>Ga0247727_10003057_pt1 | contig 37473 bp, 40 predicted proteins | sample WisWelCaveWW1625_FD_202498 | JGI IMG/M metagenome (GOLD analysis project Ga0247727, IMG submission 202498) | Biofilm microbial communities from Wishing Well Cave, Virginia, United States - WW16-25 | ecosystem: Environmental > Aquatic > Deep subsurface > Groundwater > Cave microbial mat | place...
TTACGATGCAAGCGTGGGATAAAGGAAATGCTGGCATGCACTCAAAGAGCGCCTTGACAAGTTTTGCCTGCTTTGCCACCCTGACCAGGTGAGATGGATAGTCCATCTGCAATCTCTTCCTCATAATATAAGATAGCAAGAAAAGTCAAGCGGCGGGTTTGTTTCCGTTGTATAGTTGGGGCGTGAGGAAGAATGATATTCACGACGAATGAGAAATACGAACAGGCGATCCTCTCGACGCTCGTCCACTTGCAAACGCATCTCGAAGGCGATTTGAGTTTGGGTGTGCTTGCGGAACGCGTTGGGTTTTCGGCGTATCACTTTCATCGTATCTTTCGGGATGCTATCGGTGAACCCGTCAAGGAATATGTCCGCAGACTGAGGCTCGAGAAAGCCGCGTACAGGCTCAAGGTCAGTGAAGAGGCGATTTTAAGTCTCGCCATTGATACAGGCTTCAAGACTCACGAGTCCTTCACGCGTGCATTCCAGAGACAGTTCGGCATCACGCCCAATGAATATCGAAATAACTTCTTGAAGGCTTCGCACGCGCGCAAGAAACAAATCCAACCCAAATACATCGCAGAGTACAACATGAAGGATGATACGGGATTGCTCCCGAACGGTTCAACTTCCAGGCAGGTGCGGCTGGAACACCTGCGCCCGATTATCGTCGCATTCGTGCGGCATGTCGGCGCATATGACAAGTTGCTGGACAAAGGTTCCTCGATGTCTGTGCTATGGGAGGAGTTGTTTGCGTGGGGCAACACGAATGGACTTATCAACGCCGACTCGTTGTTGATCGGCATACCACAGGATGATCCGTCCGTCACGCCGCCTGAGAAACAACGCTTCGATGTATGTGTGCAAATCCCTGAGTTTCGCAACCCGTCAGGTCATATTGGTTGCCAGACCATCTCCGCAGGGACGTTCGGCGTGGGCAGGCATTACGGTTCGTTCGATAATCTCGCGGACACCTACATACACATTTACGATTCGCTTATAACAACTGGCAAACACAAACTGCGCGCACAGACGCCGTTAGAAGTTTATAGTTATTCCCAGGTAAAAGGTGACATACGCATCCATTTCACGGATGTATATCTGCCTGTTGAAAAAAATCAATCAAACCAAAAGAATTGAATTTAACAAGGAGAACAAAATGACTGGATTTAATATGAGTGAGTGGGTTGCCCGTCCGCCCAAAGTGGTCTTTGACTTTATCACCGCTTCTGAAAACGCGCCGAAAATTGTTCAATCAGTAACAAGCATGGTCAAGCTGACGGAGGGTCCACCCCGCATTGGGACGAGGTATCGTGAAACCCGTTTAATGCACGGCAAGGAACAGCAAGCTGAACTGGAGATCGTTGAATTCGAGCCGACTCAGAAATATGCCATGCAGAATGTGACCAGTGGAATCGAAACGGTCTATCAGTATAACATCCGACCCGAAAGGGACGGCACGCGCATTGACCTGCTTTGTGAAGTCAAAGCGAAAGGTATTAAGAAATTGATGCTTCCCCTGGTCGTATCCATCCTGAAGAAAGAGGATGGAGATCATTTGCAGAGATTGAAGAAAGTATTGGAAGAGTAACAGGCGATATAGGAAAAGTTGATGATTGCTTCTTGTAATGCACGATAAACGAATGCACAAACGCTCTCGATCTTCGAGAGCGTTTTAGTTACAGTGGCACTTCGTGTTCGCTCGCTGTATTTCCCCGACCCAGAAGGGAATTTACTGGAGTTTGTCTGTTACGATGCAAGGGTGTAAAATGGAGCAAGGAGTAAAACCATGACAAAAGAATTTAACGTCATTATCGAACGCGACGAGGAAGGTTATTATGTTGCCAGCGTCCCTGAATTGCAGGGAGGTCACACACAAGCCAGGTCGCTGGATACTCTGATGGAGCGAATCCGCGAGGCAATTGAGTTGTGTCTCGAAATGGAGGGCGATATTGTCTCGAATGAGTTTATTGGCGTGCAAAGGATTGCTGTTGAAGTATGATGGCGAAAATGCCGCGGCTCAAGGGGCTGTGGGTGCAGGGCGGGTGAGCGCCCATGTGGGGTTTCTCACTGGGATATGTGACTACGTGACCAAAATTGGTCCGACTGGAAAGTTGATTTTTATTACCATCTACCGTGATTAGACCAGGAGAAACTATGATTTGCGATATTTGCGGCAAAAAGGCGCAGAAGTCCGCCATGTGACGCGTAGTTACGGCAAAGGCGCGAACTTGCTGATTATTGAGAATGTGCCTGTTGTGGTCTGTCCCAATTGCGGGGAGACTTATCTCACTGCGGAAACATTGCATGAGATCGAGCGAATCAAAATGCATCGAAAAAATCTGGCAAAGAAACGAAGCATCGCGGTCGCGGAGTTTGTGGAAGCGTAACAGGAATGACTATGCCAAAAGTAAATGATGAAGTCATCGAGCGCAATGTCCGTTTGACGGGTGAAATCATCAAGTACGCGCTGAACAATCCGAAAATATTGGAAGTTCTGCCAGAAAAATTCGAGTTGGTGCTTTTGCCCGAAGATGACCCCGAAGTTCGTATGTTGAATCTCGACTTGCTTGATAAATACGGTAGCGAAGGAAAGCCGATCGTGTTTGCGCGGATCAATACGCACACAATGACATCCAAATGGAAACCGAATATCTTTGTGCCAATTGCGGCATAAAGACAGACGATGAATCCCCCTCCCAATGGGAGTAGCCAAGAACAGAAGCCGACCCCATGCCCTCTCCCATGGGAGAGGGACAGACGGACACGCCGATCAATCGTCACAATTGGGGTGAGGCGCCGCGCTGACGACCAACGGGAGTGTCGAAGCGTCCCTGGGCAATTTGATTTCTTCATAACGCCTCCTCAAACACAAGATGTTTTGCTACGGGAAGTCACCAGCCTCATCAACCGACCAGCCCCCTTCCCATTTGGGAAGGGCGGGGGGATAAGTCCCAACCGACACGCCAATCAATCGTCACAATCGGGGTGAGGTCCCTGGGCGATTTCATTTATTCATAACGACTTTTATTTCTTGGAAACCGAACTGACAACACCTTAGAATACTGGTTGAAAGGAGTCCATATGCAGAACTATATTTGCACAACCTGTGGACATCAATTCGCGGAGAGCAATGAGCCGCCATCGCATTGTCCCATTTGCGAAGATGAACGGCAATATGTCAGTTATCTTGGTCAGGGCTGGACGACGCTGGATGAACTGGCAAAGGGACATCACAATCTCGTGAAGCCTTTGGAAAAGGGTCTGACAGGAATCGCCACCGAGCCCAAGTTTGCCATCGGGCAGCGAACATTGCTCGTGCAGACGCCCAAAGGAAATGTTTTATGGGACTGCATCAGCCTGATTGACGATGCCACCATTGATGCAGTCAAAGCCCTGGGTGGGATATCAAGTCTCGCGATGTCGCATCCGCACCTGTTTGGGAGCATGGTCGAGTGGAGCCGCGCGTTCGGGGACGCGCCAATTTATCTACACGCCGATCATAAGCCGTGGACTCAACGACCCGATCCCGTGATCGAATTTTGGAAAGGCGAGATACTTGAACTGAAGGAAGGCGTCTCACTACATCGCTGTGGCGGACATTTCGAAGGCTCGACAGTTCTACTGTGGCAGGATGGAGCGGATGGCAAAGGGGCGTTGTTGACTGGCGATACCATGTATGTGGCTCCTGATCGCAAGTACGTTTCTTTCATGTATAGCTACCCCAACTTTATCCCTCTCTCGGCTTCGATCGTCGACAGCATTGTTGACAAGGTCATGCCGTTGAAGTTCGACCGCATTTATGGTCACTTCTTTGGATTGGAGATCATGGCGGATGCCAAAAACGTTATTCGCCGATCAGCGGAACGATATAAAAAGGCAATCAGGGGAACAAACTAACTTTTCAAGTGGCTCGCGCCAGACATGCCGACTCCTTTTGCGCGGCGCGTTCCCTAAACCCCTCTCCCATCTCCCCCAAGGGGGAGAAGCCCAAACCATCTTGAAACCAAGCCTTGCTCTGGAAAACCGTCACAGCCATCAACCCACGAGCCCCCTTCCCACTTGGGAAGGGCGGGGGGATAGGTCCCAACCGACACGCCGATCAATCGTCACAATCGGGCGCTGCACTGAGCCGTGTCGAAGTGGCGAGGTCTCTTACGATGCAAGCGTAGGATAAGGGAAATGCTGGCAGGCGCTTAAAGAGCGCGTTGCCAAGTTGAAGGTTGGGGTAAAATATAATGGTCGTCTTTCGGCAAGGAGTTTCAAATGACAATTCAAGAAATCGAACAGGCAATTACAGAACTAGACCCTGACGAACTGGCTCGTCTCCGCGAGTGGTTTGATGAATACTATGCCAAAAAATGGGACGAGCAAATCGAACAGGACGCAGATTCAGGTCGTCTCGATAAATTGATTGCGGAAGTAGATGAAGAGTACAACGCGGGGCTAAGCAAACCATTGTGAATCATCGAACCCTGCCGCGTTTCTGGAAACATTACCGCCAACTACCGAAGGAAACGCAGGGGCTGGCTGATAAGAACTTTGATCTTCTCAAGTCCGATCCTCACCACCCATCCCTCCATTTCAAAAAAGTAGACATCACCAGAAAACTATGGTCAGTGCGCGTTGGCTCGCAATATCGGGCGCTCGGCGTAGAAAAGCCAGATGGCATCGTATGGTTCTGGGTCGGCACGCACGCCGAGTATGATAAATTGATCGCATAAATGATTACGATGAATCCCCCTTTCCCCGCGAGAGAGGGCAGAGTGAGGGCGACTGTACTTCGCCGACTCAAAGCGGATTCTGCTGGAGTTTGTCTGTTACGATGCAAGCGTGGGATAGGGGAATTGCTGGCATACACTCAAAGAGCGCCTTGACAGGTCTGCACTCAAAACCCCTCTCCCGTCTCCCCCAAGGGGGAGATGCCAATGCCTCTTGAAACAAATCATTGACTTGGAAGTTCAGCACCATCATCAACCGACAAGCCCCCTTCCCATTTGGGAAGGGCGGGGGGAAAGGTCCAACCCACACGCCGATCAATCGTCACAATCGGGCGCCGCACTGAGCCTGTCGAAGTGGTGAGGTCCCTTACGATGCAAGCGTGGGATAGCGGAAATGCTGGCATACACTCAAAACCCCTCTCCCGTCTCCCCAAGGGGGGAAGCCAAAACCCTCCTCAAACACAAGTTGCTTTGCAATGGAAAGTCACCACAAACATCAACCGACAAGCCCCCTTCCCACTTGGGAAGGGCGGGGGGATAGGTCCCCAAACCGACACGCCGATCAATCGTCACAATCGGGGTGAGGTCCGATTTAATTTATTCATAACGCCTCCTTTTGGTACACCCTTGCAAACCATACGGCTTTGCCGTATAATCAATAAATGGATTTCATAGACGCCACTGCTTTTACAAAATACCTTTACGATTATCTGTCTGAAGATGAGTATTTGGGATTGCAAAGTTTTCTGCTTCAGTACCCAGAATCAGGCAAAGTTGTTCGTGGTTCTGGCGGAGTCCGAAAAGTCCGTTGGGCAATGTCAGGGAAAGGTAAAAGCGGCGGCGTGCGAGTGATTTACTACTTCAAGAAACAGGATGATGAAATCTGGCCTCTCACCATTTACAGCAAGAATGAAGTAGAAAACATTCCCGCACATGTTCTGCGTCAAATTGCAAAGGAAATTGAAAATGTCTAAGCGTGATATTGGTCAGGAAATTCTCGATGGTATTCGTGAGGTGAAGGCGTACAAGGCTGGCACAAAGGTTCTGCGCGTTCACGCCTTGAAAGCCCCCGCTCCACCGAAAGCCATTCGGACAAGATTAAAGTTATCGCAATCGGCTTTTGCAGGCTTGATGGGCGTGAGTTTGCGGACTGTTCAGGATTGGGAACAAGGACGGCGTAAACCCAGCGGACCTGCCGTAGCTTTGTTGCGAATTGCAGAGCAAAAGCCAGAAATATTTATGCAATTGTCATAATTGCCCCGCCTCTCCCAAGGAGGAGCCAAGACCCTCTTAAAACAAAGCATTGACTTGGAAAACCACCACCCACATCAACCGACAAGCCCCCTTCCCACCCTTCGACAAGCTCAGGGCAGGTTTGGGAAGGGCGGGGGGATAGGTCCAACCCACACGCCGATTAATCGTCACAATCAGGGTGAGGTCCCTGGGCGATTTAATTTATTCATAACGCCTTCGTTTATCGCTTGCACCCGTGAGGAGAAGCAGGGGTTCTGACTATAATCAATAATATTGACCTTCGGAGGATTAGAGAATGACTATCACAAAACACAACCCAAAAGAATTGTTTCCGCCGTATCGCAATTACAGCCATGCCGTCGATGTGAGCGGAAATTCACGATTGCTATTCATCAGCGGCTTAAATGGATACCTGCCAGATGGGAAGACTATGCCTGAATCATTTGAGGAGCAGGGCGAGATCATTTGGGGATATATTGGAGCCATCCTAAAGTCGGCAAATATGACCTATGAAAATATCGTGTCTTTGAGAACTTATTTATCCAGCCCAGAATATGATGAATCGAATGTAAAGTTACGAATGAAATATTTGGGGAACAATCAACCCGCTTCCACAGTGATTTGCTGTCAGCTTTTAGAGTCGAATTGGAAGTTGGAAATTGAAGCCGTCGCGGCAGCATAAAATACCTGATAATCCTCTCTCCCAAGGGAGGAGCCTCTACTCCCTCAAACAAGACATTGACTTGGAAACCTAACCTGCACTGAAACCAAGAACAGAAGCTGACACTATGCCAGCTCCATTTGGAGAGGGACAAACGGACACGCCGATCAATCGTCACAATCGGGGTGAGGTCCCTGGGCGATTTCATTTATTCATAACGCCTCTTCGCAATCTCTTTCCCAATCCCATTGCCCAAATTTCCATGCACACACCACCTTGCAATTCTAAACCTAGAGTTGTATAATATATCCAAAATCGCTAAATTGGAGATTTTTATGCCAACATCCAAAACCATTGCTTCGACTGAAGTTCAAAATAATTTCGGACTGATTCTCAATGATGTGATTCAAAACAGTACACGTTACATTATCAAGCGACACAATCTACCGCAGGCGATTATTTTGAGCCTGGCTGATTTTGAACAACTATTAACCAATCAAAAGGAACAAGACAAAATGGCACAGGTAGTGAGAGAATTAGCCCCTGCTTATAAGATCGGTGAAACGATTGAAGGTAAGTAAAAATGAAAAAAGACTTTTCTGCTGGCTTTGAATCCTACACTTTAGAGAAAGCGCTAATTATCCATGCGGATTGTATCGAATGGATGAAACTTATTCCAGAGTCGTCCATCCATGCATTTGTGACCGATCCACCTTATGGCGTAAAAGAATACGAGCCTGAGCAATTGGAAAAACGGACAAACGGAAATGGCGGAGTCTGGCGAATTCCCCCATCATTTGACGGACATGTACGTTCACCTTTGCCGCGCTTTACTGCTTTAAATAGTGGCGAACGAAAACAAATGAAGGAATACTTTTCTGAATGGGCAAAATTAGTTTTGCGCGTAATTCGACCAGGCGGGCATGTTTTTGTCGCGTCCAATGCCTTTTTATCCCAAATCGTCTTCTCTTCAATTACCGAGCAGGGGTTTGAATTTCGCGGTGAAGTTATCCGCCTAGTTAGAACCATGCGTGGAGGCGATAGACCTAAAAACGCAGAAGATGAATTTCCCGATGTTTGCTCCATGCCAAGAAGCCGTTATGAGCCATGGGGAGTATTTCGTAAGCCGTTGTTAAATGGCATGAAAGTAAGCGACTGTCTGCGAGAATTTCAAACAGGCGGTCTGCGTCGTAAGCCCGATGGCAATCCTTTTGAGGATGTTATTGAAAGTGAGCGAACGGCGCAAAAGGAAAGGGAAATCGCTGACCACCCAAGCCTTAAGCCTCAATCATTTTTGCGGAAGATTGTTTATAGTTCATTGCCATTAGGCGAAGGGATTGTCTTGGATCCATTCATGGGTTCAGGCTCAACGATTGCCGCCGCAAATACTGTTGGATATTCATCCATTGGCGTTGAGCGCATGGATGAATACTACCAAATGAGTAAGCAGGCGATCAAGAAACTTTCAGCGATTGTCGTAAAGGACGCGCAACTGGAACTATCGTTCGCCTAAATCTTCGTAAACCCAATTGGCTTTCATCTTTTGAACGCCGCTTTGCGTTACGCTGGCAGTTATCGTTCGGCGGCTTGTAGCCGAGCGACCTGAAAACGCCCAATCCTTCTTTGTAAGTTTTGCTGTATAAACGGCTTGAAAAGAGAATGGTTTGGGCGCAATATTTTTCAAGCTATCATTCGATGTGTTGCCGTCGAATACGAAAACCATAAGCCAAACCGCTTCGGCATTATGTCCTTGCCATCCTGACAAATGCCGCGAACCTTTAATTTCAATCCCTTCTGTTGAATGTTGAACGGCATTGTTCGCAAAGACTCCAACAGGAATCAAGTCGGGATGTCCATTGTGATATAGATTTTTTGCCAATGTTGGGCAATACTTGGGGATGGTGATATTCATGTACTCACCGACCATACTGCTAAAATTCGCGGGCATGAGAAAAGATTCCAGGCGCGGCATTTCTTTAGTGTTGAGTTGTTGGTTGATAAACCCCAGGAAATCCAAAAAATCTTGCATGGCATGTTGAATGTGCTCAGGTTTCAAGCTGTAAGGCAAAGTGCAATTTAGATTGAATCCATTTGAGTTTAGCAAGCGCGGAATGCAGGCAAGTTTTTCGTCCATGTTCATGGTTCTCTCCTGTGCATTGATTTTACCCCGACCCAGAAAGGAATCTGCTGGAGTTTGTCTGTTACGATGCAAGCGTGGGATAGGGGAAATGCTGGCATACACTCAAAGAGCGGCTTGACAAGTTCTGCCTGTTTTGCCGCCAGTGCCTGTGACATGGACAACTCCTCTCCAATCTCTTTCCTAACCCCGTTGATCAAATTCCCCCGACAGTGATTCAAATATTTCTGGCATTCTTGTTGATTTTACGAGAGATTCAGTCTATACTTGACCAAGTTGAAATTTATTGGTTACGCAATTAGGTGGTATTAGCTCATAAATCAATAATGTAGCAAGACAATTAAGAGAGCCTGCATGACAGTCAATAAAAAGCTACAAAGTGATCAAAAAGCCCGACGCCAAAGTAAGCGTCGGGCTTTTTCTTTTGTTGGAAATATCCAACACTCATCTACAGCAAGATTTGGGGCTGCATTACGAGAAAAACGATTAAGCATGGGTATAACGCAGTCCGAATTGGCTCAATTGGCTGGTCTTAATCGTTCTTATATTTCAGAAATAGAAGGTGGGCGAGAAAGTATTTCATTAGATCGCGCTGAAAAATTGGCTAAAGCTGTTGGTAGTTCTCTTTCAGATTTATTGAAGGAAACCCACGATCATCAATAAATTGGAGAAAATTATGGTAGACCCATTTGGTTTCATTCCCGAAGAAGTGAAAAGAAAATTGTATGATGATGCAATTGGCTCAGTTGGTCGCTTAACAGAGAAAATGTTAGGCGATAAGGCAGCGGACGCGGTAAAGAAACTTTCGTCTGACGGTGAATTTTATGTTGCATTTGAAAAAGCAATACAAAATGTTGCATCTCGATTCGATGAAGAGTATATTTTGATTGATGAAGATTTAGTTGTTGCCATAAAACAAGATCAAAGTTTTTGGCAATCAAAAAGCATACTTGCCGCGCTTCAAAACCTTGTAAAACGACCTGGGGCTTTTATGCCTCAGGAGAAAGAGACTATCATTCAACATTTCGATGATGTTTTACCAAATAGAGTCAATCGCGATAGAGTAAATAAGGCAGTTTTATTCATTCTAAAATGTTTAGCCGAAGAACTCTGGAACCTGCCCGCACTACAACCAATCTATCAACTTCAATTTCAGCGGATTACAGCAGAAAAAGCAACTGATATGGTGCGAGAAATACGTGGTTTGCGTGATGACACTCGGCAGACGATGATTGCTCTCGTAAACACAATGGGAGAACAACAAAAGCTCATTGCCGCAAGTAGTCACCCTTCTTTGCCTTTAATAGATTCGCCAAAAATATATCATCGGCTACATAGCCCAAATTACAAATTTGTTGGACGACAGGAAGAGCTTGAGGAAGTTTTACGAATATTGAGACCATATCCACATTCTCAATATCCCCTTGTAACAATTGATGGGATTGGCGGAGTTGGTAAAACAGCACTCGCATTAGCAGTTGCATATTATTATGTGCGTGAATTTGAGAATCTTGATGAAGCGGAAAGATTTAAAGCCGTAGTTTGGACTTCTGCGAAGAAAAGTATCTTAACGCCTTCAGGAATTGTCCCTAGCAGACAATCACTACGAAATTTGGGAGATATTTATTCAGAATTAGCTCAAACCCTCAAGAGACCCGATATTCTTAGTGCTAGAGTAGAGGAACAAGATGGTCTTGTAGGGAATGTCCTATCTAATAGTCGAGTTTTATTGATTGTTGATAACCTTGAGACAGTGGACGACCCTAAAGTTATGGAGTTTCTAAGAGAACTACCTGCCCCAACAAAGGCTATTATTACAACACGTATGAGAGTTGATGGTGCTGTATCTGTACGATTAGAAGGAATGCAAGGAAATGATACGATAAAATTGATTGAACAAGAATGTTCTGCAAAGAAAGTTCATCTTTCTGTTACGGAGCAAGAAAAACTGGCTGAGAATACTGCTGGTGTTCCACTGGCTATCGTTTGGACTGTAGGTCAAATTGATTATGGTCGTTCAATTGATGATGCTATTCTGGCTTTGAGAAGCGCGGGTGGTGATTATGCAAAATTCTGCTTTAGCGAATCGCTAGAATTATTACAGAGAGAACATAAGCGTCATGCGATTCGCTTGTTAATGGGTCTGGCTCTATTTGCTGATGGGGCGACACGGGAAGCACTAGGGTTTGTATGCGGACTCCAAGATTCTAAAGATATGCGGGATGAAGGATTGGCTGACCTTACCCGCCTTTCACTCATTAATTATGATGGAATTCGATTTTCAATGTTGCCGCTAACAAAAGAATTCGCTATTGTTGAATTGGGCAAAGACCTGCAATTTAAAGAAGATGCTACATCTCGTTGGTTTAAATGGCACATTCTATTAACTGAACAAGCAGGGGGCGGGAAAACGGATTTAGATGAAAGTGTGCTGGAAAGCTTAAGAATAGAGCACACTAATATTTTGTGGGCAATTGACTCATCCTTTCATCACGAAAGGTTCGACATATATGTAAAACTTGTACGTGGCATGGAGTTTTTCTGGCTTTCAGAACATTGGCGTGAATTTGAAAGGTATTTGGAGCGAGCGCGCAATCTTGTGCCAGATATGAATGATAGAATTCATTTTGCCGCTAGATTAGTTTGGTTGTATGTCCTCCGAGAAGATTTCAAGAAAGCAGAAGAACTTCTCGGTTACGCAAACAAATTACTAGAGGAATATCCCTCCCCGTATGAAAAGATGAGAATAGAAGATTTTACTGGGCAAATGTATATGGAGATGGACGAATTAGATAAAGCTGAAGAGCATTTGCGTGAAGCGTTGCGTTTAGCACAGGAGAGACCCGATAGAAGAGGTCAGTTTGCTTGCTTAAAATATCTTGGTGAAGTATATTGCAAGCGTGGGGATGCTGAAACCGCAAAAGACCTATTAAAACAAGCCCATCCATTTGCTGCTGGAGAAGGCGAAGATCAATGGAAACGTGGATTGGCGCATGAATTTCATTTGCGTGGTTTGATTAGTCTTGTTGAGAAAAAATGGGATGAAGCTGTAATCAGTTTCAACGCCTCTATTAATGACTATTTGGCAAAATGGCCAGATGCAAGGTTGTTGACAAAGGTTAAGTTTAATCTTGCTATTGCAAAGTATCAATTAGGGCAAAAAGATGATGCGCGAATATTGTTGACTGAAAACAAGAGCACTTTTCAAAAATTAGGTATGCACGCTAAAGTAGACGAAATGGACAAATTGCTTTTAGAATGGCAATAGTTATTTTGATATAACGAATCAGAGGATGATTAATCATGATAAACAAAATCAAAGGATATTTTGGTATGAATAAATACACTGTAATTCAGAATGGGGTTATCTATACCCCAACACAAGTAATAGACGATGGAGTTCTTATTTATGCAGGGAATCGCATTTTGGCAATTGGGCAAAGAGGTCGAATGCCTAAGCCATCAGGTCGACCTATTGAAGTTATCGATGCTGGTGGTAATTTAATTTGCCCAGGTTTTATAGATCAACATCTTCATGGAGGGGGTGGGGCAGACACAATGGATATGAACTATGAGGCGATTTGTACAATAGCTAAAGCACATGCCAAATTTGGCGTCACTACTCTTTGTCCCACTACAATGGCAGCGCCTGATACAGAAATGAAAAAAGCTTTGTCGGCTATCGCAGAAGCTGTAAGTAAAGGCACAGGAGGAGCGAAAGTGCTTGGTGCAAATATTGAGGGACCGTGTATGAGTGTTGACGCAAGAGGAGCTCATCCAGAAGATTATGTAAAACATGCCCCTCCAACATTGGATCGCTTAAAGGATTATCACAACGCTTCCAAAGGAACTATCAAGATTTGGACAGTAGCACCTGAACTGCCAGGTGCGCTAGATTTTATTCGCGCTGCTCGCAAGCTGAACATAAAAATTTCAATTGGACATACTAAGGCAAGTTTAAATGATGTGTATAAGGCTGTTGAGGCTGGCGCAACAGGCGCAACGCATTTGTTCAATGCTATGGGAGGATTTCATTATCGTGACGCTGGCGCGGCAATGGCTATACTTGTTTCTAAAGGTCGCATAATGGCTGAAATAATTGCCGATGGTGAACACGTCCATCCTACATCAATATATACAGCTTTAGAAACAATGAAGCCTGAAAATATACTTCTAATGACTGATTGTATGCGTCCAGCAGGTATGCCATCTATGACTACCTTTGAACTGCCTGGATTAAAAGTTTATGTAAAAGATGGGCGAGCATTAACCGCCGATGGTAAGTTATGTGGAAGCCTATTGACTTTGAATCGCGGAGTTAAAAATATTAATGAAATGCTTGGTAGACCTTTAGCTGAAGCTATAGCACTTGCTACACTTAATCCAGCTCGCTCGCTTGGTATAGCAAATCAAAAAGGAAGTTTGGAAGTCGGGAAAGATGCCGATATTGTTATTTGCGACACCTTTATGAAGGTTCACAGAACGATCGTTGAAGGTGTAACAGTTTATACAAATTAGTTGGCGCAATTCATTTATCAAAACCTGTAAACCCAAAAGAATTGGGGTTATTATGTCTTTACTATGGTCATTGTTTCAAGCAGAAAATAACATCAGGAAAAAATTATATAGATACGCTTTGTCAACAGTTTTACAGCAACTTGGCAAGGACGTAGATATTGATCCATCAACAAGTTTTGAAGCCCCAGAAAAAATAAGAATTAATGACGGGTGCAAAATTGGTAAAGGTGCAAGATTAATTGGAACATCACTTGAATCAACGAGCATTGATCTTGGTGCTTTAGTTCGGATTCGACCATACGTTAGTTTATGTGCTTATGGTGGAAAGATAAGCCTTGGTAGACGTGTAACTATTGGGGAGGGCTCGGTAATTTGTGGACATGGAGGGCTAACTATAGGGGAAAATACTATGATTTCTTGGTTATGCTCAATCGTTCCAGCAAATCATATATTTGATGATATTGAAGTTCCTCTCAGGCTACAAGGTGAAGAACGATTAGGAATAACTATTGGAAGTAATGCTTGGATAGGTTCATGTGTTACGATACTTGATGGGGTAAACATTGGCGATAATGCGATTGTTGGCGCTGGATCTGTTGTAACACGGGATGTTCCAGATTGGGGGGTAGCTATGGGGATACCTGCAAGATTTATTCGAGACAGGCGTACTCCACATAAAAGAAGACCGAGAACTCAAACAAGACTACCTATAGGACGTTCTATGACAGATGTTGACGATATTAGCGAAGACATGTTTTAGTAGCCCCAATTATTCTCCTTCTCCTCATCCTCCCTTGCCGCCTCCCCGCGTTCTATCTTCCTCCTCAACCCCTCAGACCATAGACTCACACGGCTTTGACGTCCGACCGCAAAAATAAAATATCAGGCTCACGCCGTGTTATGTGAGAATATTGTCCTTGCAGCAATTGGAGTATGACTTTCGCCTTTTCTAATCCACCGTCAGCGTTAGGGCGAAAGAAAAAGCCGATGGTCAGAACCAGCCATCGGCTGAGAAAGAAGCGGGGCACTTCATCCAATTACGAATTACCAATTACTGGTGGTTTCGACACCGCACCTGCGGCGGGTGCAGGTGTACGTCCCTCAAAGAGCGTTCGGGACTACTCAACCACCGAGTTCACCAAAAATTCTCCAATCCTCCAACCCTTCGACACGCTCAGGGCAGGTTCTCAATCTCTAGTCTCCAATCTCTAGTCTCTCTTATTCACCAACTCCCACAACCGATTCGAATTCAGCGGGATTTCCAGAATCTCAAAATTCACATCGTGCAATGCATCTTCCAATGCCTGCGCAAACAGCGGACCGACAGGAATCGCGCCCGCCTCGCCCGCGCCCTTCACGCCCATCGGGTTGAGCGGCGAAAGCGTTACGCCATGTCCCGTTTCGATTCTAGGCACATCCAGGCTCGTGGGCAGGTGATAATCCATGAACGTGCCGTTGAGCAGTTGCCCGTTTTCGTCGTAGGCGAGACGTTCATAAAAGGCGTTACCGATTCCTTGCGCAACACCACCGTGAATTTGACCATCGAGAATTAGAGGATTAATGACCTTGCCGCAATCATGCACTACGAGATATTTTTGGATGTGGATTTGCAGCGTCTCGGGATTGACCTCCACGATCATGGCGTGGATGCCGCTGGCAGTGGCGCCTCTTTCTGGACCGAAATAGTTGGTCGCTTCTAACCCAGGCTCTGTACCAGGTTTGACCGCTCCGCGCATCGGATTCGCCTTGCCCGCGAGTTCACCCAACGAAATGGATTTTTGCGGAACGCCCTTCACCTTTACCTGACCATCCACGAGCTCAAGGTCTTCCTCGGCGGCTTCGAAAAATTCGGCGGCAAGTTTGAGAATTTTCGTCCGCACAACCTTCGCGGCTTCATTGATGGCATTGCCCGCCACGACCGCGCCGCGGCTGGCGAACGTCCCCGCGCCCCAATAGAACTGGTCGGTGTCGCCCGTGACTACGTCAATTTTATCAACACTGACGCCGAGCTGTTCCGCGACGATTTGCGCAAAACTCGTGAAGTGACCCTGTCCCTGCGTGCCAACACCCGTGACGACTGAGACGCGTCCGCTGCTCATCACCTGCACCTTCGCGCCTTCGTACGGTCCGATGCCTGTGCCTTCCACATAAGCGACGATGCCAATGCCAACGTGTTTTCCTTCGGCTCGTAACTTCGGTTGAATCTCGTTGACAAAGTTTGTGTAGCCGATCTTCTCCAGGGCTTGATCTAACAACGGTTCATAGTTACCGCTGTCATACACAAGCGGAGCAAAATCCTGATAGATGATCTCGTTGTTGTATGGGAATTGATCTGGCTGGATAAAGTTGCGTCGGCGAATTTCAGCGCGGTCAATCTTCAATTCTTTCGCGGCTAAATCAAGCAGTCGCTCGATAACAAAGACTCCATGTTGACGTCCAGCGCCTCGATATGGCGTGACGATAGTCTTGTTGGTGAAGACCGCTGTGAACTCGCTATAGTAATTTTTGATATCGTAAAGCCCGAGCACATTGGCTTGCGAGTTGAGCGCCACTGTCAACCCATAAGGCGCATACGCACCCGTATCATGCAAAAAGATATCATGCACGCCGAGAATGTGACCGTCCTTATTGAACGCGACTTCTGCATCGTGGATTTGTCCGCGCTCATGCGTGGTGGCGACAAAATTTTCGGCGCGGTCTTCGATCCATTTGACGGGTCGATTCAACTTCATCGCCGCCCACGGGACAAGCACTTCCTCCTGATAGAACATCATGATCTTTGGACCGAATCCACCGCCGATGAATGGCGCAATGACGCGGACTTGTCTTTCAGATAATCCAAGCATTCCCGCTAATCCGTTTCGAATCACAACGGGGGCTTGCGTGGTGTCCCAGACGGTTAATCGCCCCGCACGTTTATCCCACTCCGCGACGATGCCGCGATTCTCGATGGCGGCGGCGCATCCGTGCTCGTAACTGAATCGACGTTTGACAATTAATGCAGCATTATCTTTTACGGCTTCATAATCACCCTTTGTTTGGATCACATGCGCAGCAATATTTGAACCAATCTCATCATGGATGATGGTGCTTTCTTTTTGCAGTGCTTTCTCTAAATCGACGACTGCATCTAATGGCTCATAATCAATTTGAATATCAGCAAGTGCATCTTCAGCGATGTAACGACTCTCCGCCAGCACCATCACAATTGGCTCCCCCGCAAATTTGACCTTATCCTTGGCTAAGGGAACCTGTGTCTTCTCATTGAAGACAATTCCCTCAACAGGCGGCGGCGAAACCAACAGCGGACCAGGCTTCCAGTAATCGCCCAAATCGTTTGCAGTATAAACAGCAACCACGCCTTCGCGTTGAAGTGCTTGCGAAACGTCAATGTTGTTTATCTTCGCATGAGCATACGGACTCCGCACAAAGGCAACGTGAAGCATGTTCGGTAAATCCACATCGTCCACATACAATCCCTGCCCCGTGAGCAGACGCGGGTCTTCGTTGCGCTTAATCCGTTCGCCGAAGTATCGAGTGGTCATAAGTTATGTTCCTTCAAGGTTGTTTCTTGAAAAGCGACAGCACAAGATCAAGGTTTCCCAGCAGAAAAGCAAGTATGGGTAATAGTAGTGAGTTGATAAAGCCAAGATAGGTCCTAAAATCAAGAGCCGAATCACGTGTTGCCTTCACCCGATCGTGATAGTCCATCAATCGCTTGATGGCATCCATCGTTTCCTGATTTCCAAAGTTCTTCGATGTTTGAAGTTTTTCAACCTTTGCTTGAGCTTCGTTGAGTGTTTTCCATTTCGCACGCTGAATGATGCTGGAGAGACTGGCGTGGTTCAACGTGAACAAGGCAATGAGTGGAACCCATAAGACTAAGACCAGAACGATGCCAACCGATGGAAGAAATCCAGACCATGAGGTGCCTAGCGTCAAAAAGGCTGCGTAGACTGCAACGTAGTAGACGATGAATCCAAGTTCACTAGACAAGCGAGATATGAGTTCGGAGCTACCAGGGTCCGCCGCGAAAAGTTTTATTTCGTATCGGCGTATTCTTGCTGATAAAAGTATGACCAGCAAGAAGAGATAAAGAAAATTCCAGCCAATGATGTTTGTAATGATAGCCGAGAACATCAGGCCAAAGCCAATAAATACACCAAACTGGGCGCTTATTAAAGGTACTTCATATAGAACCAACAAAATTGCTACTAAGATTGTCACCAGAAGATGCAGTCGCCAGTTACACACCTTATTCAGCCAATCTTCAAATTCCTCCAAACTTGCAACAGATTCGGTCGCGTCAAGTATGTTGTTACACCAAAAAGCGAAGATTCGGCTGACATATTGATTGACTACAATTGGGTTAGCCATAGCGAGAATGCTAAGTGAGATTGCGAATAGGAAGCCTAATCCATATCCTAGCCTCAACAATTCGACGATTCTAATAAAACTGATCCAATCGCCTGCAACATAAATTGCCACAAATCCAATCAAATTAAGAACAAAGATCAAAATCACTGTAGTTTGCCAGATTGCAAGAGGTTTGGATTGAGGGATGATTTTTCGAACTAGCCGCTCAAACCACGCAAGGCAAATATCAACCAGCGTTTTATACTCGCCCGCTGCCAGTCGGCGTTTGAGTTCTTCTCGTTTTTCGATGAGGGCTGTGTCGGTTGTCATGCAATTCTCCAATTACTAATGATACTCGGTGGTCGAGTGTCCCGCACGCTTTTCGCGGGACGTATCGAGACCACCACACCGTAAAGTAAAACTTGGTACAAGATTACTCTTGTTAATTGTTGGTCTCGATACGGCGGCGGAGGCTAGGCAACTTGCAAAGACTCAGCGCGTCCCGCCGCCTACTCGACCAACGGATAACTTTGGAAATCGGTGGTCGAGTAGCCCTGAGCGTTCGTTGCAAAGGGCGTATCGAGACCACCACGCCGTAAAGCAATTCTTGTTATATGAATTCTCTTGTTACTGTTGGTCTCGATACGAGCGAGACGATCACTCGCTCTACTCGACCAACGGGTTGCTTCTATAGTCGGTGGTCGAGTAGCCCTGAGCAGTTTGTGCGAAGGGCATATCGAGACCACAAGTTTGCGGGGTAAACGTTGTTTGAATCTAGCCTCTGGTCTCGATATGGGCTGAAGAGAGCATCCAGCCCTACTCGACCAGCGGCGTGCCTTTGTTACTTTTGTTCCTTCACAAACCTTTTCTTGGCAAGCGGAGGAAGCATTTCTGTTTCGTCGTTTATCAATGCTTTTCTCTTCGCCCTGCCCCAGTTTTGGACTTGTTTCTCGCGGTAGTAAGCGTGGGCTACTCGGTCATATTCTTCGCCATAGACAAGCTCTACTGGCAATCTGCCTGATGTATATCTTGAGCCTTTTCCTGATTGATGTTGCACCAAACGCAGGTCAAGATTTTTCGTTGAGCCAACATAGTACGAGTCATCGGCACATTTGAGAATATACATCCATGCCATATAAACTTTAACTTTCAATCATACTCGGTGGTTGAGTGCCGCCGAAGGCGGTGTATCGAGACCACAGGTTTTCAAGTTATGAAGAGTTTGAATCTAACCTTTGGTCTCGATACGGGCTGGAAAAATCACCAGCCCTACTCGACCAACGTGTTTCTCACGCCCAAGCCACCGCCCTACAAAACGCTGCCTCTCCGCCTTTGAACTTCCACGGAAAGACACCGAGCGTGATGCGTTTGTTGTGCAGTTCTTTCAAGCCGATGTCGCCACCAAGGTTTTCTACGTGGATGCAGTCGTGTGGGAACAGGGCGTTGTGAGTGAGTTGATATGCAGAGTCAGGGAAGAGTTCATCCATCTTGTCTGCGCCAAATTTCGCTTCCGTCTTCGCGCGGACTTTCTGCCAGTGTTCCAATCCACCTTTGCCGAGGAAGCGACCAATGGGCAGGTTCATGGGGTGGTCAGTGGAGATCATGTCCACGCCCCAGATGTGAATCTTCTTTTTCAACAGCCAATCGCAAATACTGAAATGCGGACCTGGATGGCGCTGGATGTATCTCTCCTCATCGGCTTCTTCGCCGAAGAACGAAAATCTATGCCAGCCAGTATGGATGAACAGAATATCGCCATCCTGCACATCCGCGCGCTTCTCGATATCTTCGGGCGTGAAGAGGGCTACATCATCAAGCATGTCGCTTAAGTCAACGATGACGCCTGGTCCATAACACCACTCAATCGGAATCTGGTCAATCGTCTTGCCCTTCGTCACGAAATGCCGCGGCGCATCGAGATGTGTGCCCATGTGGTTGGATGTCTGAATATATTGCGCGTTGACTCCATGCTCCGATTTGCGCTTGATGTATTTCACTTCAAACGGTGGGTAGAAGGGCCAGAACGAACAATCGGCATTCAGGTCTTGGGATAAATCGTAAATTTTCATTGGAATTCTCCTTTGGGTGGATTGAGTAATTCGTAATTAGGAATTGGTAATTGGTAATTAACTTGTGAGCCAGATGAGTTCTTCTTCGGAAAAGAGAGGAACGGGAATGTCATCCAGACTGATGGTCAGATATTCCGCCTGGTCTTCACGCACGCTGGATGTCTTTGGCTTTTGTTCTGCGCGGACGGTTTTCAGACCGCTGGCAAAGGAATTCAATTGGCGCGCTAAATCGGTTAAGCGAGTGACATATCCCTCCACTTCATCTGGTTTCATCAAGCCGCGCACACGCGTTCGATTCAACCAATACTTTGTCTCGAACAAACTCCCTCGCGAGTAATACAGAAATTGAAGTTTCTCCCCGAAATTATACCTGCCAAACGACTCTGCGATATTCGCGCCTATTGAATCTGCTGACCTCGATATTTGCTTGCCAACAACATCTTTTGAAAACTCATCCCATTGGACAACGGTTTTCCAAACAGAATCTGCAATCTCCTCAGCAGATTTCAACACTCGCAGATCTTCAAACGTAGCAGACATATCACACCTCCAATTACCAATCACTATTTACCAATCACTATTTACTAATTACTATTTACCAGTTACAGCCCATACTTTTCTGCATAAGCCAATAACGCCTGTTCAAAAATAACAAGCGGCGGCCTCACCAATCCCGCCCCCACCTGACCAACCCCCGCGTTCTTATGTGCAATGCCCGTGTTGATACGCGGCGTGATTCCCAATTCAACTACCTTGCGAAGGTCAATTCCCGTCGGCGTGCCGCGAAATTCAAGTGAGGGCATCGTGAAAAATTTACTTTCAGCAAATGTGATTTCATACATTTCGAGCGTCGCATTCATGGCGTCCTTTGGTGTGCCACCCACAAAGGTGACAATCGCGGGCGCGGTCGCCATGGCGAATCCGCCGATGCCTGCGGTCTCCGTGATTGCGCTATCGCCGATGTCGGGATTCGCGTCATCTTGAGTGAAGCCTGAGAAAAACAATCCGACTGGAATTTCAGCAGGCGCGGTGAACCATTGCTTCTCGCCAAGTCCACTGACTCGAATTCCAAAGTCTGTGCCATTACGCGCCATCGTCGTGACAATCGTGCTGCCTTCGACTCCATGCGCGGCATCGGTCATTGCCTTGCACGCCGCCATCACAGGATTCAACACACTCAACGCATTATCACCAAGAAATTGCAAAACTTCTGATTCAGCCGCATCATCTTTAACAACTTTTGCAATCAGCGGCGAAATCAATTTCAGATAAATCAACGAACCCGCCTTATTGCGATTATGTCCCTCGTCGCCCATGTGCAGCGCCTCGGCAATCAGCGCGCGCAGGTCGAGTCCATTGGATTGCGCCAACGCATCCGCCAACGCGACGCCCAGGACATCGTTCATCCAATGCAACTTCTTCAACACCTCATCGCTATACGCGCCGTAACGCAACACTTTTCCGTAGCCCTCATTCAAATTGGAAAAGGATTTATTTCCATGCTCGGCATTTTCGACCACATAGACTTTCATCGAAGCCGACGTGACTCCCGCCATCGGACCGACCGCGCCATGATGATGACACGAATCAAATTCGACCTCGCCTCTTTCCGCCATTGAGGCTGCTTCTGCTTCGGATGCCGCTACACCCTCGAACAGCATCGCCCCAACAATCGCCCCCCGCAACGGACCCGACATCCGCCCCCACTCAATCGGCGGACCCGCGTGCAGGAACAGATTATCCTTCATCCCAGGGATGACATCGCGCGCGGAAGCAACACTCTTGAGAATTGGTCTTGCATCCATCATGCGGTTAACGGCGGTGGTGTTGGCGGTATTTATGTCCATGTTTGTCTCCAGGTAATTCGTAATTTGTAAATGGTAATTACCACTTACCAATTACCTCTTACTTCTTCATCTTCTGCAATAACGCCGCCATTCTCTCATTCCCCCCCGCAGGCGGACGCCATTCCACATGAACAGCTTGCGCTCCCTGTGAGAGGAGGCTGTCGTAAAACGATTCAAGTCCAACGTTGATGGCGGCGAGAGGTTGTTTCAATTGTTCAAGGTTGACGGGTGTAAATTCATTTTTCTTGGCTGAACCAAATCGCAGACTAATGTATTCCACTGCCTCAGTTGCCGTGCGGAAAACTATCACACCTGCATCTTGCAATTGCTCGATTTGAGATTGCAGGTTTTGCGGGTCATCATCCGTGCCAATCACAATCGCCACAAACTCCAATTCCCCATCAGCCATGTGGTCTCGACTGTTTGCGTCTCGACCACCGTAATTCTCCAATCCTCTACTTCTCTTTTCTTTTATCTCTTTGATTACGGGCGCCAACTCCCCCGCAGGGTTTATATGCGAACCTTCACCCAACACAACATCGAACAGAATCATCCCCACCTCAGGGTCTGCCGCTTCCTGTTTCATGCGGCGGATTCGCAAATCATTGTCAATCATCGGATGCAAACGTCCAACCATGAAGAACTCATCGCCCAAATCTATAATTGTGTGCGCTTCACTGTGGAGAGGGTCTTTGAGTAATTGGTTATTGGTAATTGGTGCGTTTGAGTAAATTGGCGCGAGACTAGCTTGCAAACCAAGGAGGGTTTCATAGGCGAGGGTTCCGCCAGAAAACAAGCCCCGTAAGTAACCAGTAATCAAGTTATCAGTTATCAGTGACTGATTACTGATAACTGATAACTGCTCCACTGCACTTTCCGCCGCTTCGCTCAAACTAATCGCAAACTGTAAATTACCAATCTTCCGCGCTGGAGGAGGATAGCCGATGAAATAAACAACCACAGGCTTGCCTGTCCCTTGCGCGGCGGAAATGAGATCAGTTGCTACGTCGGGCGAGGGCGGTTTGGAGATGAGTACAATGACTTTTGTCTCATCGTCACGCGCCAACACATCCAACGCTTGATGCGCGGTGATAGCACCGACATCGGACTTGAGGTCCCGCCCGCCTGTGCCGATGGCATGGGAAATGCCGCCGCCCAATTCATGGATGTGACTCGTCACCGCCTGCGTCCCCGTCCCCGACGCGCCGACGACGCCGATGGAACCACGACGAACACGGTTCGCAAATCCCAGCCCAACGCCGTTGATGATGGCTGTGCCGCAGTCGGGTCCCATCACGAGCAGACCTTTTTCACGCGCGGTCTTCTTCAAGGCGATTTCATCTTCCAGTGAGACGTTATCACTGTAGAGAAAAACGTGTTTACCAAGTTCGAGGGCTTCACGCGCGACACCTGCCGCGTAGCGACCAGGCACCGAAATCAACACCCAATTCGCCTCAGGCAATTGTTTGGCTGCGGCGCTCAAACTGCGTGGGCGAAAGTCGTTTTGAGAATTGGAGGATTTTCGACGGGTTAACAACTCATCTACTTTTCCAATTGCGTCAGTTGCAGAAATATCGTCATCCGCTTTGACGACGATGAGCAAATCATCGGGGTTGGTCGTGACGGATTCGGGGAGGAGATTATTCGCCGCGAGCAATTCACGATTGGCTTGAGTCGCCATCACGACGCCCGCATCCATGACGCCAGATAAGCCGAGCAAGCCGCGTTGCAGTTGCATCAACACAACGGAGTCGTAATATGCGCCCGCGCGGACGTTCCATTTTGTGATTGTCATGAATTACTCACTCGCTTTAGTAGCCATGCAAGAATAACTTCCTTACTTCAGCAAATCCCATTATGTCTTTGCGAGGAGGGCTCTTGCTCTTTCCGACGAAGCAATCCCCCTGTAATTAGGAGACTGCTTCGGCACACCTGCCCTGGCGGGTGGTGCCAGGGAAACCAAGAGCGCCTCGCAGCGACATGGGAAGTTGTTTTTACACAAGTCCTTACGTATTGCGACATGAATGTCGCGTTACAACATACAACATTATTTTCTCACAACTTTCTCAATATCTTCTGCCCAAGACAACAGCGCCTCATCGGTATTCCATTTACCGACGAGTTGCAAGCCCATTGGCAAACCTTCTTCATTTTTTGTCGTGGGGATATTGACGGCGGGAAAACCGATTTGCGTCCACGGCAGGCACATCACGGGGTCGCCTGTGCTATCGAGTCCCTTCGGCGCGGGACCGATGGTTGGAGGAGTAATCCATAGGTCAATGTTGTTTTCGTTCATGGATTGCATCATATCATTTCGGAATTTGTCGCGGGCTTCAATAGCGCTTTGTAATTGGGAATTAGTAATTTGTTGACCGCGACGGATGAGGTCGGAGAATTTGGGGGAGTAGAGAATTTCGTGTTTGTTGAACCAGTCTTTGTGAACAGTTGCCGCATCGAACGACATGATGGCATCGTGACGAGCGCGGATTTCTTGAAAATCATCCATGACGCGGACGCGGCGGATTTGGTAATTAGTACTTAGTAATTTGCATACGTTTTCAAAATATTCCAGACCCTCCGCAGACGCACTTTCCAAATAAAGTCCCTCAGGGACTCCAAGCACGGGTTTCGAATCCCCACGCAAAGCGTCCAATTCTCCAATACTCCAATTCTCTATCAACACATCCGCAACTCGTCTAGCCGTCTCAACATCGGGCGTAAAAAATCCGATGTGGTCAAATGTCGGCGAAAGAGGAATCACTCCTTTGCGCGAGATGCGTTCATAAGTCGGCTTGAAACCGACCACGCCGCAAAACGCCGCGGGACGAATCACCGAGCCGATGGTCTGCGTGCCCAAAGCCAGATGGCATAATCCCGCTGCGACCGCAGCCGCAGAACCACTGCTCGAACCGCCTGGCGTGTGTTCGGGGTTGTGCGGGTTGCGCGTGGGACCTGGATGGAAATATGCAAATTCAGTCGTGACCGTTTTGCCCATGACGAGCGCGCCCGCATTTTTTAATTGCGTCACGCTCGCGGCTTCTTGACCTTGCAAATCTTCGGCGGGCAATTTGCTTCCTGCTTGCGTTGTAAATCCGTTTACATGAAAAATATCCTTCACGCCAATAGTCATGCCGAAAAGAGGCGGACGATTTTTTGAATCGGGATAACGCGAGACAAGTTCTTCTGCTTCTCTTTGCAATCTCTCGAAGCGATTCAATTCGGGGATGAAGGCGAGAAGGGATGGTTCACATTTCTCAAAACACGACTCGATTTGAGAAATGTAATTCGGAATTGACAATTCGCCCGCGCGAAATGCGCGAGTTACTTCAGATGGGTCCATATTCATCAATTTAAATACTATCCTCTTTGCCTAATGTTTTAGTGCATCAATCACAAATGATTGATAAAGTTTACTCACGAAAGACTTTCGTCCTGCTAACAATGAGAGCGACCACCCAAGTAAGCCCAGCGTTGAGCAAAGGCACCATCCCAAACTGCGAACCAATGACGGACGGAAAGAATGCGGCAGTGTTCACGGCAGTATGAAACAAGATGGCGATTAGCAAATTGCCGCTTGTACTCTTATACAGCCATGTAAAGATGACAGCCAATCCCATTACCCAAATCACGAAGGCGGGAAATAATATAAGAAATGACCCGCCTGATTTCAAAATCTCGTTTTGCCCTGTGCCAGCGACAGCATAAATGGGTGCATGCCAAATGCCCCAAACCAAGCCGAGTTTCAGGCTGGCTTTCATGGTGTCTTTGTGGCTTTGCAAAAGTCGCGGCAGGGCAAAACCGCGCCAGCCTATCTCTTCACCCAGTGGACCGCCAGCGAAGAAGATACGGATCGCTTCCAGCAGTAATGGTAAAAGCCAGATGCTTACGGTGAGTTTGGCTGGTATGGGTGACCCCATGCCCATTCCGATTAACAATGCGACGATGATGATGAGAAAGGGGACAAGTAGTGAAATGCCGACCCAGCGTAACCCTGCATGGACGGGAGATAGCCGAGCAAACAAATCAAATAGCCCTTGTCTCCCATTCAATACGAAAGTTAAAATGATCCCTGCCAATGAGGGTCCAAAGATTGCCAGCGCGTTCAGAAAGCCACCCCGCGGATTCTTGATATCAAGCGATAATGCAATTAGCATACCCCATAAAACCCATGTGATAGCGTAAGCAAGGCAAAAGAAAATAACAAGTGGATATTGGTTGACAAATGTGGTTGTTTTTGACATGTAAATATCCTATCGTATTAGCCCTTTTTAATGGTTTTCATCTTCTCACTTGCCAGTTTCACCGCATCCACAATATGCTGATACCCCGTGCAGCGACAGAGGTTGCCCGAAAGCGCGTGGCGGATTTCATCTTCGCTGGGATTTGGATTCTGTTTGAGGAATGGAATCATCGTCATCAAGATACCTGGCGTGCAATAACCGCATTGCAAACCATGTGCCTCCCAAAATGATTGCTGTAATGGATGTAAATTATCTTTGTCTTTTGCAAGACCTTCAACCGTCATAATTTCGTGACCATCCGCTTGAACCGCAAACATCAAACACGAACGCATGGATTCGCCGTCGAATAGAATCGTGCACGCGCCGCAGACTCCATGCTCACAGCCGACATGCGTGCCTGTGAGTCCGAGTTCGTGGCGCAGGAAATCACTGAGCAACATGCGCGGCTCCACTGCGCGTTTGTATGCTTTTTCGTTGACAGTTACAGTGATGGAAACGGATTGGGTCATCATAAATCCTTATCGTAGTCTCTCGTCCATTCTGGTTTCGGCAGATTGAAATCCTGCCTCAGTTCATGAAAGTCGAATAAATTCGACTCGCTCATCAGCCCGAAGGGCTTCCATGGTCTGAGCAGGCGGCTTTAGCCCCGCTCAATCTCCGTGCGCGCGCTGAGCCGCCTCGCGCAACGCCTTCCGCGTCAACACCTTCGCCAAATGACGCTGAAACTCAGCAGAGGCGTGGATATTTCCAAATGGGTTGACTTCTTGTTCGCTCGCGTGCGCGGCAGCAGCTTCAATCAGCTTGTCATCTATCTTCCCGCCTTCCAAACTTTTCGCTGCTTCCTTTGCATCCAAAGGACCTTCGCCCGCATTCAGATAAATCAATTTCGCGGCTTTACATTTCCCCGCTTCATCCAGCGTAACCAGCGCGGCGACGCCCATCATGGCGTAATCGCCCGCGCGCGGCGCGACCTCCATGAACGACCAGCCCGTGCGCGGCGGCATGAATGGCAATTCGATCTCAACCAGAATTTCATCGGGTTCGAGCGCGGTGGTGAACATGCCGACGAAAAAATCACGCGCGTCAATCCAGCGTTCGCCTGAGACGTTTTTTGCTTTCAAGCGCGCGCCCAACGCCAGCATCAACACGGGCAACTCGGCGGCAGGGTCGGCGTGGACAATGCTCCCGCCAATCGTGCCGCGATTGCGGATTTGTGGATGCGCGATAAATGGAACCGCCTCATGCAAAAGCGGAATGTGCTTCGCGATGGATGAGTCAAATTCCAAGTGTCTTTCACGTGCCATCGAACCCACTCGAATCACATCTCCCTCTTCACGGATATAACTCAACTCCGCCGCACGATTCAAATCTATCAGCACACTCGGCTGAACCACGCGGAAGTTCATCGCAGGCACGAGGCTTTGTCCGCCCGCCAGGAGTTTGGCTTCCCGCGCGTTCTGACTCATTAGTGCCAATGCTTGCTCAAGCGATGCAGGGGCGTGATATTCAAACGGCGCAGGCTTCATCGAAAATCCTCACAGCAGGGAATGACAAACTTTTTAACACCGAAAACTTGCGGAAGTGTCTGAATTTTATCCCCAAAAGTTCCTGGCATGTCATTGCGACCTTCGGGAAGCAATCTCCTTGCTACGACGAGAAGATTGCTTCGCCGCCGCTAGTCTCGATACGCTCCGCACTCGACCAGCGGCGCCTCGCAATGACATGTACTTACCCCTCAGAGATTTCAGGCTGGATATATTTGCCAGGCTCCTTATCAAATGAACGTTTGCATCCTGCCGCGCAAAAATAATACGTCTTGCCATTGTGCTCGCTCGTGAAATGGGCGGTGGCGATTTCAACGGTCATGCCGCAGACGGGGTCAATCGCTTCGGTTGGTAATTGGTTATTGGTGGTCGAGTAGCGAGCGTCGGTAGCGAGCGTATCGAGACCAGAGACTGGAGACTGATGGTGGTCGAGTAGTCCCGCGTGCTCGTGGCGGGACGTATCGAGACCACTTTTTGTTGGAGGTCTGTAATTGGTAATTGGTAATTGACGCCTTCGTTGGATGATTTCAGCAAGGATGCTGAGGGCGATCTCTTCGGGGGTCACTGCGCCGAAATCCAGACCCGCGGGATATTTCAGTCTGGCGATTTGTTCCTGTGTCAGATTCGATTCATTCAAATACTGGAGGATGGCACTTGCGCGTTTTTTGCTGGCTATCAGCGCGACATAAGGCGCTTCGGACTGGAGCGCGGCGACGAGCATATCCTCATCATAGTTGCCGTGGCTCGCGACGACGATATGAGTATTCTTTGTAATGGTCAACTTCGAGAAATCGAGTTCATCAAAAATGTGATCCGCATTCGGGAATCGTTCACGCGTCACATCCAGGCCCATGAGACTGACGCGCCAGCCCAGGTCCTTACCCAACCTGACGAGCGCCTCCGCCGTGGCAAGATGACCAATCACCACCAGATGCGGTTGCGCGAGTTGCGGCTCGATATAAATCTCCAATGTGCCTCCACTGATGCAGGTCAGCGCGATTTCGATGACGCCCTCCTGAGGAGCCTGCCCCATTTTCTCTGGCGGACACAGACGAATGAGTCGCGGCTGCCCATCCTGTAACGCTTTCTTCGCCTCGCGCTTGACAGTTGGTTCAGCGCAACTGCCTCCAATCCAGCCAGAGAGTTTGCCATCCCCAGTGATGATTGCCTTCGCGCCCACTTTCGCGGAAGTCGGCTTCTCCGCGCGGACAACAGTCGCGGTGGCAAATGGATTGCCCGTATTACGAAGCGTTTGAATTTGGTCGTAGAAATCAGTTTGCATTTTTCATCCAATGAGTGCAACGCTACGGCTAAACGGCGTGCCTTCAATGTTGAGAATAAGAAGTACGCTTATTTGCGCGTCCGCTTGAGCCGCTTGTTAGACCGCGTGTATTGGACCTCGTACTCCAAACTGATAATTCCTGTTCTCTCGTAAACTTTGTGGCTGGTCAGCTTCAACTTCGCCTCCTTGGCCGGTGGCGGAAGCAGCGGAATGCCGCCGCCGAGCAGTACAGGTATGACAGCGACCTCCACTGTGTCCACCAAGCGCGCGTCAAGGAGGCTGCGAAAGAGTTCGCTGCCACCGAATAGCCTGATATCCTTTCCTGGCTCCGCGCGGAGCGCTACCATCGTCTCTTCCGCTCCTTCTGCGATGATTGTCACGCCCGGGTAATCGTTCTGCCGCAACGTTCGAGAGAAGACGAGGGTCTTCGTGCCTGGCGACCCACCCTGCCCTGCGCGTCCCATCGCCTCGAAGGTCCGGCGTCCCAAAAGGAACGTGTCGAACTGCTCGAAGCTTGCGGCGAAGTCTATCTCCGGGTCCATGATAATCCAGTCCGCCTCGCCCTTCGGACCGGCGATATAACCGTCAAGACTCATTGCTACAGAGTAGCGAATTTGTCTCATAGATTCCTCCTTACGCTCTTGCTCAAGCCGCCGTCACTTCGACAGGCTCAGTGCAAGCCTCGGCGGCGGGGATGCCGCCGAGAGCATACCAGGCTATGGCAAACCCGCGACGAGTTTCCTAAACTCATCCTCGGTGAACGCGCGCAGCGTCTGGGTGCTGACATTGCCTAACGCGCCAGTAGCAAGCGCGAACTTCGCAATCGTTTCATCGTCGGGCGCTTCGGCGATAACGACGAGGTCGTATTGACCCATCGTAAGGAAGACCTGTTTTAAGTCGCCGCCCATGGACTGCATAGCCTTTTTAGCCGCGTCGAACCGCGCAGGGCTTTCTTTGATGTTGTGCATACCCTGCTGGGTATACTTGGTTAGTACAATATAAGTAGCCATTTTGATTCTCCTTCTCGATTATGTCATTGCGAGGGCTGATGGTCGAGTAGCCCTGAGCGTTTGTTGCGAAGGGCGTATCGAGACCCAGCCCGAAGCAATCTCCTGTTCATTGGACTAACTTGTGTGAGTAGTATTCCTCACTTAAGAGGAGATTGCTTCGTCGTCGCGTGGTCTCGATACGCCCCGACGAACACGGGGCTACTCGACCACCAGCTCCTCCTCGCGATGACATATTAATGTTATTCCTCCATCGTCGCGCCGTGTTTGTTCAACACTTCCCAAACTTTGCGCGCGGTGATTGGGATATCAATGTTGCGGACGCCGAGATGCCAGAGCGCGTCCACAACCGCGTTGGTAATCGCGGCGGGCGCGCCGACGGTAGCCGACTCACCCACGCCCTTCGCACCGATAGGATGATGAGGCGAAGGCGTGACCGTTTCACCGAGTTCCCATTTGGGAGTCTCGACTGCGGTTGGCAGCAGGTAATCCATGAAGTTTGCACCGTGGATGTTGCCGTTCTCATCGTAGGTAATCTCTTCCATCATCGCTGGCGCAAAGCCCATCGTGAGACCGCCGTGAATTTGTCCCTCGACGATCATCGGGTTGATGCGGACTCCGCAATCGTCCACTGCGACGAAGCGGCGGATTTTTACTTCGCCTGTGCCGCGGTCAATATCCACCACGCAAATGTATGAACCGAATGGATAGGTCAGGTTGGGCGGGTCGTAGTAATTGACCGCTTCGAGCCCGCCTTCCATTCCTTGCGGATGATTCGTGTACGCGGCGAAGGCAATCTCCTGAATCGTCTTGCCTTTATCAGGCGAACCCTTCACGTAGAAGCGACCCGTCTCCCATTCCAAATCTTCCTCCGCAGCTTCGAGCAAGTGCGCGGCAATCTTCTTTGCCTTATCGCGGATTTTGCGCGAGGCAATCGCGGCGGAGGCTCCGTCAACGGGTGTGCTTCGGCTGGCATACGTGCCCAAGCCATAAGGCGCGGTATCTGTGTCGCCTTCTTCGACTTTGATATGTTCAGCGGGGATGCCCAATTCTTCGGCGATGATTTGCGCGTACGTGGTCTCATGTCCCTGTCCCTGAGACTTGGTGCCGAAGCGGGCGATCGCCTTACCCGTTGGATGGACGCGAATTTCACAGGAGCCGAACATTTTCAATCCGAGGATATCGAAACTTTTCGAGGGTCCGCCGCCGACGATCTCAGTGAACGACGAGATGCCGATGCCCATGAACTCGCCGCGTTTGCGTTTCTCGGCTTGCTCCTTGCGCAGGTCTTCGTAGCCGATCATGTCCATCGCTTTGCGGAGCGCGGTGGGATAGTCGCCGCTGTCATACTCCCATCCGAGCGCGGACTTGTAGGGGAACTGCTCCGGCTTGATAAAGTTCTTCATGCGAAGTTCAGCCGCGTCCATGCCGACTTCCTGCGCGAACACGTCCGCCATGCGCTCGATGGCGTGAACCGCTTCGGCCACGCGGAACGAACAGCGGTAGGCGATGCCGCCCGGCGGTTTGTTTGTATAGACGCCATCCACTTCCACGAAAGCGCTCTTGAAGTCGTATGACCCCGTGGAAATGTGGAACAACCCGGCGGGGAATTTCGAGGGCTGGGTGGCTGCGTCCGTATACCCGTGATCGGCTATGGTCTTGAAGCGCAGCGAGGTGAGCGTCCCGTCTTTCTTTCCAGCCAGTTCCGCGGTGATGTGGTAGTCGCGTGCGAACGAATCTGCCGCGAGATTTTCAGTGCGGTCTTCAATCCATTTGACCGGCGCGCCCGTCACGATGGAGGCCGCGACGGCAATCACGTATCCGGGATACGCTGGGACTTTACCGCCGAAGCCGCCGCCGATATCCGGCGCGATGACTCGGATTTTCTCCTCCGATAATCCGAGATGACCGGTGATGAGCGCGACGACGGTGCGAATGGCGTGCGGGGCTTGCGTGGTCATCCACAGCGTGAGATGCGTATTGGTCGCGTCCCACTTGGCGACGCAGCCGCAGGTTTCCATGGAGGCGACGTGAATGCGGGGAATGTAAATATTCTCCTTCACCACCACCTCGGCGTTTTTGAAATCCTGGTCGGTCTTTTCCTTATCGCCCCACTCCCAGTGCCAGATGTGATTGCTCTCTTTGTCGTCGCGGACTTTCATCGCGCCCGGTTCCAACGCTTTGAACGGATCCACCATGACTGGGAGCGGTTCGTAATCCACTTCGACGGCTGCCACGCCATCTGCGGCAGTGTATCTGTCTGTAGCCAGGACACCTGCCACTTCCTGATATTGATACTTGACCGTATCGAGCGGCAGGACCATCTGCGTGTCGCTCATCAACGTCGGCATATTGTGGACGTTGTATTTCTGGAGCGTGGGTCCGTCAATGACCGCCAGCACGCCTGGCGTCGCAAGCGCCTTCTCGGTATGGATTTTCGTGATCTTCGCGTGGGCGTACGGACTGCGGACGATATCGAGATGCAACATGCCCGGCAGTTTGAAATCATCAATGTAGTTGCCCTGCCCACGAATAAAGCGGGCGTCTTCCACGCGTTTTCTAGAATGACCCAAACCATGAACTTTGGATTCAACTTGTGGTGTTGCCATCTCAGGCTCCTTCCGCCATTTTATCGGCGGCATATTGAACGGCTTTGACGATGTTCATGTAGCCGGTGCATCGGCACAGGTTTCCCGAAATCGCGTGACGGATCTCGTCCTCGGTCGGGTGCGGATTCTGTTCCAGCAACGCCGATGAAGTCATCATCATGCCGGGTGTGCAAAAGCCACATTGCAAGCCATGTTTCTCGTGGAAACCTTCTTGAATCGCGTGCAGTTTTCCATTCGTGGCAAGACCTTCAACAGTCTTCACTTCCATGCCATCGGCTTGCACTGCAAGCACCGTGCATGACTTGACCGGTTTGCCATTCAGTTGGACAGTGCACGCGCCGCATGAAGTTGTGTCGCAACCGATGTGTGTGCCGGTCATGTTGAGGTTTTCGCGCAGGAGATGAACAAGGAGTAAGCGCGACTCAACATCGGCTTCATGAGCCTTCCCGTTAATGGTTACGTGAATATGATGTGTGCTCATCTCAGCCTCCTTTCGCCCGTTGAACAGCCAGGCGGAGCGCTCGCACAGTGTAGGTTTTTACGAGCGAGCGTTTGTAATTTTCAGAACCGCGCACGTCCGCGACGGGTTGGGCGGCATCGGCGGCAAGTTGCGCGGCTTTTCGGATATTTTCATCCGAAGAGTCCTTGCCTTTCAGAAAATCCTCGGCAGCAGTGGCTTTGATGGCGGTCAGCCCAACGTTCGTCAAACCGATACCAACAGACTTGAATTTGCCCTTTGCATCCAGCTCGACTTGCGCGGCAACAGCGGCGGTTGCAAAATCACCGACTTTACGCTCCAGTTTCAGATACGCGCCTCCACTGCGCGGTTTGGATGCAGGGATACGCACCTCGGTCAGGATTTCATTCTTGGCGAGGGCGGACTCGAAGAGTCCGACGAAGAAAGACGCGATGGGAATCACGCGCTCGCCTTTCGGACCTACAGCAACAACTTCCGCTCCATAAGCAAGCATCGTAGCGGGATGGTCGTTGCCAGGGTCGCCATTTGCAAGGTTCCCGCCGACCGTTCCCATGTTGCGGACAATCGGATCGGAAATCACACTGGCGGCATCAGCGAGCAGGGGATATTTTTCACGGACGAGCGAAGAATGTTCAAGAGCGGACTCGCGCGTCATCGAGCCGATCTTGAGCCACCCCCCTTTCTCTTCGATGTAGGACAGACTCTCCACGCGGTTGAGGTCCACAAGCACGGCGGGCGAGGCGAGCCTGAAGCGCATGAGCGGGATGAGGCTCTGTCCGCCTGCGAGGACTTTGGCATTTTCCTGTCCCAGAGCCGCCACCGCTTCGGAAAGTGTTTTTGGCGCGACGTAATCAAATGTTGGTGGAATCATACTTGTCTCCTAGAGATTCGAAATCTAACACAGAGGATGGATCGGATCGAAAATCATTTTGCCAGGGTACCTCCTTCTTGCAGGTATGTCACCCTCCCGAAGGGACACCGCTTCGGGAGGGTGTGAGCGACAGCGAAGGGTCTCTGCGACAATCGTAGAGATTCTCACCTGCACTTGCATCAGGTGCAAGTGTCGCCGCTACGCGGCTCAGAATGACATTGTGCCGGGTCGCTTGTTAAAAGACATGCGCAACATCTGGACGCGCAAAAACGGCGGCATGGTGAACAACATAAGAACCCCAAGACCAACGCTCTTATCGCAAGTGCGCCGTCGAACTGCATATACTCCTCAAAATGCACGGCATCCCCGTAACTATGAACTTGTCGGACGATTAGGAACGCTTGAATATTATTTTATTGTGTGCGTTTCGTCAAGATTGAACGTCATCAAGATTCAAGTACGCGCTTGTTTTCATTAGGTACGTATTCTCTCATGCTGCGGATTTGCAATTTCCTCTGAATGATTCCTCGCCGCCACAATCTCTGCCATGATGGACATCGCAATCTCCTCCGGTGTCCCTGCGCCGATTTCGAGTCCGATGGGTCCGTGCAGGCGATTCAACTGTTGCTCACTTAGTCCTTCATCAAGAAGTCCCTGGCGGCGTTTGGCTTGCGTGGTCTTGCTTCCCAACGCGCCGACGTAGGATGCGGGACTCCGCAAAGCAATCTTCAAGGTGACTCGATTCTTAACCGTTGCCGGCTTCTTCAACTTCCTCGATAAGAGCAGGAAGATTAGGCTGAGTGAAACTTATGTTCGGCGCGGGGACACGATGATGCTTTATGTCAGGCGGGATATGTTTATGGTGAGGCATCGTTGAAGCCAGAGCGGGATCGTTGGGATGGGGAAAGTCATCATACCAATACAAGCGCTCTTCGCCCCGATATACTTCATATCCATACGAAATGATGAGGCCCGCATCAAAATCCATCTCTTCTCTCATGCGCAGGCGCAAGCCATTCATAAAAAGGACTTCCCCTTCAGCAATGCCCGTATATGGACTGTCAGACCAAACCGCGACAGTGGAACTCTTGACGTTAGGCTGGCCGAGGAGTTCAGCGACAAAGCGGCTGTATTCGCTCAGCGAGGTCAGCGGATTGGTGGTCATCAATAAGCAGGTTGAATGCGCAATACTTCAGTAAGCCCGCGTTCCTGGAGTTGCTTACGATAGGACTCCTTTCGCCGCCGCCAGGTCTCGTAGATGCCTTTCCAACGGCTGAAATCGGCGCGCGTCTCATCGTAGGCATCGTAGTCAGCCAATTTGCCTGCCACGAGCGCGGAATAAAAGTCTTCGCTGAGGACGCCATATTTTTCTTCATAAAGGGTCAAGCGGCGCTCGAGCAGCTTCATCTCGATGACCAGTTCGTGAACTTCCATTTTGGCTCTCCTGTTCACACCAATTCTACCCCCGAATTTTAACCTGGTTGTGGAATGGATTCCTCCACCCTATTCCTCACCGCCACAATCTCAGCCATGATGGACATGGCGATCTCTTCGGGCGTCCCTGCGCCGATTTCGAGTCCGATGGGACCGTGCAGGCGATTCATTTGCTCTTCGGTGATCCCTTCGTCGAGGAGTCGTTTGCGGCGTTTGGCTTGCGTGGTCTTGCTTCCCAACGCGCCGATATAAAACGCGGAACTCGGTAATGCAATCTTCAAGGCGGGATCGTCCAGTTTGGGATCGTGAGTCAGCATGGCGACGGCTGTGGAGCGCGTGAGCGGGATTTGCTGGAACGCCTCCTGGGGCCACAACGGGATCAGTTGATCCACATTCGGAAATCTTTCCTCGCTGCCAAAGGCGCTGCGCGGGTCAACGACGACAGTGCGATAGCCAAGCGTCTTTGCCAATGCCATCAACGCAATCGTGATATGTACTCCTCCAACCGCGATGAGCGTGGGCGGCGGCAGGATCGCTTCCATGAAGACTTCAATATCCTCGTTTAACATTGCACGACGCGATTCGCCTTGTGATAGAGTTTCTTTTGCTAGATTCAATGCCTGCTCGTTCAGTTCGTCACTGATAAATCCAGTCACGCTGCCATCATCTTTGAGCAACAGTTCGCGGCCCAATAATTCAGCGGGACCACGCACGACAGTCACGAGAACTGCTGTGTCTTCCTCCGCCAACACCGAGCGCAATGACTTGAAAAGTTCCACATCGAGCGGCTTGACGAAGACTTCGATGCTTCCGCCGCAGGCAAGACCCACCTCCCAGGCGGTTTCATCTGCCACGCCGAAGTGCAGGAGTTTGGGGTGATTCGATTTCAACGCTGCGACTCCCTCCTCAAAGACCGCGCCTTCCACGCATCCGCCGCTGACGGAGCCGGTGATTTTTCCATCGGGCGTGATCGCCATCTTTGCGCCCGCGCGCCGCGGCGACGATCCCCAGGTTTGAATGACGGTCGCGAGCGCAATGGATTTGTTTTCGCCCGCGCGCCAGTTATCCAGGTCATGCAAAATATCGCGCATGTTTGCCTCCGTTAGACTTGTCAAAGAACTAATGCTGATCGGATTTGAACTGGTGTTCCTCCGTTGAACCTTTCATCGCGGCTGTGGAGACTTCGCCGCCGGTCACTGTCATCTGCACCTGATCGAAATAGCCTGCGCCGACAAAGGATTGATGCTTGACCGCGCGGAAGCCCATTTCGCGCTCCATCCTGAATTCGTGTTCCTGCACGTTGACAAACGCCGTCATGCCGCTGCGCGCATAGTTCCACGCCAGATCGTACATGCTGGCATTGAGGGTGTGGAAGCCAGCCAGGGTAATGAATTGAAACTTGTAGCCCATATCCGCCAATTCATCCTGAAACGCCGCAATCTGCGCGTCGTCAAGTTTGCGCTTCCAGTTGAAGGATGGTGAGCAGTTATAGGCAAGCAGTTTGTCCGGGTATTGGGCGTGGATCGCCCTGGCGAATTCGCGCGCTTCATCCATATCCGGCATCGATGTTTCACACCAGATCAAATCCACATAGGGCGCAAATTCCAATGCGCGGGCGGCGGCGTATTCGAGTCCGTTGTTGACTACCCAGAATCCATCCGCTGTGCGTTCACCGGTCAGGTGTTCGTGATCGACGCGGTCAATGTCGCCACGGATGAGCGTCGCGCTGAGGGCGTCGGTGCGGCCGATCAGAATCGTCGGAACGCCCTGGACGTCAGCCGCAAGCCGGGCCGCGATCAACTTCTGTATAAAATCATGGATCGGCACCAGCACCTTGCCGCCCATGTGCCCGCACTTCTTCATGGACGAAAGCTGGTCTTCGAGATGAATGCCCGCGGCGCCCGCCTCGATCATGGCTTTGATCAATTCAAAGGTATTGAGGGGACCTCCAAAGCCGGCCTCGGCATCCGCGACGATGGGAGCGAAGTATTCTACTTCGCCATCGCGCGCCTCCATATGCTGGATCTGATCAGCGCGGATCAGCGCATTATTGATCTTGCGTAACACCGTTGGTACGCTGGTGACGGGATACAGGCTCTGATCGGGGTACATCGTCAACGCGTCGTTTGCGTCGCCTGCCACCTGCCAGCCGCTGAGATAAATCGCCTTCAAGCCTGCCTGCGCCATTTCCACCGCCTGGTTGCCCGTGAGCGCGCCCAACGCGCGGATGTATTTATCCGTATGAAGCAGGTCCCACAAGCGTTCCGCTCCCATGCGCGCAATTGTGTGATCATGCTGGAACGTCCCACGCAGGCGGTCCACCTCCTCGGCGGCGTAGGGACGCTTGACATCCTTCCAACGCGGGCTGGCATCCCATTCATTCTTCAACTCCTCGACTGACTTGGGTTGATACTTGTGATACATGACTCTCTTCTCCTTTCAAA
>Ga0247727_10003058_pt1 | contig 37470 bp, 23 predicted proteins | sample WisWelCaveWW1625_FD_202498 | JGI IMG/M metagenome (GOLD analysis project Ga0247727, IMG submission 202498) | Biofilm microbial communities from Wishing Well Cave, Virginia, United States - WW16-25 | ecosystem: Environmental > Aquatic > Deep subsurface > Groundwater > Cave microbial mat | place...
CAATTTACCTGCTTTCAAAAGGCGCCCACCTGCTAGCCGCCTTTCTTCCAGCTGTTCACGCCTCAAGTATGATGGTTTCCATGTCATACTACCTATTGTAAGTCAATCTCAGTTAACATGAATAATATCCCGTGTATAGAATCGCCACTTGATATTTGGCCACTCCACTAATATTTTGAGAAACATTATCCCTTCAGCGATGTGACGATTCTCGATGACAGCAGTGAGTTGAAGTGTTCATTAACTGATCATGTTTCGACAGGCTCAGAGCGGCAACATGACCTGCCGCATCGAAAACGGAGTCGTCTACACCCACGCCTACAACGCGGAGAACCGCGCCTCCAGCATCGCCAAACGCAGTACGGACTGCACCGGGACGATCATCGAAAGCTGGTCGTTCGCCTATGACGGCGATGGAGTCCGCGTGACCACCGCGCACTTCACCGGCACAAGTGGAACTCCCGACTCGACCACGTCCTACTACATGGGCGGACAGTATGAACTCAAAGATGGCGCGGCGAAGAAATATTACTCCATCGCGGGGATGATGGTGGCTGTGAAAGATTCGACCGGTGCATTACAATATCTGTTAACTGACCACTTAGGTTCTACCGTAGCGGTCACAAACAGCAGTGGCACATTAACATCCCAACAACGGTACTTACCGTTCGGCGGAGCGCGTTCGATCCCCAATTCTCCAATTCTCGGCACGGACTTTGGCTACACCGGTCAACGCCTGCTCGATTCTGGCATGGGCGGGATTATGGACTATAAGGCAAGGTTTTATTCGCCTTATATCAACCGCTTTTTGCAGCCGGATAGCATGATTCCGAATCCTGCAAATCCGCAAGCGTTCAATCGGTTCTCGTATGTTTACAACCGTCCGATTAATTTCACTGATCCAAGTGGTCATGATCCGCATTGGTGTTCAGACGACCAAGGACGTAATGTCAACGACTCGTGTTTATATAATTGGCTCGATGGCAATACCACGGGAGGCGGTGGCGATTTATTGTTTGCAAAATATGGAGTTACAGTTGACAAAAAATTTACTCGCGCGCAGAAGCGTGCGATCATGGCAGGACTATATAGAGTTGGGGTGGCGTTTGCAAATGCACGTGGGCGGGACGAAGAGGCCTCTCAAGCTTTCACTGCAATACTTGACGGTGGAGTTAATTTTAATGTGGGAAGCACTAATGCTTCGGGAGATTGCCTACTCGTCACGTCTGGTGGATGTACATCAAGTGACAGCCAAATAAATTTCTGGTCAATGGCTGGTCATGGTAACGAATTTATAATGATGGGAAATGTGATTCATGAGCTAGGTCACGCATACAATAATCAACTTGGAAAAGCACCAGAAAAGGATATGCCATATTGGATGTATCAATCTCCAAATCCAGGTCGAGCGTTATTCCTTCAACCCAATTCCCTTGCCCCTGTTCCCAATGCTTGTGATGATTGTCATTTTTGGCAATTTAACAGAGACTTAACTGCAACAGAGACCTTTGGAGACATGTTTGTTGCTTGGACGCTTGGGGTTTGGAATCTGAATCCAGACAATGCAAAACAAGTCCAAGCTGCACAGCTTTGGATGAACGGATGGATGCCAAAGCCGTAAAGAAAAATTGGAGTAGTATGATGCGGAAAAAGTTGGCTATAGTATATGGTTGCATTTTACCGACTTACTTAATTCTAATTGGTTGTACACCACCTATCCACATAACCGAGTCGCCGCATGTTATAACACCAAGTCAGGTTATGACAGTTGCTACGCCTAGCGCACTATCTATTCAGGCCGCAACTCCCACCCTGACGGTAATTCCTACTTTGCCTATCAACCAAGCTAACTTGAGACTGCTCGAATTACTTGCAAACAATGGGAAATGCCGACTTCCCTGCGTTTGGGGTATCACTCCAGGCGAGAGCACCAATAGCGATGCTCTGAATATACTAATTCCTCTTAGTGGCCTCTCGAGTTTTACAGACCTAAGCACTAGCCCAGGAGATATTTCGCCTACATATGCAGAGGGTGACAATATACTGTTTACAAGGATGGCTTTTCCATTTACTGAAAGCGGCTTAATTAGCCATATTGCCTTTCAGGCAGGAATACTAAGTAAGAAAACACCACTAAACGGTGAATTCGATAAGCGAATTGAATATTACATGCTGCCGAATATCCTTTCTCAATATGGTAGTCCAACAACAGTCATGTTATCTACAATGGCAAAACTTCCTAGCTCTGGCGTACCAGGTGGTTTTAAAGTTCTTCTCTTGTATCCAGATCAAGGCATACTGGTTAACTACACTATGCAAATGCAAATTGCTGGTGAAAATATTATGGGGTGCCCCTCAAATGTAAATGCAGAATTCGAGTTATATCCCCCCGGACAGCCTGATTCGTTTTTTGATTTCTTAGGTCCGTCTGGTTGGGCTCAAATCATCAGAAATACGTACAAACCACTTGAAGAGGCAACTTCTATGTCTCAAAACGACTTTTTTCTAATTTTCAAAAAACCAACAGAGGAATGTATCCTAACTCCTTCAAACTTATGGCCTGTACCTGATTAATTTTATCACCACTGAATTGTCACCTGCACCTTACCAACCTATTTTTTCTCATCACCAAATTTCAGGTTTCGCCTTATATCAACCAAACGAGCGGCGGTTTCACTTAATCGAAATAATACGGCGAGCAGGAGAATTCTTCTCCGCCTGGGGTTGTGACCTGCATGTACCAATCTACAGGGGTGATTTCGTAGGTATCCAACGCTTTTTTGATGGAGGCAAAGGCTCGGTCGGCGTAGAAGTGCGAGAGGTGGAATCCCTGCCAGGGACGTTCGCGATCCAGTTCGTGTTCGTGCCGCTTACAAGCCAGCGCCGCGCCGATTTTCTCTTTTTCTGAAGCGGGCAGGGCTTTGTTTTGGAAGCCCTCCACGAGCGCAGGGATGGCATCATCGGATAAGGTGATGAAATATTGCGAGTCAAGCTCGACACGTCCGCCGCGTGCATTGTCCACAGTATCGGTGGGCGTTTCGGCTTGCCCACGAATCTCCCGCTGAATATTTTGCCTCACGATGAACGCGTCCACGTTGAGCAAACCCAACGAAAGGACGAACCCCAGCGAAGCCAGGACCAGCGCGAAGCCAATCACGCGTTCCTTTTTCAAAAATTCCAACACCGCAACGGCAACCAGCAGGATCGCCAGCCAGATCATGAACACATGCGTGTACGTCCGCAGGCGCGAGAAGCCGTAGGCATTTTCATACAAGACCAACCGTTGGAACGCCGAGATTTGCATCACGATCACCAGCCCGACGAGCACGAAACCCAATGTAGAAAAGACGCGGCGTTGCATTTCGGTCTCTCGCTTTGTGATTCCTCCCAACCCAAGCAACATCAACAAACTGAAGAATGCCACGGCGACGAGTTCACCGAATCCACGGCGGGCATATTCAGAATAGGTAAATCCCTCGATGTTGATATTGGCTTGCCCGCCGAAGAAATATTGAAACTGGATAATGACAAAGACGGCGAACAAAATCACCACACTGCCCAGCACAATCGTCGACTCGGTGAAACCGAGAAACGACGGGACGCGCGCTTTGGCGTCCACTTGATCGTCCGATTTTTGAGCGGCGTGCAAAAACGCGCCTGCGATGGCGTAGGCAAAGACCAAAATATACACAAGCCTGAAAATGTACTCAGGCAGGTTCTCGATGTTGAACAGGTCAACGAATTCTTCGAACCGCTTGGCAAAGATCAAATCTGCGGAGGAAAGCAGGGACGCAAAAATGGCGATGACCGGCAAGGCGATGACGATGCCGCGCACGACGGGCCAGACATTCCGCTTCGGACTCGCTTCAGGCTGGTCGCGCTTAACCTCCGCCGCGAATCCTAATGGACGGGCGATCATGCTCCCGAACAGGGTGAGGTAGCCGAGGAAGTAATCCATCATGCCGTAGTGCATCCAATTGCCGCCGGTGTAGGTGAGGGCAAAGACTCCTATCAGGAAGATGGACATCGCGGCGGAGAGGAAAACCGTCATGCCCTCGAGGCGGACGAAGGTCATGAAAGCGAGGAAGAGGATGGGAAGCAGAAGCAAACCTCCCCGGCGCGAGAGGCGAAGCCCGTCCGTTTGCAGGAGGGTTATCCCTGTGGCGAGGACAAGAATCACGTAGAGGAAAAAGTTGACGCCGCCGGGCTTCTTCCAGAAAAGAAAATCGAACACCCAGCCAAGTAAAATGACGATGAGCCAGAATCGGTTTGGATTGGTTTTCATGCACAGCCTCCAGAAAAATTTTGCAAACTATAGTTCAAGCGGACTTGCGAAGACTATCAAAAGGTATCAGGTTTTCGGAACGGAAAGATTACAACTTGGTAAGAGCGGCATTTCGCCCATTGACATTGCCTGTGAGGTGTGACATACTGCGGTCATTCATTCAGGGGAACACACAATCAATCGCCATCCTAATGAAAGGAGGAGGTGATGTCTAACATGGATAGTAGTATCAAACCCAGCGCTGTGGCATCCCTCCTCAAGTAAGTCAAAGGCAGCAAGATCGCCTGCACCTTCGGGAAGCCACAGCGCCCCACCAGCGCCGTCCGAAAGGGCGGCGTTGTGGTTTAACCCCTCCCGTCCTTCGGGCACCCTCCCCAAATACGACATGAAATTATTTGTTGTAAATAAAAATCTAAATGTCGTATTTGAGGAGGGACGAGGTGGAGCTTATTCATCACCAAATGAAACACCCATGTTGCGCGCGGTGAGGATCGAGTCGTCGTTTAAATCCACGCGTTTGGGAAACGCGGCTTCTTCGAGAGGGATGTCGGTAACTTTACCGGAACGCAACGCGACCATGCGATCAAATTTTCCCTGCGCCGCCACGCGGACTGCGGCAGACCCAAACCGTGTTGCAAGCCAGCGGTCGAACGGAGTGGGCGAGCCGCCGCGTTGCAGGTGCCCAAGCACCGTGACGCGCGATTCAAACTCTTGTTGCTCGATAAACTCAGCCACCGCATGTCCTATACCGCCGAGCCGCGGGATGTAGATTTCGTTCCCGCCGCGTGAGAAGATTTGTCCACCACCCTGCGGCTTCGCGCCTTCTGAAACAACAATGATGCTGAACAAATATCCGCGCTCCACGCGCTGTCGAACTTCTGCAACAACGGCTTCGTACTTGAATGGGATTTCGGGAATCAAGATCACATCCGCGCCGCCAGCGACACCGGCATGAAGTGCGATAAAGCCCGCGTCGCGCCCCATGAGTTCGAGCACCATCACGCGGTGATGCGCTTCGGCAGTGGTGTGGAGTCGGTCAATCGCTTCAGTGGCAGTGCTGACCGCGGTATCGAATCCGAAAGTCACTTCGGTGCCGCCGATGTCATTGTCAATCGTTTTCGGCACGCCGATGATGGGCGCGCCCTTCTGGTACAGTTCATGCGCGATGCGGAGCGTGCCGTCGCCGCCGAGAACGAGGAGCGCGTCCATTTCGAGGCGTTTGATCCCTTTGATGATTTCATCCGAAACGTCAATCATCACTTCGTTGCCGTTGCGAATCACTTTCCGCGCGTAGGGGTTGCCGCGGTTTGCCGCGCCGAGGATCGTGCCGCCGCGCGGGAGCAACCCGCGCACGGATTCGATGGTGAGCGGGACGATGCCCTTTTCGCCGTCAATGAATCCATCGTAACCGTCGCGAATTCCCAACACTTCGCAATCATATTCGTAAATTGCGGTCTTCACCGCCGCGCGGATGACCGCATTCAAGCCCGGCGCATCGCCGCCGCCTGTAAGAATTCCGATTCGCTTCATGAACGACTCCTTGTGCACAATCATACTCGAAGATAATTTTTCCTGGAAACTGTTGGTCTTGATACGGGGCGGGAAGACCCCGCCCCTGCTCGACCAACGGCATATCTTGCAACCTTTCTTGCACACAAACGTATAATCCCATATAATAAACGCAATGGAACAGGTAATTCAACAAACGAAAGCACAACAACTGGCGCGTTGGTTTATTCCCATCGCCGCGCTGTTGGCATTTTCCGTCTGGTTGTACATCGCTCCGCCGGGCTTGCTTGGCAAAGCAGACGCCATTGGATACGCCGTCTGTCATCGCATTGACGAACGGTCGTTTCAAATCGGAGACCGCCAACTTCCGCTGTGCGCGCGTTGCACGGGCGAATTCAACGCCGCGGCGATCTCGTTGATCTTCTTCGCATTCGTCAGCGGCAAACGAAGCGGGATGCCCGGCTGGAAGTTCGGCGCGCCGCTCCTGCTCTTTTTCATCGCGTTCGGAATTGACGGCTCGAACTCGTACCTCTATCTGCTCAAGCAAACCTCCGACACTGGCATGCTCAGCTCGATTCCCAACTTGTACGCGCCGAACAACACACTGCGGCTGATCACCGGCAGCGGCATGGGTATCGCGCTCGCGTCCATTCTTTACCCCGCCTTCAATCAAACGGTATGGCAAACCTCAAACAACGAACGCGCGCTGGATTGGAAAAAACTTTTTACGCTCGTCGGCATCATCACGCTGGTTGACCTGCTCATCCTGCTCGACAACCACGCCGTTCTTTACGTGATCTCGATCCTCAGCGTGCTCGGCGTGCTTGCCCTGCTGACCGTCGTCTTCGCCATGGCGTGGTTGACGATCATGCGGCAGGAAAATTCGTTCAACCGACTCAGCGAGATGTGGATGCCCTTCCTCGCCGGCGCGACTCTCGCCTTTTTGATGATCACCGCCATTGACCTGCTCCGCTTCACTTTGACGGGAACCTGGGGAGGCTTACCTTTGGGTTGAGCCTCGCCTTCGACTCTGGAGTCAGCCAGCTTGCTGGCGATATGCAGGAGCAAGCTCCTGCACTCCAAAACTTAGGAGAAACTTATGGAACTACTCACCGGAATCTTTACTGCTTTTGGGCTGTCCGCCAGCGCGGGGTTGAACGCGTACATCCCCCTGCTAATCGTCGGGCTGGTGGCGCGCTACACGGAGTTGCTTCACCTCAATCAGCCGTGGGATACCCTCGCCAACCCGTGGATCATCCTGATGTTATGTGTGCTCGTCATCATCGAGATGCTGGCAGATAAAGTGCCTGCCGTGAACCACATCAATGACTTGATCCAAACCGTAATCCGCCCAACGGCTGGGGCAATCGCATTTGCCGCGAGTGCGAATGTTGTCACCGAGATCAGCCCGGTGCTGGCGTTGGCGGCTGGCTTGCTCGTCGCAGGGACGGTGCACGTCGCAAAGGCTGGGGCGTTACGTCCCGCCGTGACGGCAACCACAGGCGGCGCGGGAAACGTCCCAGTATCCGTTGCGGAGGATATTGTCTCCACGGTGCTGTCCATTTTGGCAATCGTCCTGCCGATCCTCATCGGGACATTGATCATCGTGGCAGGGGCGTTCGTCATCTACTGGCTGTACCGGCGCGCCAACCGCGTTACTACCTGATATAATGTTGGAAATCATTTCAAACAGGAGAAGAAATCATGGACCAAATGCCTGCCGAACCGAAAAAGAACAATACCGTCATCATCGCCGTTGTCGTCGTTGTGGTATTGTGCTGTTGCTGTCTTGCCGCAATTGGATTGTGGCAGTACGGCGACGTGATCTTTGGCTCACTCTAGTCAACAGTTGGATATAACAACAAACCTCCGCGCTAGCGCGGAGGTTTGTTGTTTAAGAAGGATTGTTGCAATTCCTTTAAGCCATTTAATGCGCCAAAACGTAAATCGTCCCCGAGTTGCAGTTCTTCAAATTCATCCTTGTCAAGGATAGCTTGTTTCCCATCTAACGAAACCCACAAATCAAGCGCTAGATCAACATACGAAACAACGTCATTTTCGATCACCGCAGGCTTGCCAATGTTGCAATACCAGCCTTTGATTTGAGCGTCGTCGCGGTCGTAGATTTCAAAGATGTTGTACCAGCGGTTGGAGTAAAAGGTTTCAACAAAGCGGTCGTTCATTTTGAGGACAATATCCATAAAAGGTGTATCAGGACGGTTGAAGAGGGCTTCGAGCACAACCAGATTTTCTTCACGCCGAAGCACAATGCCTTCGTATTGCCAGGTCACTTCGTCTGCAAGATTCTTTTTCTGCACAATGATTTTCATGACAGGCATTCCACCCTAACGCGCACAGAGATCTGCTTTCCAGGTTTGGGCGCTTCGCTCAAGTAAACATACAAGCCATTATCAAAGGTGACTTTGTATTTATCCTGCTGGAAGATGACATCAGTGACAACGCCTGTTATCTTGTTTACTGCGCTTCGTCTTCGCTCTTCGCCTGACAGTGTGTTCGTCCTGAGCGGAGAGCGGAGCAGTTGTTGCGAAACCCGTAGAGGAAGGACGCTCCGCTCCCCCTGCGGGGACTTCGCAGCGCGATAATCGGGTCTCACCAACAAATGGACTTTTTCTCCCTTTGTGTGTTTGTGATTGCACTCGACAACAAATTCGCCATATTTACTTTCCACCCGCCACTTTCCATCTTTCGTCCCTTCGACTTGGCTCAGGGCAAGCTTTCCTCTTACTTCCCCATCAACCACATTCCCCAACCCCAAGAATTCCGCGACATATTTCGATTGTGGATTCGCGCAAACGTCGGCAGGCATTCCTTCTCGAATAATTTTGCCGTCATACAAAATCAAAATCCTATCAGCGATGGCGAAGGCTTCTTCCTGGTCGTGCGTCACGTAAATGGCAGGGATTTTTGTTCGGCGGAGGATGTTGCGTAATTCGTTGAGCAAGCCGTCTTTCAGTTTTTTATCGAGCGCGCCGAGAGGTTCGTCGAACATGAGGAGGCGAGGTTCAATGGCGAGCGCACGGGCAAGAGCAACGCGTTGTTGTTCTCCGCCTGAGAGGTCGGTGATTTTGCGTTCGCCAAAATTTTCAAGATTAACTAAACTCAACAAACTGGCTACGCGCTGAGCGATTTTGTCCTGTCCCTGGCGGCGCATCTTCAATCCGAAGGCGACATTGTCGTTGACGCTGAGGTGAGGAAAAAGCGAATAGTCTTGGAAGACCAAGCCAAAGTCACGAAGATGAGGCGGGATGGTTGCGAGGTCGAGTCCATTGAAAGAGATGAGTCCCGAGTCGGGGGATTCGAGTCCAGCGATCATCCGTAAGAGCGTGGACTTGCCACTGCCCGACGCGCCGAGGAGGCAAATCGCCTCCCCTTTTGCGACAGTGAATGAGATGTCTGTGAGGAGCGGCGTGCCTGCGTAGGATTTGAAGATGTGGTTGAGTGAGAGCATATTGATACTGCGTATTGCGTACTGCGTAATTTAGAAATCGCTATTGTTTGGAAGGCGGAATTTTTCGATGAATAAAATGCTGACGACAGTGAGAGTCATGAGGATGGTCGCCATCGCCATGGCTTGACCGTAGTTGAGACCGCCAGGTTGGGAGAGGAAGCGTTCGACGGCGACGGGGATGGTCGGGTAATCGGGACGGGTGATGAGGAGCGTGGCGCCGAACTCGCCGAGTGAAATGGTAAAGGCAAAAGTGGCGGCGGCGAGTGTGGCACGGCGGAGAATGGGCAGATCAATGGTCTTCCAGACTTCAAACGGTGAGGCGCCGAGGGTGGACGCGGCTTGACGCAGTCGTTGCGGGATGGAGGCGATGGCGGGTTGCAATGTGCGAATGACGAAGGGCAAGGCAACGAGTGTATGCGCGAACGGGACAAGCAATGGCGAGGTGAGCCATTTGCCAAACGTGAGGAGGAATCCCAGCCCGAGCATGACTGCCGATGAACCGAGCGGAAGCATGATGAGTGGGTCGAGAATTTTTTCGAGGGCGGTCGGTTTGGCGAGGGCGAAGGCGGCGGGGAAACCAAAGAGAATTGAGAGAATTACTGTGGAGGAGGCGTATGCAAGAGAGTTGAAAATCGCTTTGACAGGCGGAACATAGAAGACAGAGTTGCGGCGATTGATGAAGAGTTCTTCGTAGTAGTCGGTGGTGAATCCGTATTGGACTTCGGTACGTTGGGCACGGTCGGCGGTAAGGCGAGTGAATGAGCGGAATGTGAGGGAGGCGAGAGGGAGAAGGAAGAAGGCAGTGAGGAGAAGGCAGAAGGCAGAGACGAATAGTTTTTCTTTGAGGGTGCGTGGGGCGTGGGGCGTGGGGCGTGAAGCGTGAGGCGTATTGCGTACTGCGTATTTTGTGTAGAGGATGGAGAAGGCGAGGGTGCAGAGGAGTTGAATGATGGCGAGTAGCGCGGCAAGAGGCAGGTTGAGTTGTTTGACGGCTTGGATATAGATTTCCACTTCGAGGGTGGAGAATTGTGATTTGCCGAGGAGGAGAATCACGCCGAAGGAGGTGAAGTCGAAGAGGAAGACGAGAAGCGAGGCGGCGAGGATGGAGGGACGGAGCAGTGGCAGGGTTATTTGAGTCCAAACGTGGAACGAGTCTGCGCCGAGGGAACGGGCGGTCTGTTCGAGTTTGGGGTCGAGGTTCGAGAGAGCCGCGCCGACGATGCGGATGATGATGGTGGCGTTGTAGAAGGTGTGGGCGAGGAGGATAGCGAGGAAAGGATGAAGGATGAAGGATGAAGGAAGAAAAAGAGAATTGGGGGATTGGAGAATTGTTTGGAGTAATCCGTTTTGACCGAGGAGTGCGTTGAAGGCGGCGGCGACTACGACGGTGGGCAGGAGGAAGGGAACGGCGGTGAGGGCGCGGAGGAGGGATTTAGCTGGGAAGTTGTAGCGGGAAAACAAGACGGCTGACGGCAGACCGATGATGAGAGTTAGGAGGGTGGAGAGAAAGGCTTGGTAAAAAGTGAAGAGTACTACATGTTGCGTATTGCGTAGATTTTCGGCGGTGAGGGTGGCAGGAGTGAAAGTGAGGGAGAGGATTTTGATGAGGGGAATGAAGAAAAAGATGGCGAGGAAAGTGAGAGGAAGAAACCAAAGGAGAATTCTTTTTTGCCACAGTCCCCTACGGGGATGATAAGACACAGAGAACGCAGAGAAAAAAATTGATCTCTGTGTCTTTGTGTCTCGGTGGTTAGGTAAAGTTTTCATTGGATAGATGTGGTTTCGATACGGGGCGAAAGAGCATCGCCCCTACTCAACCAACAGAGTTGGGTTGTCATTTCATCACCTCAGCCCACGCTTGAAGCCATTCGTCGCGGTTGGCGGCGATGAGGTTCGGGTCGAGCGCCGCTGGTTCGGCTGGGGCTTGGGCATATTGGGCGAAGGCTTCAGGCAGAGTCGCATTCGGGTTCACGGGGTAGACGAACATTTGCAGAGGCACGTCTTCCTGGAATTGCTGGCTGAGCATGAAGTCTATAAATTTCTCGGCGAGCGGGCGTTGTTGAGTCCCGCTGAGGATGGCGGCAAATTCAATTTGACGGAAACAACTACCAGCGGAGACAATCGAGGCGGTTGGGGCGTCGTCCACGGGAGGGTCGGCGAAGATGACTTCAGCGGCGGGCGAAGTCCCATAAGAGACAACCATTGGCTGAGGTCCATTGCCAGATGATGCGCTGAAGTTGGTGTAGTAAGCAGTCTCCCAACCATCCACGACAACAGCGCCATTGTCTTTGAGCGCACGCCAGTAATCAGTAAAGCCATCGCCATAGTGCGCAACAGTTGCGAACATAAACGCTAGCCCCGTTGAGGATGTGGCGGGGTTTTCAACAACGAGCAGGTTTTTATATTCAGGCTTGGTGAGGTCGTCGAGAGTTTGCGGTACGAGCAGGTTGTTATCTGCAAAGTATTTTTTATCGTAGTTGATACACACATCGCCGAAGTCAATCGGTGTGGCGCGATAGAATGAATCGAGTTTGAATTCGGCGGGGATATTTTTCAGTTCGGGTGATTCGTAAACTTCGAAAATATCGGCTTCGAGCGCACGGGAGAGGAAGGTGTTGTCCACGCCAAACATCACGTCGGCAAGCGGCGCAGACTTGGTAAGGATGGCTTTGTTGAGCATCGAGCCTGCATCGCCACTGGGGAGAAAAACAAGTTTTACGTTGTTGGCGGTTTCAAATGCCTTCACAACATCTTCACTGACTGAAAACGAATCGTGAGTCATGATGGTGAGGGTGGCGGGTTGCGCGGGCGCGCAAGCGGTGAGCAGTAAGCAGAAGGCAGATAGTAGAAAAGAGAAACGTTTCATGAGGACCTTTTGATGAATGAAGAGAAATAGAGAATTAGAGATTGCGGCGGTGGACGATGAGGAGTAAACCTGATTCGATTTTTATGGATGCGGACTCGGAGAGCATCTCGTTGCTGATGCCGCGGGTTTTGTCGGGATGGAGTGTTTCGCTGTTGAGTTGCCATTTTAGATTTTGAGTCAGGACTCCGTGGACGAGGTTGCCCCAGGGAATCAACGAGACGATGTCTCCGCTTCGCCCTTTAACTTGAGCCTGATTCGTCACGAAGAAAATTTCCTCCACCCCATCGTCTATCCGAACGTTGCGTGAGGCGTGGAGCGAACTGGCGAGCAATGCGATGTTGGCGAGGGTTTGGTCCATGCGACCGCCGAGGGCGGCGACGATAATGATTTCGTTTGGATTTAATTCAACAGCTTTGGCAATGGCAAGTTCGAGGTCGGTTTCGTTTTTGTCACGCGGGAAGAGTTCGATTTCAACGCCATCGTCCTGAAATTTTTTCAGGGTTTCTTTGTCGGTTGAGTCCATATCTCCGATTATAAGGTTTGGCTTGATGCCGAGCGCAAGCGCGTGGCGCGTACCGCCGTCCGCGCAGATGATGTAATCATTGAGGCGCAGGAGGGCGCGGGCTTGGGTGAGGCTGGGCAGTTCGCCGTTGGCGAGGATGATGATGCGATGCATAATTGTTCGACCCCCACCCTGCCTCCCCCAAAATCCGACTGGGGTTCGTTGGATTTTGGGGGAGGTGCCCGAAGGGCGGAGGGGGTAAGAAAAAATCCTCCGAGGGCGGAGGATGGATGTAGAGCAAAATATATTCCCTCCGCCAGCATGACCTGGATCAGGTAATTCGGGTTGAGCGCGGCTCGCTCCTCTCAGTCCCGCAACGTGGGACGCCCCGTTCAGTTGTTGAAGTAGTTATACGGCGCGTGGGTTATTTTGTCAACATGAAAAATGCGGGCGCGCGCTCCCGCAGTCCATAATTATCTGACCCTGCGCTTCCACTCTTCTTTGAGTTGCAACTCGCTTGGGCTTGCGCCGGATTCGAGCGCGAGAAAATCGGTCAGCAGGCGGTTGAATTTGATCGCCTCATCCAACATGGGGAAGTGGCCCGCGCCTTCAAGAACGATTTGATGGATCATCGTTGAGTTGATCGCGCTTTCCTCCGGCACGGTAATGGCTGGGTCGTTTTCACCGTACACAAAAAGCGACGGGATATTCAAGACGCGAAAGTTCGGGTACAGGTTGTCGGCTTGGAGTCCGTTCACCGAAGCGGTAACAGCTTGAGGGTCCGCTTTGGAGGCGTCTGCGAGGGCAGTTGTCGATTCGGGTGTTCGATTCGACAACCAGTCCACCAATTCACCGGGAGGCGATGTTCGCAAACGCAAGTTGACTGCATCGTAATTCGCCGGGCAGGCAATCGTCATCACCCGGTCCACACTGCCGGGAAAGTTGATCGCATAACTCATCGCCACCAGCCCGCCCAAGCCATGACCCACCAATGCGATTTTGCCAATACCCATTTCGATGAGAAAGCGGTCTATGAGTGATGCTTGTTGAGCATGGCTGTAATTTGCCGCGCTGTGGGCGGTATCGCCAAAGCCCCACAGGTCCAACGCGTAGGCGCGGTAGGATGTGGAGGCGACTTGCATGGAGGAAATCCAATATCGCCACGAACCCACCCACCCGTGCAAAAAGATGACCGGGCGTCCGCGCCCAAGCACCTCGTAATGCGCGATGGAGCCGTCGAGAAGAATAGCGCTCAAATTATTTTCCGAATTTCGAGAGAATGGCTTTCACGCGTTCCGTCAATTGATCGGGGGCAAACGGTTTCAGCAAGTATTCCTCCGCGCCCGCTCCCAGCCCCTGTTGAATTTCCGATTCCTGCCCGCGGGCAGTAAGAAAGACCACAGGGATATCCTTGAGGCCCGGCGTGGCTTTCATCACCTTGCAGGCTTCATAGCCGGTCATGCGCGGCATCCGCACATCCATGAGGATCAGATCGGGGTTGACCTTTGGCGCGAGTTCAACAGCCTCCTCCCCATTGGTTGCCGCAAATACCTCGTGACCGGCAAACCGCAACGTAAATGCGACCAGATCGCGTATATCCCGTTCGTCTTCAGCAATTAATATTTTCGCCATTCAATCCTCATTAATTCTTGTAAACAGGCAGTGTAAAGGAGAACGTGCTCCCTTCGCCATCCAGACCTGTGCTTTGCACCCAAATGCGGCCTTTGTGCATGTTGACCAATTCTTTGACGATGGACAAACCCAAACCGGTTCCCGGTGTAGCCAGCACCAAAGGATGCTCGCCGCGATAGAACCTCTCAAACACCCGTGCCTGATCGCCAAGACCGATGCCCACGCCGTTATCTTTCACGTCCACCTGCACTTCGCGATCTCCGTTGAGCGGCTGGAGTTGAATTAGAATCGTGCCATTCTCAGGTGTATAGTGATAGGCATTGTCCACAAGGTTGGCAAGGATCTGCCGCACGCGTTCGGCATCACCGAACACCAACGGTAATTTCTTGGGCGCATCCAAAGAAAGCGCCACCGGTTTGTTTTCCTCCTGTGAACGCCGGAGCACATCCCCGATGACATCCTCCGCCATTTCGCGCAGATCCAGCGCCTGAGGCGAAAGGGTGACGCGTCCTGATTCGAGGCGGGAAATATCCAACAGGTCGTTGACGAGGATGTTGAGCCGTTCCGTATTGCCTTTGACGATCCTGAGGAAGTGGGTCTGGTTCTCGTTCATCGCGCCCGCCGCCCCCATCAGCAGGACGTCCACGTACCCGCGAATGGAGGTCATCGGCGTGCGCAATTCATGGCTTACGGTGGCAACGAATTCTGACTTGAGGCGATCCACTTCCACCTCGTGCGTAATGTCGCGGAAGATCGAAACGGTTCCTAGAAAATCGTTTTGCAAAATCACCGGCGCAAGGTGCACCAGCACGATCAAACCGTTTTCGAGAATCAATTGTTCTGCGAAGGTTTCGCCCTCGCGGTACGACGATGGTGATTCAGACCAGTTGCTGATCGTTTGCATCCATGAACCGGCAGATTTCCCGAACAAGCCGCCGAACACATCCAGGGTTTGCCCAAAGACTTTTCCAGATTCCAAACTCAATATATGTTCGGCAGATTTGTTGAGGAAGGAGATGCGGTTTTCTGCACCGGTGACCAGCACTCCGTCTGCCACGGCTTCGAGGATGGCTTGCGAGCGGCTGGCATCCTCCTGCTCACGGCGGAGCATGCTCCCAAGGCGTTCCGCCTGATCGCGAATCAACTCGTACAGGCGGGCATTGTTGATGGCAACGGCAACCTGACCGGCAATGGCGTTCACCAGACTCAACATCTCCGCGCTGAAGAAATTGGCTTTGCGATGGAATACCATCAGAACACCGATCACATCCTCCGCGACAAGCAACGGCATGGCGATGGCGCTGCGATGCTCGCGCGAGGATGAAGCCGTGCGCACCCAGCGAAAATCCGTGAGCAGGTCGCCAATCAACGCAGGCTCCCGTTTCTCCACGACCCAGCCTGCAAGTCCCTCGCCAATTTTCAGGGTGAAGCCGCGTCCTTCGGCAGAGACTCGGTCTGAAAGGTAACCATACCCCGCGCGGTAATGCAAAAGATTGTCCTCCGCGTTCAGCAACATGATGGTTCCCTGCTCCGCGCCCACCGCGTCGTTGAGAAGCGCAAGCGTACGATTCAACGCGCGGTCCAGATCAAGGCTGGAGGAAACTTCAGTCAGGATGCGCAGGAGGGTTTCGGTATTTTGCTGTTCCCTCTGCAATTGGGCTGTTCGGTCAACCACGCGAAGTTCAAGTTCCTCGGCGAGACGCTGGGTTTCCTTGAACAGGCGTCCGTTTTGAATCGCCACTACTGCCTGGTTTGCCAGCGTACTGAGGATTTGCAAATCCTCCTCGGTGTACACATTCTGTTGATAACTTTGCGCGGACAACATGCCGATCGTCTTTCCGCTCAAGGTCATCGGCACTGCGAGAATCGAAACAGGGACGTCGGGCTTGCCGTATACAACCGCGCCCAAATCCACCGCCTTATCCTTGCCGTGCAACAAAAGGGGCATGCCTGTAGAGATCACCCGACCACTCAGCCCTTCCGTCCGTGGTATACGGGAGACTGGCGCGCGCACGTTGCCGTCCATCAAATACACGCCTTCAATTTCGTTCGACTCGGCATCCAGCAGGCTGATCACAAACGATTCGACCGGCATCAACTGTTGAGCGGCTTTATGAACGGCGGTGTAGATTTGTTCCGGGTCAAGGTTGGCGCCCACTTCATAACTGGCTTTGTTCAAGATCGAAAACCGTTCAGCCGTAAACACCGTAGCTTGGAACAAGCGCGCATTTTCAAGCGCAATGGATGCCTGATTCGTCAACGTGCGCGCCAACTCGATTTCGGTCAGGCTGAAGCGGATGGATTCTCCCTGGTGGATGAAAATCAACGCACGTAAGTTCGCGCCGCTAACGATGGGCAGGATCAAAAGCGCCTTTGTTCTCGCGCCGAGAAAACCGCTCAACGGAGCCAGATCCGGTTCAGACTCAACTGAATCTGTTGTGAACACACCCAGCGATTCCCGCAACCGATGGAAGATCGGCGCGTCCGGCAGTTTGGCAGGCAATTTGGATTTTGTTCGAGGCAGGTCGTGCTTTAAGATCGCATTCCCGCGTTCAAACGTCACAACCGACACGCGCGGGGTAAACAACGCATCCAGCAATTCCTGCGCTGTCAGTTGGAAAATCTTTCCCTCGTCCAGCAAGCCGCTCAACGCGGAAGAGAAGCGGTTGAGCAAACCCAGGCGTTCCGAGCGTTCGTCCAATTCGGTGGCGCGGCTGATGCTTTCTTCGTACAGCCGGGCGTTTTCGAGAGCCACTGCGGCTTGGGAGGCAAACGTTCGCCCCACCTGCATGTGATCGCGCGTGTAAAAGTACGCCTGCCATTTTTCGAGCGCGAGCACGCCGACGACTTCGTTCTTCGAGATCAACGGCATCCCGAGCCACGAAAGACGCGGCGCTTCCAACGCAGGGAAGCGCGTATCCTGCCGTACGTCGCCGATCAGAATGCCCTGTCCGGTGCGAATCATTTCGTTGAACAATCCGCTATCTTCAACAGCAACGGTCAAACCGAGGCGTCGTTCGGTATCCGGGAAACCTTTTGCCGCGGCAACGGTGAGTTTGTCGCGATCACGAAGCCAGAGCGCGGCGGTGTCGTAGGGAATGACCGGTTCGAGTTGATTCAACAACGACGCGATCAATTCATTGCGTTGCAAGCTCGAGGCAAGCGTGGTGGCGGCATCGGTGAGCGCTTCGAGTTGCATCGCGCGCTCCTGCGTAGTGCGGACAAGCCGCACGTTCTGCAAAGACAGCCCCACTTGTTGCGAGAGCGAGAGAAGTAACGCTTCATCTTCGAGAGTGAAGGCGGCGGGCGTATTGAAGTTATCCAACACCAACACGCCCACCGGTTGATCGCCGGATTGAATCGGGATCAAGAGGCTGGAAACCGGCAATCGTCCGCCAGTGGCTTGACGATAGAGGAGTTGACCTTCGGTGGAAAACAGATAGTCGCGAGTGAACTGGACTTCATCCACACGTAACGCTTTCCTCGATTCAAATACCTGCCCCGGCAGGGAATCGCCGGGGTGATAGGAAATGCGTTTCATTGTGTCGTTGTCGGCATACCCGGCAACGGCGTGCGGGAATAACTGATTCGTTTGCTCATCCCACACGAGCACCACGCCCGCGTGTGCGGAGGGCAATGCACGGCGCGCACTCTCGAGCAGGGCGCGGACGATGCGATCGGCATCCAAGCCGCGCAATTGGCGGCTGAAATCGAGGAGCAGGTTCACTTCCTGCAAGCGTTTGCGCGTCTCGTTGAGCAGGGAAATGTTTTGAAGGATAACCGAAGTCTGCCGGGCAATCTGGTTGTAAACCTGATGATCTTCATCGGTGAAAGCCGGCATCGGTTCAGGGCTGACCGCCAGCATCGAAGCGACCGTCCGTTTATCAATTTTGATCGGCAAACAAATCACGGATTTTGCGCGCAGTGCAGTTAAGAGAGGCGTTTCCCTCCATTCGAGATTCTCGTCCACGTTGGGAATCAGGATCGCTTCGCCGCTCTGCAAACAAGCCCGAAGCGGATTCTTCTGCCCAAACAGCGCCTCCGGGTTTACCGCGCGCGTCACATTCCCCAACACGTGCATCAATTTCGGACCCTCGTTGGCGAGTTCAGCGATCATGGCAACCGACATGCCAAGTTGGGTGAGCGTTTCACGCCCAAGCGCTTGCAATGCCGAAGATGCATCCAACTGGCGGCTCACCGATTCGGTGATGGCAAGCCCGGCGCGTACGCGTTGCCCGCGGTGATCGAGGTTGTGGATGGCGATGGTCTGGTCGAGGTCTTTGCGAAGAAGAATGGGCAAATCTTTTTGGGTTAAGTTGATGAACCGTTCCTGACGATCCAGCCCGGATTTGAGCGAATCCACTTTCTCGCGCAATTCGGTGAACCTGCCATGGTTCATGATCGCAATGGAAGCCTGCGCCGCAAATACCTCAAGCGACTCGATGGTGGCGCGGTCGGGTCGCAAGCCGTTACGCGGTGCATCCAGACTGATAATGCCAAGGGGTTTACCCGCTTCATCCTCCAGAGGGACGATGAGAATATCATCGGGGTCCCATGCATTGGCGGATTTCTCCGTCGTGGGAACCGATTCCACGGTCACGAATTGAACATCCTTGGGGATGATCGGCGCTTGATCAACCGGTATGAAATAGGATTTGCCGATCAGAAACTGTGGTTTGAGAATCTGTTGCAGGCTGGCAAGCGGTTGTTTTCGCGCCAGCAGGTCGTTCAGGGTCTCAGGGGCAAACCCAACGCCCGCCACGCGCTTCAATAACCCGGTCTCCGGTTCATGGACGCTCGCCAGCGCGGTTTGGAACGGTGTCGCTTCACACATGCTGGTGAGGATGGCGCGCAGGATGTGGTCGAGCGGATTTTCAAAATTCAAACCACCCGCCACGTCGGTGAGACGCCCAAGGGTTTCGGCGCGGCGGCGTAATAATTCCACACGTTCGCGTTGGGACTGAATTTTCTGCACGTTCCCAATCGCAACCGCGGCTTGCGAGGCAAGGGTCTGGGCGATCTCGAGGGACGATTGATCGAAGAACGCTGGCTGGCTCGAATGCAAGTGCATCAAGCCGACGGTCTTTTCTTGCGTGAGGATCGGGACGATCAGCGCCGAGACCACGCCATCATGGATCGGGACTTTTCCGTTTTCCGTGTAATCTGTGACGAGGTGGGGTTGACCGGTTTCGATCGCGGTCCGCTCAAGAAGCGGAAACACATCCGGGAGGGAACAGCCGATCGAAAGCGAAACAGGCGGAGGCGAGGAAGAGGCGGTCGAGTCGAACAGGAGGATGGTGCCGCATTCGGCGCGCGTCACGCGCAGGCTTTCATCCCGCACCACTTCCAAAAGGAGTTTTAGATCGGTCGTGGTGTTGAGTTCGCGGCTGACGCGCGCAAGCGACGATAACTGTTCGACGCGGCGGCGGAGACTTTCGTCGGTCTGCATGGAACGCGAGTCGTCTTCGATGGCATCTGCCACCTGACCCGCCGCGGCGAGCGCAATCTCAAGATCATAATTGCTGAAGTACTCCGTTTTTCGACTCCCAAGGATTAATTCTCCGAGGCTTTTCTCACGCACAGAGACAGGGACAATGAGAACCGATTCCATTTGAAGGTTGGAAAAGAGAGGTAGATAACCCGGAGAAATATTTCGTTCGAGACTCAGCCTGCCCGTGGAAATTGCCTTCCCGCTCCCGGCAACCGTGGAACGGAACGGCATTCCTTCCATGTGGAGGCGCAACAATGGACTTTTTGATTCTGTGGAAACCCCAATGACCGAGCTTTCATGCAGTTGCAAACCGCCTCTCTTCAGATCTTCAAGGAACAAGACGGCAAGATCGCATCGCAACAACCGCGCCAGTTCGTCCACGGAAAATTGAATCACTTCATCGAGCGTCGCCGCGGAGGTGGAGATGCTTGCAATCCTCCGCAAGCCGTCAGACCGCATGGCGCGCTGGCGTGTGCGCTCGATCATGAACGAATTTTGAATGATCCCCGCCGCCTGGCTTGCGACTGTTTCGATCAACCGCAATTCGGTTTCGGAAAATTCAACAGAAGCCTGTTTGTGGTTTGAGATTTGAACATACCCGACGAACTGCTCGCCGGCAATCATCGGCGTAAGCACAGACTCACGCAGACTTGCGGCTTGCGCGATGGTTTGAAGCCCAAGCTCGCGCCAGGTGAGGTCGTCTGCGGCGTTGCGCGTGGATAACGTCCTGCCTTCCTGCAAAATTTTTTCAGCTGGGCTACCCTGCTGAACGGTGGTTCGATAGATTTCGACGATGTGCCGCGGCAACCCTTGAAATGGAATCTGACCCTCCAGCATCCGTTTATTTACATCGTATAAAAGGAAGCCGAGGATATCCACGGAGAACAACGGCGCGATACTTTCGATCAGGCGGTTGATCAAGCCGGCATAATCCTGCGCAACGCCAACGGATTGAGTCAGGTTGACGAGTCCGGTCAACTCCTTCGACCGGTTCTTCTCGCTGGCATACTTCATGGCATTTTGGATTGCGAATGCCGCCTGTGTGGATACAAGTTGCAAGAGGTCAAGATCGTGCTCACTCAACGTATCTGAGGCAAGATGTCCGATTTCCAACATGCCGACCAGTTCATTGTGTGCCAGCAGTGGCAAGCCAATATACGACAAGACCGGCGACGCGCCGTTCAACCTTGACACTTCGATATCTGCCGCGCGCGTGTCGGAAATCAGGGCAGGCGCACGCCGTGAGATGAGCAATTCTGTCAAGCCGCCGAACTGCGACATGGATGGGCGTATGGTGTTCGACGCTCCGCTTGGGTCGAGCATGTAAACGTCAGAGGTTTTCTTGAGAGCGTTCCACGTCTTTATTTCCATCACGTCCGCAGGCACCAGATGCGAAACATTCAACAAAATGGAATAGAGGGTGTTTTCGAGATCGAGACTCTCGGTTACGTCTCTGCCAAAATCGGAAATGATTTTGAGCATCGAAGAGTCAACGGCGGTTTGATCTGCACCGGAGACCAGGTTTACCCCGCGCATGGTAATGAGCATCTGAGGATACGGACCCGGCACCTGATACGATGTCGCCTCGACCAGTTTGCCGCCGATGGAAAGTCTCTTTTGCCCATGCATGGCGCACAGGTTGAGAAAATCTTCTGCGGGCCTTGCCTTACGAACGAGTTTTTCCAACTCCGGCGTTTCATCGGGATGCAGGCTGAACCATTCACGCGCCAGCGGGTTTAAATAATCCACGCGCCCGCCCGGCTGGACGGTAACGATCGCTTCATTTGAATTTACTGTGGTTGGGAAATCAATTGCATTGGGAGCGGGCAGGCCGGAGGACTGCGTGTTCCCCGGCAATCGGCGAAACCATATCACCACCAGTACCAGAACCAGCAGTACCAGCGATATGGAAATTAACCAAAAGCTTACTTCCAGTCCGGCAAACATGATCCGTCCGGCGAGTTAGGCAGGATCCTGCCGGCGCGCTTCTGCCGCAAGTTCGGTAATTTCGCGAATATCGGCAAAGGATTGTCCGCTCGGCGAGATCACTCCTACAGACAGGGTCATGAACGGCACTTTCATGGTCGAGCCATCCGCGGCGGGAGCCTGGACGAATCCCTGCTGGCGATCAATGAAGTTGTAGTGGGTCTGGACCTCTTTATTGAAGCGCTCCTTAAGGCGCGCCTTGATCACGTCGGCTTTGTCCTCGGTGGTGATGACGATGAAATTATCGCCTCCGGCGTGACCGATAAAATCGGAAGGAGTTCCAACCTCATCCACTACTTCGCCGAGCAATAGTGAAGTAAAACGGAGTACATCATCACCCGCCACGAAGCCATATACGTCTTTGAACGGTTCGAACTCATTGACGCGCGCATCGAGCAATGCCCAGCCTTTTTCTCGAATAATTCGGCGTAAATGGTCTTCAATGAGGCGCCCAGCCGGGCGACCCGAGCGCGGGTCGGTCAGGCTCTCGCGTTCGGCGCGTTTAATCGCGCCCTGCACGCGCAGTTTGAGTTCCTCGATATCGAACGGTTTGGTGATGTAATCGTCCGCGCCGAGTTCCAAACCCTGAAGTTTGTCACTGCGCTCATCCTTCTGCGTGAGGAAGATCACAGGGATGTGACTCGTGCGCATGTTCGTACGCAGACTGCGGCACACTTCGTACCCGTCGATATCCGGCAGCATGATATCCAGCACGATCAAGTGCGGCAGGACGTTCTTGGTCTTCTCCAGCGCATCTGCGCCGCGCACCGCGACATCCACGTCAAAATCCATGCCGGCGAAAAAAATCTTCAGCATGTTGCCGATGTCAATATCGTCTTCGACGATCAACAGGCGGGCTTTTCCCATAAGCAGCCTCCAAAATTACTGATGCGCCGTCTGCAATTTGCGAACACGTTTCGCATTGCGGCGCACGGTCTCGATGTGTTCATCCGTGACTTCCTTTTCGAACGAACGGAATCCGCTCATGCGGAAGCCATGTTTTTTGCAGATCGCAGCGATCTCTTCCACGCGTTCCCTGGTGAGGTGTTTGCCGAGCGTGTAATCTTCGAAGCGACCCTCCAGCGCCAGGGCAATCGTCTCTGCCATGCAGGCATACGCTTTGCCGGGCGGAAATCCAAAATTAAAATGGAAATCAACGGGGCCTGGCATGTCTACCATTCCACCGTCCAGAACTAATATATCATCTCTCGCCGCCGCAACCATTGCAGAAACATCACGGGGGCGCGCCACATCGCACACCACGCTGCCCGGCTGTAAATTTTCCGGGCGGATGACATCGTGGATGGCGCTCGTCACGGTCAAAATTAATTGCGATTCTGCAAGCGACTCCATACTCGTGCTGACGACGATCTCGCTTCGCGCCTTCCATTTCAACCTGGCGCGCAACTCCTCGAGTTTATCCGCCCTTCGACCGATCAAAATCAGGCGTTCGACTTCATCCGCCAGCAACTCCCCGCACACCTGCCCGATCGCGCCCGTCGCGCCGACCACCGCTGCCGTCGCGCCTTGAAGCGGAATCTCCATCACGCGTGCGGCTTCGCGAATCGCATCCACGGCAACCATCACGGTATACGAATCCCCGGTAGTGACTGGCACTTCCAGCGCGTTCGCGATGGTGATCCCCGCGTCTCCGACAACCGATGTAAATGCGCCCAGCCCCAACATTTGCGCGCCGAGTTTTTCCGCAAGCCGCCCGGTCTGGATGATCTTGCTGTAGACCATTTTTTCCGGCAGTTCCATCATCCGCCGCGGGGTGTACGGGCAGGCGATGAACCAGCCTTTGACCTGTTTGCCGGTTGCCTCAGATGTGATGCCCTCGATCTCCGAGATGTACACCGGCGGAAAGAGTGTGGAGAAAAAATCAATCTGCCGTTCGCTGAGGGCTTTGCCAAGAAATGGATATTTTCGACTGACATCCCGTTTCGGGTCAATCGGGTGGATGATGAATGCAAAGGTGTCCAAACGGTTACCAGGATTCTGACGTCGCTTCGCCGGGGCGTGGATACAGCCGCTTGTGCAACCCCGCAAACTTGAATTTGTGATGATCCGAGTCCTCGTAGCGCACATCCTTGTCAATCACGCGGCGATCCTTCGAGGCGACGAGCACCACATCCGATTCAATGGTGCGAGCAGGGTAGACGATCATCCCGGAACCGAGTCGGCAATTGTGCCCCACCGCGCTTCCGATCACCGGTCGATTCGAATAATTGAGTTTGCCTTTGCCATCCAACGCGCGGAGCGGGGCGGGAATCAGGTTGTAATCCGTAAAGGTTGATCCCGCGCCGATGAAGGTGTTGCGCCCCACCACGCACATCTGCAAACAGGTGTTTTGCGCGATCATGCTGTTTTCCATCACAGTGGTCATGAACAGCGCGGCGCGGAACGGGAGGAATGCCCCGTCGCCCACCACCGAAAGCATTAATTGCACATCCTGCGAAATGTTGACGTTGTTGCCGATGATACAGTTTTCGATCACTGCCCCCGCGTTGATCGTTACATTGTCGCCAATGGTTGTCGGGCCGTGGATGATCGCATCGGGATCAATGACGCAATTTTTCCCAACGCGCACAAGTTCAGACGAACGGAGAATCTGCGTTCCTTCGTAAAGCGCCTTGCTGAGAATCTTCAACTTATAGCCAAGGTCCTCGCCGAGGCGTTTCTCAAAGCGCGCCGCGCGGGAGAACAAGCCAAATACTTCGTCCGCGATGAAGACGTGCACCCACGAATCAATCGCAATACAGGCGCGAAGCGGGACTTGAAAGGTTAAGTCGCCGCTTTGGTCAGCCATATATGTCGGTACGTGATAATAACCAACTTCACGCGCCTCGAGATCAATTACCAGCGGGTCAACGTCCGCGACGGGACCGCGCGGGTAATACCACAAGTCCGCGAGAAAGACTCCACCCGCCGGGGTATACGATGTGGAGAGAGGCAGGGCATGTTCTCTAAACGCCGGGTCATCCGCAGAGAACGCGGCGCGTACGGGGCGTCCTTTTTTGCGTGCGGCGGCAAGGAATGTCCGCAAGTATGCTTCGTCGAAAAATAAATTGTCGCGGTACACGATGGTTTCTTCGCGCTCAAGCGGCATGCGTTGACCCGGCGCCAGTTCGAGTTCACGTGTGGTGTACGGCGCGAACATATTCCGCTGGTGCAGCCAGAGCGGCTGGTTTTGGATGCGCATATCACGCGCGGCTTCATTGAAGGGGGTGATCGTGTGCGGAGCCGTAAGGATGATCTTTAGCATAGCAAAGTCAATTATTCCATAGAATTGAAAAAATCGGGGCGAACTCCGCTAGTCCGCAACGCTAACAAAATTGTTTGGAGAATTTTACCTATGCGGGTATGCCAAGAAAGTAAATATTTGTGTATTACTTCCAAAAAATACAACTTGCTTTGTGTCACTATGATCTTGACAAATTTTATAGGAGGGGGATAGAATGCAAAAATAATTCCTGTTGGGGAAACCCAATCGGGAAACCAACAAGCAAATCAATTGAATACAATCAGGGTACTTCGCACCTTCCTGGTTGCAGACAGTCAAGGAGGAACCATGTTTGCACAGAAACTACGGACAGAGGTCGTTGGTCGGGCGGTGTTGATCGCGGTGATTTTATTCGGTGCGGTATCTCCTAATGCGGGGTTCGCCAGTCCGCCAAAGAATTCACAAGAAGAAACAAGCAACACAAATTCAGAACAAGATATTCAATTGGGACTCGACATGGGGTTTCCCAATGCCCCAGTGCAAGAAAAAGTCCCTGTACTTTCCGAGCAACTCGCGGCTCGACAACAAGCGCAGGATAAACCTGTGCGATTTAAAGTGTGGGCAGAGCCAGCCATTTACACCCCTGGCGTGCCGATTACGTTAAATTGGAAAGTGCAGAACTTACAGGCGAGTGATCTGGAAATTGCGGAGGTTGTCATTCATGCTGCAGAGGGCTTAAGTTCTGCCGATATCAATCCCACTTATACCCCGGATGGGCTGGTCACAGTAGCGTTAAAGAACAAAAAAGATTTTTCAACGTGGAATGCCGCTGAAGATGTGGAACTGCCGATCTATTTCACACTTGACCTGTTGGTCAACGACGACCTGATTGCTTATCAAACAGTGATGGTTGATCAAGCCAGCCTCTCCATTGAGAAAAACAAAGGCGGGAAAATTAGCGGGCTGAACGGCAAAGTGGAAGTGGAAGTGCCAGCCAGCGCCATTAACGAAACACTGGAGTTTGCAGTTCGTGAGCCTGCACCTCAAACTCAACCAGGCATATCTTTAACCTGGGAGCCGTTGGAAGTGATCGCGGTGGAAAAAACCTCGCATAAGAACGTGAATAAATTCAAAACCCCGATCAAGATCACGGTGAACTATGATGAAACGAAAATATTCGAATGGGATGAGAACGCGCTCGCAATTTATTACTATGACGAAGATTTGTTGGACTGGTTTCCTCTTGATACAACAGTAGACACCAAGAACAATACACTTGTCGCCTACAGCGATCATCTAACTGTTTTCGACTACAAAGCCAGAGCCTGCCCACCGTTGACTCGTTCAAAGTTTCGGATTTTACAGGCGCCGCAACGTATGGAATTAACTTTTGGACACCGCCCGGACCTGGCGGGCTGCAACCTTCTCTTGGGTTAACGTATAACAGCCAGATTGTGGATGATTCGGCTGCCTATTCACAATCGTCATGGGTGGGGCTGGGCTGGGACTTGGATACCGGCGCGGTTAACCGCAACATGCACGGGACGGATTCGGATAGCTCGGATGATACTTTCTCAATTTCCGCCGGAGGCGTGAGTGGCTTGTTGCTCCCTGTAAGCGTTAGCGGAACAGTGACCACGTACAATACCGCAGATCAGTCCTTTATGAAAGTGCAGTTCGACAGCGCAACAAACAAATGGACGGCTTGGGGAACAGATGGAACAAAATATGAATTTGCAGGCATCGCGAGAACAAGCACGACAGATACGGATGGATGCGCCACCGCAGCGCAACTCGATACCGTCTGGCGTTGGTCATTGACAACGATCACCGATACACACGGTAATCAGCTTGCATATTCCTACGACGTTGAAACAAAATCCGCTTCCTGCTATAACGAGATCGCGGTCTATCCGCTTTCGATTTCCTATCCAAATGGCAAATATTCGGTCAGTTTCGTTACGGAACCTCGTACCGATTATCAAGCCTCGTGGACGACAAGTTCCTCCAAAACCTTATACGGCACAAAACGTTTGAAAGAAATCAAGATTCAGAATTTGGGCACAACCGTTCGTCGGTACGCGCTTTCCTACGCTTCCAATACAGAAACCGTCAACATTATCTATCCAAATTTCACGTGGAGCGCAGGCGGCAAGACCTCCACGCTGGTCGGCGTGCAGGAATTTACGAACGACACTGCTTCGCCAGCGTTACCTGCCGTGACATTTACCTACGGCGATAACATGCACATCACGAATGTGAATAACGGACAGGGTGGACAGGTGGCGATGACCTATGAAATCTGGCAATATCTGGATGATTACAACGAAAATATACGGTCTCTTTTCGAGCGCTTTGGTACTGGCGCTGGTAACGAAAATTGTGTTGGCTTGGTTCTGGTTGGTTGGACGAAAGTCGGTAGTGGAACGGTGAAGTGTGATGGATCATGGGGATGGCTTCAACTTGGAAATTACACCACTGGTACAACGGGAAGAACGAGGCATAGTCTTCCCGAACATATCGCCAAACCGGGTGGGAGGTATCAATTTGCGATCACGGTTTCATCACAAGCCTCCGGGCAGACAACGCCCGTAGAATGGGGACTTGTGGATACCACCACGAACAACAAAACCTTGATCACACGAACGGTGGGGTACGGGTTGGCAAGCGCGGAAGATTCGATAGATATTCCGACAAGTTACAATTTTGCCGCCACGCAACTCGAGATGTATTGCCAGCGGTGTTTTATCTCGAAAGTGGAGTTCATGCAGTTGCCGCGCCTGTATCGCGTGACCCAACGGACAGTAACCGTTCAACCCACAGGTGTAATCTCCACATACACCTACAATTACGATAACGCCTCCCCGGTCAGTGTGGATAATTCCGTTGCCGCGGCAAGCGGTGGAACACTCTACAGCCCGATCTTGCGCGAATTCCGCGGGCACGTGATGTCGCAGGTCGTGAACCCGGAAGGACTGACAACCGTTAATTGGTTTTACCAGACGGATACTTTAAAGGGCAGGTCATACGATACGCTCGTGTTGAAACGGGATTTCTTCGACCGCTTGGATGGGATCGATTCCAACTGGGTCACATCCGGAGGGACGCATACCCCGTCGTTGGCGGGATCGGGGCAGGCAGTCGTGGATTTCGATTACGCCATCCAATCCACAAACAGCGCCGCGAATTGGAGCGTGAGTTTCTCGCGCGCCGCGGCAAGCCTGACTTCGGGCGATGTGGCGGTGGCGCACGTGCGCCTGAGCGGAACGAGCGCGCAGGGCGAAGTGGGCATAGTGGATGGAGGCGGTCAATTCTTCGGTGTGACCATGCAGGGAACTACCGCCACAGCCAGCAATGGGACTGTTTTGCTCAACGGTAATTTCCTCAAGGACGAATGGTATGGCGTGATGTTCTTCGTGGATTCCGCCAACGGCTCGCGCATGCGCATCTGGCAATTGGACGACCCGAACAATTTTGGCGAAACCGTTATAAGCGGTGTCGGGGGCGGGAGTTGGACTTTCCGTGACCGCGTGTATAACGGTTCTATCTGGCTGGATTCGTATTTCGAAGGCATTCCGTATTCCGAGACGATCACGCGCTACAGCACAACGGTGCAATACGATACGGTGGCGGGCAACGGCATCCCAGACCTGGCGGCTTCGGGCTTGTTGACCTTCAGGGATCTGCAGATCGCGTGGAACACGGTGACTTCCGCTGAACAGCGAAATTACAACGGCGATGCGAAGTTCGTCGGCACAAAACAGGAATTCACATATGACACCGCCGCAAATTACGGAAACTTGCTCACACAAAAAGAATATGCGGGCGATAACGGAACGTGGACTCTCTATCGCGGCTCGAAGAGCGAGTATTACCCGAACGCAGGTGCGTACATTGTCAGCCTGCCCGCGCGCCAGGTGACGTTGGACTGCACAAGCGGGAGTTGCGATTTTGCTAATGAAACCGGGAAAGTTGGCGAGTCTATTATTTTTTACGATACCAACACCGCGTATAATGCCGCGCCCATCAAGGGCGAAGCAGCCAAACAACGCGCCTGGGTGCAGAATACAGATTACAGTCAGGCGTCCATGGGATATGACACGTACGGCAACATCACCAGCCAGACAGTTTATACGGGTTATGCCACTGCGACACAAACGACAAACCCGAGCGGTGCGCAGACGACCACGACACAATACAATGACGGCGGTTACAACACCTACCCGACCAAAGTAACGAACGCATTATCCCAGGATACAACAACGACATATAACTTTGGACTTGGCCTGCCTTTGAGCGTGAGCGACCCTAATCTGGTGACGACCTCAGCGACCTATGACGGCTTTGGCAGGATGCTGACCATCACCGCGCCGGGCGATGCGACGCCGACGCTGCAAGTGACCTATTATGACACGCGCATCCCCTTCCAGATTGATTTGACGCAACTGGTCAGTGGGAGCGCGTCGATTCGTCTGAGCCGCTTCTATGATGGCGCGGGGAGGCAAATTCAAACCCAGACCGTTGGGGCGGTGGTAAACAACGTTCAAAAGAACGTCGTTGTAGATACGCAATATAACAACGCAGGGCGGGCGGTGAAACAAAGCATCCCCATCCCATATACTTATGACGACACACCCAATTTCATCGCGCAGGATTTTACGCAAGCCACAACGACCACGTACGACCCGCTTGGGAGGACTCTGTCCCTTACCCAGCCGAACACGAACGCGGTTTCCTATGTTTATGGGGATCTGACAACAACGGTGACGGACCCCAAGCTTTATGTTACCTCCTCAACGATGGATGTGTGGGGGCGCACAACTTTTGTGGATGCGCCCGAAGGTCCCGATGTCACGTACACTTATGACTTGCTCAACCGCCTCAAGACCGCGACGCGCGGCGGCGTGCAGACTCAAATTAATTACGACGCAGCGGGACGCAAACTTAACATGACCGACCCGGACATGGGATATTGGGTATATCAATATGACGCGCTTGGAAATCTCAAATTCCAGACGGACGCGCGCGGGTGTTTGCTCACTTTGAATTATGACGACCTAAATCGCCTGACAAGCAAAACCTCCAGCGGCGCGGGGTGCGGTACACAGGTAAACACTTCCTTCACGTATGATATCGGAACAAATGCGATTGGGAGAAGAATAGGCATGGTTGACGATTCGGGATCAGCCGCATGGACGTACGATGCGCGCGGGCGCGTGAGTCAGGAAACGAAAGTGATCAGTGATCCAGTGAACGGTGATCAGACCTTCGTCACCGCATGGACGTATAACTCGGCAGACCTGCCCATCACGATGACCTACCCCGATAACGAAGTTCTCACCTACGGCTACAACAGCGACGGCGCGCTGGATACGGTGACAAGCAGTCTTGGCAGTACCTATGTGGCCGACACACAATACGACGAAGCCGGGCGCATCACGAACATGGACTACGGCGCGAGCACCCTGCGCAAGACCTTCAACTACTTCCCCTGGAACACGACCACTAACGGAGGCTTACTCAATACCGCCGTTGCGACGCGCCTTGGGGATAGCACCACTTTGCAAAATTTCGCTTACACCTACGATAAGAACGCAAACGTTTCCACGATTGTGGATAATCTTGGCGGTCCACAAACCCAAACATTTGGCTACGATTCGTTGAACCGCCTCACCAGCGCGGCGGCAACGGGTGGAACGAACGGGCTGTATACCGAGTCTTATTCGTATTCCGCCAGCACCGGGAATCTATCGGTGAAGGCAGGGCTGACCTATACGTACGACGCGAATCATCCGCACGCGGCGGCTTCGCTCTCGAACGGGAACACGTATGCGTACGATGCGAATGGAAATATGACCGACCGCAACGCCGATGCGAAGAATTTTGATTTAGCCTATGACGCGGAGAACCGCATGGTGTCGGTGGCGACGGCGGGGTCGGGTTTTGCGCCTTCGGGTGTGAGGGCGCGCGAAGCCTCACAGCCTCCCCAGCAAAGCGGATTCCCCTCCACTTCTGTGCTCGACAACTTCAACCGCGCGAACGGAGCGATCGGGAGCAACTGGACGGGACAAAATCCATCTTCGTTCACCGTCTCCTCGAACCAATTGGCGATCAGTGCCAGCGGATTGGATTCGTACGTCGCATGGATTCCCGCCTCCTTCGGCGCGGATCAGGAAGCGTATGTGACCTTGTCTCAGGTCTCGCCAAATGGCCTGCAACAAGGGCTTCTGCTCAAAGCCGCCAGCGACGGCACTGCCGCGATCAAAGTTGTCTATGTTGCGGCTGTCAATGTGGTCAGGGTGTTTACCTACACCACCGCAGGCGGCTGGGTACAGCGCGGCGCGGATATTTCGGTCACGATGAACAACGGCGACCAGTTCGGCGCGCGCGCCAAAACCAACGGCGACGTGGAAGTGTACAAGAACGGCTCACTGCTGGCGACGCGCGATGTGACTGCCTGGGCACCCTACACGGGCGGCGGCCTGATCGGCTTATGGTACTCGAACGTGAGCAGCGCCATCGTGGACGATTTCGGTGGCGGGAATGTGGTCTCGGGTCCGACCCCAACTCCAACGGCTTCCTCCACGCCAACGAATACGCCCACTGCGACGAATACCCCGATATCATCCCCAACGGGGACCAACACCCCTCTTGTCACCAACACGCCCACCAATACCGCCACGAACACTGCCACCCCGACTCGTACCCATACCCCGACCAATACCTCCGTTGCGACCAACACGCCGACGCAGACCTTTACGCCCACTGCCACCTCCGCCGTCAACACGGTAACGTTGCAGCCCAACGGCACGGAGGGGTTGGACACTTTTATTTTCAGTTCCTCCGCCGCCTCCAATTACGGAACCTTGACTTACATGGGCGTTGGCGAAGACAACAGCGTCATCAACAGCGTGGGACGCAGTTTGCTCAAGTTCGACCTGTCCTCCCTCCCAGCCAACGCGACCATCACTTCGGCAACGCTCTCCTTGTGGACCGACCTCGACCTCTCCAGCAACACGCGCACGATCCGCGTCTATCGTTTGAAGGTTCCGTTCAACGAGACGCAAGCCACCTGGAATGTTCGCATGACCGGCGCGAATTGGGAAACCGCAGGCGCGGCGGGCGTGAACGATCGCGAGAGCGTGGACATCGGCTCCGTCCAAATCCTCTCCAATGAGCCGCTCAACACCGAGAAACAGATCGCGCTCACGCCTGCCAGGCTCCAGGAAATGATCAACGGCTCGTTCACGAACAACGGCTTCATCATCGTCGCCGATACCGAACTCAACGACGGGTTTACCTACAAGACCTCGGAACACGCCACATCTTCACAGCGGCCCAAACTGGTGATCCAATATACGCTGGCGACCGCCACCCCGAGCCTCACCCCGTCGCCGACGGCTACCTTCACCCCGACTTTCACTGCTGCGCCCACCATCACCCCCACGCCTTCCACGCCTGTCTTCACCAGCGCAAACTTTATCTACGACGGCGACGACAAGCGAGTAAAATCAATCCTCAATATGGGCGTCGGCATGAACACCACCTATTTTGTCGGCAGTCACTACGAAGTGACCAACGGCACGGTCACCAAGTATTACTATGCCGGCTCACAACGAATCGCCATGCGGACAAACGGCACATTGAACTACCTCCTCGGAGACCATTTAGGTTCCACAAGTTTGACTACAGATGCTACAGGCGTTGTAATTTCTGAACTGCGCTACAAAGCCTGGGGAGAGGTGAGGTACGCTTCTGGAAACACGCCTACGAAATACACTTTTACGGGGCAGTATTCGTATACCAATGATTTTGGGTTGATGTTCTATAATGCCCGTTGGCTAGATGTTTCGTTAGGCAGGTTTGCGCAGGCAGACATAGTTGTACCGAACAGCATTCAAGGGTTGGATCGCTTTGCTTACGTTGGAAATAATCCTGTTCGCTATACCGATCCTTCTGGTCATACCGCCTGTTTAGGAAAAAATTGGGATGATGGTCCACAGTGTTTTACTACAAAATATCTATGGGCATGGGGTATTAAATCTACAGGCTCATCCCAGTATGATAATGCTTTAGCGTTGTCGGCTGCGCTTTCTGGAGAAAAGCTTTCAAATCTAGGAAAAGATCCAAATTTTGCAAATGTGGGTGAACTACAGGGTAACCCCCAATCTGTATTTCGAAAAACTCATGGCGATATCACTGTTGTTTTTGGCGCAGATATAGCCGGATGTGAAACAGTTCAAAGTACGATTACGTGCGGGTCAATTGACAGACCCTCAACAACCTTCTTACATGAGTTTGGGCACGTATTAGAAAATTACTTGGCTACAAAATATCCTAAACGTCCAGCCTCTGATTTAGACACTTATAAAGACAGCGAAGGCAACCTAATTGATGATGATGGAAGTGAGAATTGGTCTCGAACCATAGATGGGTTTATGTGTTCACAATTTCGTTGTTTAGAACACCCGCCGTCTTTGGGTTATTACATAAACGGTGTCTTTACCACGGATCAAACAAACGGCGCCGCTAAGATAGAACAATTGGGAGACCTGTATATGAACTGGATTCTTGACGGTACTGGCGATCCAGATCACGGCTTTACGTCCGATTCTGCTGGTAATGCAAGACGCCATTACATGATCCAGCAGTTTTACTGGATATTCACAGGAGGGCATTTACCATGATGGCAAGAAGGCTATTTTTGAAGATTACTCTGCTTATCTTCACTCTAATTGTTGTTGGTTGCGAATCTTCCACATCGCCAAGCCAATCAACTAGTCTTCCCACACGAATCGGTATAACGAGTACATTGCCATCTCCCAGCCCGTCGGCTACACCTACTCCCATGCCCAAACCGACACACCCTCCGATTCCGACCATGCTTTATGATTTGCAAGATCAGTTGTACTTACTATTGGCAAATAATGGTAACTGTGAATTACCCTGTTTTTTAGGTATTACACCAGGAAAAACCACTTGGGCAGAAGCCAAACTGCTTCTCGAAGCATATTCAATAAACAAACCAATCAAATATGACAAATCTAACGCCACCGCGACTAATAAACAATATACTGCGTCTATTCACACGACCAAAGATATTGGCCTTGATATCAAAATAAAACTAGACGTTAACGAAAAAGATATTGTCACACATATTGACTTCAATGTAACGGCATATCATGGCGGTTCCCTTGCCTTTGACGACCGACATCTCTCAAGATATTCACTTCGAGAAGTCTTCCGAAGGCACGGCAAACCCGATGCTGTTTATCTCCTTCCGCCTGAGAGGGCTGTGTACGCAATCCACATAGTTTATGAAAAACTGAAACTAGTAATTGGTTTGACCGGTCGAGCCAAGGAACTTTCTGGTGGTGGATATGAATTATGTCCAAATCTTGGCGACGGCGATATTCCTACAATGGAAATTGCGCTGGCTAGTCCTGCCGACACGATTGATGTCAAAACCTTAATCGGTTTTCCGTTTTGGGAAGATCTACCCCCGTTTGAGGAAACTAGCGGAATGAACATAAATGAATTCTATCAATTAATGATTGGCGACCAGCAGCCTGCTTGTTTTCAGGTAAAGTAACTTTCAGGAATTGTTATCACAACACCCCCACGCGGACTCCGACTCCATCGAACACGCCAACCGCTTCGACAACGCTCAGCGCAAGCTTCACACCGACGTTCACTCCGACCTTTACACCTACCTTTACCCCAACCCCCTCAGCACCTGTCTTTACCAGCGCGACTTTCATTTACGACGGCGATGGGAAAAGAATAAAATCCATCCTCAATATGGGCGTCGGCACGAACACCACCTACTTTGCTGGGACTCACTACGAAGTGACCAACGGCACGGTCACCAAGTATTACTATGCCGGCTCACAACGAATCGCCATGCGGACAAACGGCACATTGAACTACCTGTTGGGAGATCATTTGGGTTCAACATCACTCACCACCGACGCCAACGGACAAGTCATTTCAGAACTGCGCTACAAACCCTGGGGCGAGACGCGCTATTCCTCTGGCAGTGAGCAGACGAAGTACACCTACACGGGACAGTATAGCTACGTCAGTGATTTTGGATTGCATTTCTATAATGCGCGTTGGTATGACTCTTCGCTGTCAAGGTTTGCTCAGGCGGATACGATTGTGCCGGGTGGAATACAAGGGTTGGATAGATATGCCTATACTACCAATAATCCTTTACGATATACAGATCCAACCGGACACCGAAACTGCGAAGAAGATGGTTATAACTGTCCCGGGGATGGTGATCCTCCAAAGGTAACCTGCAAAAGAGGCGAGGATCATTATTGCCAAACCGGGAATGGCGCTAATATCGATACGACACATTATTCACAGGAAATAGCAAAAGAATTTTGGAATCTCTTGCGAAAAGCGTGGAAAACAGGAGCAACTAGTATTACCACTCCACCTATTATCGTCGGAAGATTCGGTTTGGAAGGGTCATTCTCGGCGACATATAATATTGATTTTTCGAGCGTTAAAAATGAAGAACAGTTAGCGCAAATTGGCGCAGGAATATGGTGGGATTTGCAACAGCGTTTTGAGGACTGGGAAGGAACTATCGGTCCGGGTGATGCTTCCAGAGGTCTCACATCTTTTCAGAACGAGGATATTCCAACGACATTCTTAGCGTATGTAGCTGAGGTAACAGATATGAGTTTTCGTGAGGTGATGATTGAAATGGGCGGAGCGGAACCAAGCACTCACACCGGAGGGGGAACGAGAAATTCGGATATTACATGCATGACTGGCGGTGTCTGCGATGAACATACCTCACGAAACAATACAATTTATTTTAAAGTGCAAGGCAGTGATGGAATATGGAATCTGATACCTTACCCTGAAAGCTTGAATATTGTCCCAATTCAAGATCCTCAATACTACACCTATTCCTCGTGTTCAACTACAGGAATTGGCGCTAATTGCTGATTATGAAAAACACACTTCTAAAAATATTTCTGCTCGTCTCTCTTCTCTGTATATTAACACTTTGGGGCTGGCAGATCACTGCGAAAATACAAGATCGCAAACTCTTTTCGCAAAACCAGCTGACACCTGCTATCCTGCCACCCACGCTCATATCGGAAGATCTTTCTGAATTAACTCCTGGCAACATCAACAATCTTGAAGAGATCTCACTTTTTCAACAATCAGAGCATATGCAGTTTATAGTCCTTGCGGAATTGGAGACTGATAGAAGTTTACTGGGTGTAACAAAGGATGGGTTTCTGTATAGATGGATTCCGAATTCATCATTGCCAAGTCCGCAGGTGATATTTGGGGTTGTGGGCTTGACAAAACAGCAGATGGATAATTATTCAATACATGAAATAAGCGCAGGAGTCTCTTTTAATCAAAATGGTGAATTTGTGATCGTGCCGAGCCAGTTAGATAGTGGCGGCATTTATGGTTATAACATTTGGGACACAATAGGTTTCCGCCTTTTAGATTGTGTAGGGAAAGAGCAATATTGCCCTGGTTGGCCACAAGGTGACGATTCTTTTAAAAACTTGATTATCCATCCGACTGAAAATTTGATTCTGGCTTCGCACGCATATTTGTTATCAGGTTGGCACGGATTTAATGGTTATCCTACAAACCCTGGTGATGTCTTCCATGAATGGACAGAAGAAGAACTGATAATCACTAGGCTGGCAATTGATTTTCACGGAGATTATTTTGCATTCGCCGACGATGGAGGACATATACAAGTAGTTGATATTCGTGTTTACAAACAGAATGCCGATCGTGTCCCTGTCAATGATTCCTTTGAAATAAACTCAAAGAAATTAACAGGTGACAAAACTGCTCCCAAAATCATTGATTTAGAATTGGATGATACTCATTCCTGGTTGGGTTGGTTAACGGATCAAAGTGTGTTTTTATGGAGTTTCCAGAATTATTTATCACCTTTGAAGTTTAGCGCAGATATAGATGATGGAAATGCGATTAGTTTTGACCGTACAGGGAATATTTTGGCTGTTGCTACTCAAACTGGAATTGAAATATTCAACACTGAAACAGGCAAAAGAATTGCGACCTACCCCGTTGGAGATATTACAGCTATATATTTCTCGCGCGATAATCGCCTCTTGATTTGGGGCGATTCAAACGGTGGTATTCATGTTTGGGGGATTAAAAATTATTGAAAAGACCCTAAGAGAGTGTTTAATAATTCACCACAAAGGCTTGTACTGCGACTGAAAGGAGTGTCGAAGTGACACGCAGGACACAAAGGTTTGACCCGTGAAGGAAAAAATTCGTGAAAATTCGCGAAATTCGCGGCTAAATTTTGTTCAAAAGGCAAACCAATCACGCCTGAGCAGAATTTCAAAACACTCTCTAAGAAAGCGTTTTGAAATTCAGGTATCGCAGGTTAACAAGCGCAACATGCGATGAATACTGGCGATATAAACCATGGCTTCGCTGGAACGGGTTTGGTGCTCATAATCTCTGCCTAGACGCCGA
>Ga0247727_10003059_pt1 | contig 37465 bp, 26 predicted proteins | sample WisWelCaveWW1625_FD_202498 | JGI IMG/M metagenome (GOLD analysis project Ga0247727, IMG submission 202498) | Biofilm microbial communities from Wishing Well Cave, Virginia, United States - WW16-25 | ecosystem: Environmental > Aquatic > Deep subsurface > Groundwater > Cave microbial mat | place...
CCAAGGGACAGTACATTGGTGACATGGTGTACGGCGCCATCGACGGCATCGTCACCACCTTTGCGGTGGTATCGGGAGTCGCCGGTGCGTCACTCGCCCCGGGCATCGTGCTCATCCTCGGCTTCGCCAACCTCTTCGCGGACGGGCTGTCGATGGCCGTAGGCAACTATCTCGGCGCCAAGTCGGAGAATGAGTACAAACGCCGCGAACGCTACCGCGAGGAATGGGAGATTGAACGCCTCCCCGAGGAAGAAAAACAGGAAGTCCGGCAAATCTATCACCGCAAGGGCTTCACCGGCGAGCTGCTGGAACGCGTGGTGGAAGTGATCACCGGCGATAAAAAGCAGTGGGTGGATACCATGCTGCTGGAGGAACTGCACATCATCCCGGAACAAACCTCGCCGATTAAGTCTGGATTCATGACCTTTGCGTCGTTCGTCATTGTCGGCTTCGTGCCGCTGCTCTCCTACGTTTTGTCTTATTTCATTCCCTTCTTTGCCGAGCGCGCTTATCCAATTTCGGTTGGGTTGACCTTCGCCACGATTTTTGCGGTGGGGTCGCTGCGGGTTTATGTCACCGGCAAGCGCTGGTGGACTTCCGGATTGGAGATGCTGCTCGTTGGCGGCGCGACGGCGGTGGTGGCGTATCTGATTGGGTATTTGTTAAAAGGACTCGCCTGACATCTTGAATATATCGCTGGCTGGTAATCGCTTTGGACGGTTTGATTTTTCTCTTGCGACTTTAGAAAATCTTCTTATTTTAAATTTCAATTAATAGTTAGGTGGCCCGTATAACGGTTCTCAGACCTTCGACCCACGATGACGACTTACCAGAGAACTATAGTAAAGCCAACGTTCTTCTGGAAAATCCTGTTACTTTTATGGGCTGTGGTAAAGGAACGTAAAACTTTCAGCCCGCCAAAAAAGGAGAGGTTCAATGAGAAGAATAATCGAGTTTATTGCTGTAGTTTGTTACGCTGTATTGGCATCCGGCGCACTGGCGCAGGAGCACTGGACGGAGGGACCCGTCTGGGAGGTGAGTTTCTACCGCACCAAACCCGGTCAATTTGATGAGTACATGAAGTACCTGCGGACGAATTTCCTACCCATTACGGAAGAGGCAAAGAAGCAGGGTCTGATTCTTGACCGAAAGGTTTACGTCAAGGCACCCCAGAACCCCGGAGATTGGGACGTTGGCATCGCCACGCTCTACCCGAGTTTTGGCAAGGCGCTCGATTTCAACCAAGGGGACGATGATAAGTCGAAGGCTATCCAGGCCAAGCACTACAAAACCGAAGACGAAAAGAAGCAGCAGGAGGTCACTGCAAAGCGCTTCGAGATGCGGGATTTTATTGGCACCGACTTCGTTCGGGAGGTAAATCTGCGACCCTTGCCTTGAGGCGTGAACGGGCCACCTGACAACTCGTTTCAGCAGGAGATGAGACACGCGTCTGCAAATTTTTAAGCCGCTGATATACCTTAAACCATAATCATAAAATGTCGCTGCGGGTTTATGTCACTGGCAAGCGCTGGTGGACCTCGGGATTGGAAATAAAGTGTGAAGTTTTCCCTTGGTTTACCAAGTGGAATTGTTTATTTTTTGTGTAAGCAAAGTAGGAGGTATTGCCATGAAAAATTTAAATAATTTTGAGTATGTAGTTCTCTTGCTTTTAGGACTCATTCTGATTGCTGGTTGTAACCGAACAGAGGGTCCTACAACTCCAGAAGGAACCGCAACGTATTCAGGCAATTTTTCACTTCAGAAGTCGGATGATGACGATGATAACAATGCCAATACGAAGATTGCGTTCGTGTCGGACCGAGATGGAAACATTGAGATTTACACAATTAAACCGGACGGGACGAACCTAACGCGATTGACTAATAATTCAGCGAGCGACGTTACCCCTGCCTGGTCGCCCGACGGATCCAAGATAGCATTTGCTTCGGATCGTGACGGAAACTTTGAAATCTATGTGATGAATGCCGATGGCACAAACCAGACTCGCGTAACAAATAATGTGGCAGACGACAATTGGCCTACCTGGTCTCCAAATGGAAGGAAAATTATTTTCCAGTCAGTCCGTGATGATCCACGCTTCGAGATCTACATTATGAACGCTAACGGAACAAACCAAAGTCGGCTGACAACCCACAGCGGCGGCGACGGTCGCCCATCTTGGATGTATGGCAACAAAATCGCATATATCCGGGAAGATGCTGGGGTACAGGAAGTCTTTGTTATGAATCGTAATGGTTCTAATCCTACTAGACTCACGAATCTCGGGGAGGCAGCATACGATCCTTCATGGTCCCCGGATGGAAGGAAGCTCGCGTGGGCAGCTGGCAGCGGTGGCGGGAATAGGCTTGACATCTACGTGGTGAATGCTGATGGGAGTAATGTAGTCCGATTGACGAACAATTCTGTCATAGACCAAAGTCCGTCTTGGTCCCCGGACGGGAACAAGATTGCCTTCGCGTCCACCCGAGACGGCCCTTGGGACATCTATGCAATGAACCCCGACGGAACAAATGTAACTCGCTTGACTACAAACAACGCAAGCGGCGGGGGCGCAATTGACGACCGAGTGTCTTGGTCGCCATTTCTCGATGAAGAGGGTGACGAGGATGAATGATGACGGGGATGATTAAGACCGGCTCCTACTATCGGAATTGAAATAAATGGCGGTGGTTATTCATAGTTAAAACCACCTCCTTAACCCCTCTTGACCCATTTCACACTTTGGCCCGAGTGTGAAATTTTGTACTTCCTTTTTGAACTTAAGTGAATCGCCAGAACTCGAGGTGGTTCAAAAGCCTATTTCTAATTTCACACCCACCACCCTCGTCATAAGCGTAATTTCGGCATCAAGTTCAAGCCTTCAACATCCGATAATTACAGCCGGGAGGTTGTGTTTCCAATTCATTAGTTTTACTCTCCTTTTGCCCAAACTCAACCCCCCATTCTCATAATTAAGAATAGCCCTGAAGTCGTTTTCCCGAAATTGGGATTTAATGCGGTGAAAGATTACAGGCACTGCGCTCTAAGTAATTGATTATTAAACGCACTAAAATTAGTGCGCCGATGGCATGTTGCTTGCCTTACTAAACGCAGCAATATATTTTCTAAATGAACCAACTCGGTCAAAAGGAGATACTGGCATGGAGATAGGCATACCAAAAGAAATTGCCGCCGAAGAACGACGCGTCGCTCCCACACCGGTCGGAGTCTATGCGCTCACTCAAAAAGGCCACAGCGTCTACGTGCAGAAAGGCGCGGGCGAGGCCAGCGGATTTTCCGATCAGGACTTCCGCGAGGTTGGCGGCCAAATCGTGTTCTCGGGGGAGGAATTGTTTCATCGCGCGCAGCTCATCACCAAAATTCAGCCGCCCACGGAAGGTGAGAGTGGATTTCTGGAACCAGACAAAATCATTTTCTCGTTTTTGAACCTCGGCATCACCAGCAAGCCGCTGCTCACGCTGATGATGAAACAGGGCGTCACAGCGCTGGGGTACGAATTGAGCGAACAGGATGGCGGTTTGCTTCCTATCCTCACCGCCATGAGCGAAATCGCCGGCGTGGTGCTGCCGCAGATTGCCGGCAAATTGTTAGAAAGTCGGGAGGGCGGCCGCGGCATCACCTTGGCCGGCGTGGCCGGAATCCCACCGTCAAACGTGGTGATTTTAGGCGCCGGTGCAGTGGGCGTCAACGCGGCGCGGGCGTTCACTCAATTGGGGGCGCAGGTGATGATCATGGACCGCGACGTCGAAAAATTGCGCGCAGTCGATCAAATGATGCAAAAGCAAATCTCCACTTCCATCGTTACGCCGCTGCTGGTGGAACGCGCTGTGCGCTTCGCCGACGTGCTGATCGGCGCGATTCTGATTCGCGGCAAAAAAGCGCCGCGCCTCGTCACCGAGGCGATGGTCAAAAACATGAAGCCCGGCTCCGTCATCATCGATGTCTCCATCGATCAGGGCGGCTGCATCGAAACCAGCCGGCCCACCACGCTGTCGTCGCCCAGCTATGTTCTGCACGGCGTGACCCACTACTGCGTGCCCAATATCCCGGCGTCGGTGGCGCGCACCGCCTCCCATGCGCTCAACAATTCGGTGCTGCCGTGGGTGCAACAGGTCGCCAAGTTGGGTCTTAAAACTGCAGTAAAAAAATTCCTATGCCTGCAGACTGGCGTGTATTTGCACAACGGCCAGTGCACGTCAAAGTCCTTGTGCGACTTATTTGACCTGCCGTACAAAAGCATCGAATCTACTTTATAAAAGCAGAAAAAGGAGATTGGCCATCATGAAATGGATGGAAGATTATAAAAGCAAACGAGTATCAGCCGATGAAGCGGTGGCCGTGGTAAAAAGCGGCGACAATATCTTCAGCTCCGGCAACGCCGCAACGCCATACGTTCTATTGCAGGCGCTGGCCAAACGCAAAGAGCAGTTGAAGGGAGTCGAGGTCTTTCATCTTTTGTTAATGGGCGACGACCCGTTGTCGCGACCGGAAATGCACGGACATTTTCGCCACAAATCGTTGTTCGTGGGACCCGCCGATCGCGAGGCCGTTAACGATGGCCGCGCCGATTATTTCCCGATTTTCCTCTACGAAATTCCCCGGCTTTTCCGCGAACAGGTGCAGTTGGATGCCGCAGTGATTCAAACCTCGCCGCCGGACGATCACGGGTTTGTGTCACTCGGAGTGGAAACTGCCGCCACCAAGGCCGCCGCCGAAACCGCCAAAATCGTCATCGCGCAGGTGAACGAAAAAATGCCGCGCGCGCTGGGTGATTGCTTTTTGCACGTTTCCCGGATTTCTAAAATTGTCGAAGTTTCCCAAGATCTGCCAACACTCAACCCCAGGCAGGGCAGCACGGTCGAAAATCGGATCGCCGAACACATCATGACGTTCATCGAAGACGGTGCGACTTTGCAGTTGGGCATTGGCGGCATTCCGGACGCGGTGCTGTCGCTGCTCAAGGACCGCAAAGATCTCGGTATTCACACCGAGATGGTTTCCGATGGCGTGATGGAAGCCATCGAGGCCGGCGTCGTCACCAACGTGCGTAAAACCTTGCATCCCGGTAAAGTGATCGCTACCTTTATTTTAGGCAGCCGCAAATTGTACGACTACATCCACAACAATCCGCTTTTTGAACTACACCAAGTGGATTACACCAACGATCCATTCGTCGTCGCCCAAAACGACAATATCGTCGCCATCAACTCCGCCGTAGAAGTCGATCTCACCGGCCAGGTCTGTTCGGATTCTATTGGCTACACAATTTATTCCGGCTTCGGCGGTCAGGTGGATTTCATCCGCGGTGCGGCGCGCGCCAAACGCGGCAAGCCCATCATCGCGCTGTCCTCGACGGCGAAGAATGGGCAGCTCTCCCGCATCGTGCCGCACCTCAAAGAGGGCGCCGGTGTGGTCACCAGTCGCGGCGATGTCCACTACGTGGCAACCGAATACGGCGTCGCGTATCTCCATGGCAAAAGTTTGCGCGAACGGGCCGAAGCGCTCATTCAAATCGCTCATCCCGATTTTCGCCGGGACTTAGAAGACTCTGCGCGCGAACGCAAATATTGGTAACCACAGAAGGAACTATAAAGGTAGGTGAGACAAATGAATTACTTCAAAAAAATCCTTTGCCCGCTGGATTTCTCCGATGCCTCACGCTCTGCTTTGGAACACGCCAAAAGCATTGCGGAAACATTCGACTCCGAGCTGGTGCTGATGCACGTTTCGCCGAACGTGGCCGAGGCCTACACCGCGCTGATGCCGGACTTCCCGAATTATGGCGCCGCTCGCGAAGAAGATCTAGTGGAACAGTTGAATGAGTTCACCGGCGACTGGGCCGGCCGATTCAAAAAAGTCATCCGCGTGGGTACGCCCTATCTTGAAATACTAGAGTACGCTCAGAACGAACCTTTTGATCTGATCATCCTCGGCGCCAAAGGCCTCTCCAAGTTCGAGCGGCTGTTTTTGGGCGACACGGGCGACAAAGTCACCCGCAAAGCTGAATGCCCGGTGCTGACAGTGCACGCAAAACCGGCAGGTCTGCCCATCAGGCGAATTCTTCTGCCCACGGATTTCTCGCCGCTGTCGTATGCGGTGCTGCCAATCGTAGCGGCCATCGCGGAAAAATACCGGGCGGAAATCAACCTCCTGCACGTGGTGGAACTCGGGCACCAGCTCGATCCCAAAACCCAATCGCGGGAGTATGATTTTTTTGAGAAACTCAAAAGCAAGTTGGAAGAGCAGTGGGATCTGCCGCAAGCGTTCAAGACCATCGAGACAAAAAAATTCATTCGCCATCACATCGGGTCGGCGGGTTACGGCATCATGGAATTTGCACAGGATTGGGACATCGATCTGATCGCCATGGCAACGCACGGCCGCACCGGATTCTCGAAAGTACTGATGGGCAGCGTCACCGAAAAGGTAATAAAAATCGCGCCCTGCCCGGTTTTATCGGTGCATAGTCAAATCGGCCACAAGTAAAAAGAACCTGAGGAAAAGGAATTAGTGAAACAGCAATTCATTCTTGTTAAGGAGGATCAAATGAAAACCAATCAGACGTGGCGCATCGCGCTCTTTTTATTGCTCGTCGTGCTTTTGGCGTCGTGTAAGAAAAACGAGAGTACGGAAAATCTGGCTTTGTTGGAGTTGGCTGAGCAAGGTAAAATATTGTACAAACAATACCAATGTGCCAAGTGTCACACAGAAGACCGGTCCGCAGCCAAGCTCGAAGCCGCGAACGTAGCTCCTGATTTGTCGGATCCTTTTTTGGCCAATGACAGCCAGTTTGTGAAAGTACACCTGAGCTTTATGGAACGCACCGTTATGCCACCCATCAACTTAAGCGCAAAAGAGATCGATGCGCTCAGCCACTATGTGGCTCAGCTACATCGCGACCGGCATCCCGGCGTTCCGGAAGAGCAGGCCGATGCTTACTGTCCGGTCTGTTATGCTCCAGTGTCGTCGCAAGAAGCCACCAAAAAGAATCTGGTCGTATTACTAGGCAACGACAAATTTTACTTCGAATGCGGTGATTGCCAGGCTGCTTTTGTAAAGGCGCCAAAGGCATTCATCGAGCTGCTGAGACAATATCACAGCAATCTCTCGGTGGTGACGATTCCCAAGTGAACCTTGTTGGAGTGAGGGAGTAATGGATGTTTGGATTAGTGGATTTATGGAGCATAGTGCATGGCGCAAAGAGCAAAGCGGGAAAAGCTCTATGCTCTCTGCTCTTAGCATACAATCGGTGATCTAATAATGCATCACTCCTCAGAGATATGGAAGGAACGTCGAACCATAACACGAGTAAAGGAGACGCAAGGAGACGCCATGTACTGCCCCGAATGCAACGCCAAACGTCCGCACGCACACGTCTACTGTTTTGACTGCGGCGCGCCGCTCAAGGACGATCACCAGGAGGAATACTTGTGGGCGGCAGCGGATTTCGTAGGAAAATTCCACGGCAAATCGTTTTTCGAAGAATCGAAAAAATTCGCTGAGGACAATCCTCATAATCCGCTGGCGCAAAAACTTTTTGGAAACGCTCTGTTTCATAAAGGCAAATTAGTAGAAGCCGAATCGCGCTATCGCATGGCCCTCGATATCGATCCCAACAATATCGATCTGATGTATGACCTCGGCATCGTTCTCTATTACCAGGCGCGAGTCACCGAAGCACTCGCGCAGCTCAAAAAAGTTCTGACGGCCGATCCCGAATACAGTCCTGCTCATTACCGAATTGGATTGACCTATTACCACCTCGGCGAATTTGATGAAGCTGTCTCCCATCTCAAAACTTGCGTCGAGCTGACCCCGGATTATGAAATGGCGCATTATCACCTCGGTGTTGTTCTCGCCAAAACTGGAAAATTAGACGAGGCCGTGAAGCAGTTCAATCATGAATTGGGAAAAGATCTGCGGGACACCGCGTGCCGATTGCATTTGGAAGAACTCTTCAGCAAGAAGCGACAACAGGAAAAAAGTTTGACGTGAAAGCTGGATTCCTTGAGTATTTGCTTTTTCAGAGTACTCAGCTCGTTTACAGACTTTGTTTGGAAACGGATTGTCGTTGCGAAGTTTTGTTTCGGCTATGTGTGCGAAGCTCGACTTCGTCTCATTTTTCTTTCGAATTGATAGAGATGAAGTACAAATCCCGATTTCTGAAAACGGCGAAACAGGTTCACGTTTACAGATGAACGACAAAATTTAGTAATCATCCACGAAATCGAAATGAAGGAGTTCATAAAATGATAAACCGTGAAGAAGCGCTGCAGTATCACGAGCGCGAACGCCGTGGGAAAGTAGAGGTCACTCCCACCAAGCCATGTGCGACCCAAAAAGACTTGTCGCTGGCCTACACGCCGGGTGTGGCCGAACCCTGCCGGGAAATTCATAAAAATCCCGACGACGTTTACAAGTACACCTCCAAAGGCAACCTGGTGGCGGTGGTCTCCAATGGCACCGCGGTGCTGGGCCTCGGGGACATCGGCGCGGCGGCCGGCAAGCCGGTGATGGAAGGCAAGGGCGTGCTGTTCAAACGCTTCGCCGACATCGACGTGTTCGACATCGAGATCGACACCCACGATGCGGACGACATCATCCGCACCGTGAAGCTGCTGGAGCCCACCTTCGGCGGCATCAATCTCGAGGACATCAAAGCGCCAGAGTGCTTCTACATAGAGGAGGAGCTGAAGAAGCAGATGAACATTCCGGTGTTCCACGACGACCAGCACGGCACCGCCATCATCTCCGGCGCGGGCCTGCTGAACGCGCTGGAAATCGTGGGCAAACCCATCGACAAAGTGCGGCTGGTGATTAGCGGCGCCGGCGCGGCGGGCATCGCCTGCGCTAAGTTTTACATGCAGCTCGGCGTCAAAAAGAAAAACATCATGATGTGCGACACCAAAGGCGTGATTTACAAAGGCCGCAAAGAGGGCATGAATCCGTACAAAGAATTCTTTGCGGTGGAAACCAACGCTCGCACATTGGCTGATGCGATGAAAGGCGCGGATGTGTTCTCCGGCCTTTCCGGCGCGAACATCGTCACCAAAGAGATGGTGCGCTCGATGGCCGACAATCCCATCATTTTCGCGATGGCCAATCCCGACCCGGAAATTCCGTACGACGAAGCCATGTCCGTCCGCGATGATTTGATCATGGCCACCGGCCGCAGCGACTTCCCCAACCAGGTCAACAACGTGCTGGGGTTTCCATTCATCTTTCGCGGCGCGCTGGATGTGATGGCCACCACCATCAACGAGGAGATGAAAATCGTCGCTTCGAAAGCTTTGGCGGATTTGACGAAAGAACCGGTGCCCTATTCGGTGATGATGGCGTATCGCGCGGAGCACATAGAATTTGGACGCCAGTATATCATCCCCAAACCGTTTGATTCGCGCGTGCTGATTTGGGAAGCGGCGGCGGTGGCGAAAGCGGCTATGGACAGCGGCGTGGCGCGTCTGAAAATCGACATCGAGGAATACAAAGAGAAGTTGGAAGCGCGGCTCGGGATGTCCCGCAAAGTGATGCGCAAGGTGATCAACAAAGCAAAGAAGGAGCCGAAACGCATCGTCTATCCCGAAGGCGATCACGAGTCCATTCTCAAGGCAACGGAGATCGTGCTCGATGAAGGTTTGGCCAAACCGATTCTGCTGGGCAAGCGCGAGATCATCGAGCAGAAGATTCACGACCTACACCTCTATTTGAATTCCGGCGTGGAGATCATCGACCCGCTCAAGTCGGATAAAATGTCGATGTACGTCGATATGTTTTACCACCTGCGCCAGCGCAAAGGCGTCACCCATTCGGAAGCGGTGCAGACCATGCGGCGGCGCAATTATTTCGGCGCGATGATGGTGCACATGGGCGACGCCGACGGCCTCGTCTCCGGACTCACCAACGCGTATCCCGAAACCATTCGCCCGGCGCTGCAGATCATCGGCACGCGACCGGACGTGCAAAAGGTTGCGGGATTGTATATGATGGTGTTCAAAGATCGGGTGTTGTTCTTTGCGGACGCCACCGTGAACATCAATCCGACCGCTGAGGATTTGGCGGACATTGCGATCTTGTGCGCCAAAGAGGTGCGCCGCTTCGACGTGGTGCCGCGCATAGCGATGTTATCGTTTTCGAATTTCGGAAGCACACACCATCCGCTGGCGGAGAAGGTTCGGCAGGCGGTGGAGATCGTCAAACGCCGCCTGCCTGCGCAGGCAGGCAATCCGGATTTCATCATCGATGGCGAAATGCAAGCCAACACCGCGGTAGCGCCGGAACTCATCGACGAGGTCTATCCGTTCAGCGCGCTAAAAGGTCACGGCGGCGCGAACGTGCTGATCTTCCCGAACCTTGAAGCCGGCAATGTGGCGTACAAACTCTTACAAACGCTCGGCGGCGCGGAGGCCATCGGTCCGATTCTGTTGGGCATGCGCAAACCAGTGCACGTGCTGCAAATCGGCGATTTCAATGAAGTCGATGTGGTGAACATGACGGCCATCGCCGTGGTGGACGCACAGGCCGGGGAGCGCTCGATTTTGGGGGCTTAGTTTTAACCACGGATTGGCAAAAGCTGCGACCAACTAAAACCGCAAGGTTCGCTAAGAAAACGCAAAAGAACGCAATGGAAAAAGGTTGACGTTTTATTTTTATTAGCGGTCTTTGCGCCGGCTTTGCGTTCCTTGCGGTTAGTGTGTTGAATGAAAGATTTTAATAATCACGAGGATGAACCATAATGAAAAAATGGCTCTGGATGTTAATGGCAATGTCAGTCTTCAGCCTCGCCTGCCAGAAACAGTCCGAAACCGAACAAACCGCGGCGACAACTGAAAACACTCTGCTGCAAGCGATGGACGAGTATCACCGCGTGCTGCGGCCGCTCATGCATCAAGCTCTGCCCAATCAGGACGTGGCGGCGTTCAAAGCCAATGCCGCCGAGCTGCTGCAATGCGCGGAGAAAGTAGCGGCTGCGGACATCCCGGAAAAATTCACCGCGCAGAAAGATCAAATCGCTGGCCGCACTAAAACGCTGCTGGAAAAGACGCAAACTTTTCACGACCGTTGCCAGTCCGACGCCGACACGGAAATCTTCGAGTCATTCACTACGGCGCATGATGATTACGAGGCTTTGGCGGATATTCTTTATAAGCTGTAATCCGATGTAGGCCGCATTCCATGCGGCGGTCAAAAACGGCGGATGAAATCCGCCCTACTAATTTGGGTTTTTGTATTTTTGCGAAATCCGGCGGTTTATTTTCTCAATGTTAATAAAAATAGCTCTCCAAAGCCAACTTACCGCACACTATCTAACCATCAATTATTTATAAACTAACACGTCGTTCCTTATTCGCAAAATTATTGGTACGGCCTTTGTCTTGAACAACCAGGATTTCCAAAAACTATTTGCGAAGGGAGATGATATAATTGAAACTGCAAAACGAAGTCCCAATGGAGCAGCTTATCACCCGGAATGTCAGACTATGGGAACATACGATTAAAAGCACTACGAGTACAAAAGAAAGCGCCGTACCGAGCATCACTATCTCAAAAGAAATCGGCAGCCAGGGTGAAGAGTTCGCGCAGGCATTGTCACAGCGGTTGGGCTGGAAAATTTTCGACCGGGAACTGGTGGAGTACATCGCGCAAAACGCGCACGTTCGGCAAAACATGGTGGAGATGTTCGACGAAAAAACCCAGAACGAGATTCACAACTGGGTACTCACCCTGCTGGATCATCACGCGCTGGGCAGCGATAAATATTTCAAGCATCTCGTGACCGCTATCACCACCATTGGCGAGCACGGCCGCGCCATCATTCTCGGGCGCGGCGCTAATTTCATTCTGCCCGGTCACCGGGCATTGAAGCTGAAAGTGACGGCGCCGCTGCAGCATCGCATCGACTTCATTATGAAAAAATTCGAGGTTTGCGAAAAGGAAGCATTTGCGCGCGTTCATCTGACGGATAAAGAGCGGCAGGCGTTCCTGCACCGGTTTTTCCATCACGATGCCGAGGAGGTGGTAAGCTACGATTTAGTCCTCAATTTAGGTACACTTCCTCTCAGCGATGCCGAAAATATTGTTATCCAGGCGCTCAAACAAAAGTTTTCACAATTCAAGGATTGGCAATAAACCAAGTATGGATCAAAAAGTCATTCTGGTTGGCAACCCCAACGTTGGCAAAAGCGTCATCTTCGGATATTTGACCGGACGCTACGTCACGGTTTCCAATTACCCCGGCACCACGGTTGAAATTACCAAAGGCAAGGCGAAATACAACGGTAGCGCCGATGAAGTCATCGACACCCCGGGCGTGAACAGCCTGTTGCCGTTTTCCGAAGACGAGGTAGTGACACGCAACATTTTGCTGAACGAAAAACCGCGGCTGGTGGTGCAAGTGGCGGACGCAAAAAATCTGCGGCGCGCGCTTTTTCTCTCGGTGCAATTGGCAGAGATGGGCGTCCCCTTTGTTTTGAATTTGAATATGATGGATGAAGCCCGCAGCCGCGGCGTTCAGCTCGATCGCAAAAAGCTGGCAGAGATTTTAGGCGTGGCGGTGGTGGAAACGATTGCCATCAACCAGCGCGGATTGAATCATTTGGTGGATGAAATCTGCAATCACAATCAGGCTTCAAAACTGACGATTGCCTATCCGCAGGAAATCGAGGGCGCGGTGGCGGAGATCGGAAAATATTTGCAAGAGCCCATTGCGGCGAAACGCGCGCTGGCGCTGATGATTCTCTGCGGCGATGACAGTCTGCGCGACTGGCTCATCGAAAATCTGGATCACGAATCGCTGCACAGAATTGAAGCCATTCGTCAAAAACTGCAAGCGCAGATCATCGAGTCGGTGAATGCCGTCATCAATCAGCGTCGGATGCAAAAAGCGGAGTCGATTTATCGTGCGGTTTATAAAGTTGAGCAAAGCAGACATCACAAGATTTCAGATTTCCTCAGCCGCATTTCGATGCATCCGGTTTGGGGGCCGCTGGTTTTGCTGGCTGTGCTGTACGCGATGTACGAGTTCGTGGGCGTGTTCGGCGCCGGCACACTGGTGGGTTGGTTCGAGGAAGTTCTCTTCGGCGAGTGGATCATCCCGGTGGCGGAAAAGCTGTTCGCGTTCCTCGCCCCTCTTCCGCTGCTGCACGAAATGTTAGTTGGCGAATACGGGCTAATCACAATGGCGCTCTCCTACGCCATCGCTATCGTGCTGCCAGTGGTGGCCACGTTTTTCCTTGCCTTCGGAATTTTGGAAGACACCGGCTATTTGCCGCGGCTCGCGGTGATCGTCAATCGTTTTTTCAAAATTTTTGGACTCAACGGTAAAGCCGTACTGCCAATGGTTTTGGGACTCGGCTGCGACACCATGGCCACCCTCACCACCCGCATTCTCGAAACCCGCAAAGAGCGCATCATCGTGACGCTGCTGTTGGCGCTGGGCGTGCCGTGTTCGGCGCAGTTGGGGGTAATTCTCGGATTGCTCGGTGGACTGTCCTTCAGCGCACTGTTTATTTGGTCGGGCTGCGTGCTTGGCGTGTTGATGCTCGTGGGGTATCTGGCGTCAAAAATTTTGCCTGGCGAGACTTCGGATTTTCTGTTGGAGCTGCCGCCGATTCGGCGACCGAGCCTCGGCAACATCGTGGTAAAAACATTGGCGCGTGTCGAATGGTATTTGAAAGAAGCGGTGCCGCTGTTTTTCTTGGGTACGTTCGTATTGTTTGTGCTTGCCAAAACCGGCGGGCTGGCCGCTCTTGAAAGATGGAGTTCACCTTTTGTGCGGGGATTTCTCGGCCTACCGGAACAGACCGCGCAGACGTTTCTAATCGGGTTTTTGCGGCGCGACTACGGCGCCGCCGGCCTGTTCGATCTGGCGCAACAGGGGCTGCTATCGCCGAAACAGATCGTCGTGAGTTTGGTGACAATCACACTGTTTGTGCCGTGCATCGCCAATTTTTTTGTCATCATCAAAGAGCGCGGCTGGAAAACCGGCATGGCGATTACGCTGTTCATCGTGCCGTTCGCGTTTTTGGTGGGCGGGCTATTGAATTGGATTTTGTGATTGATGAGCTGGTCAAATTCCTTCCCCTCTTAGGGGAAGGTTAGGATGGGGTCTGCGGTTGCACTTAATGCAAAATAAGAATCCAAAAAATGCAAAGATTAGAATTTGCCACCATCACTCTGATTTTTACAATCTGTTTTTTGAGTGTGCATTTCGCCAAGGACCTCACCCTAACCCTCTCCTATGAGGAGAGGGAATTGGTGCTTCGCCCGCAGAATAGCTGAGCATAGGAATCAAAAATGATCACTTGTCCCCTGTGTGGAAACAACTTCGAAGAAAGCGGAAAGACGCTCTGCTCCAGTTGTCCGCTGGGCGCGAAGTGCAATTTGATTTGCTGTCCCCGCTGCGGCTACCAGTGGCCGGCAGAATCGGCGACGGTAAACTTCATCAAAAAAATATTTGACAAAAAGGAAATCGTTAATGAGTGAGCGCGCGGATCATTTATTGAAAACCATTTGGCTGATGCACGAAAAGTGTATCATCGATACCGAGACCGTGTTGGCGCAGGTGCCGCTGGCCGATCGCGCCACCGCCAAAATGTTGGAACGCAACGGCTTCATTTCGATGGACAATGGCATCGTCAAGCTTCTGCCCAAGGGACATGAAAAAGCCGAGTCGCTCATTCGCCGCCACCTGCTGGCGGAACGTCTGCTCTCCGATGTTTTTCAAGTCAGTGAAAAAGAAATCACCAAATCCGCATGTGCCTTTGAGCACATTTTGAGTCCGGAAGTTACCGACAGCGTCTGCACTTTTCTCGGCCACCCGCCGGTGTGTCCGCATGGCATCGCCATTCCGCGCGGTGAATGCTGCGCCAAATTCACCAAAGAAGTGAAGCCGGTGGTGCATCGCCTCAAAGACATGGAAATTGGCGAGCAGGCGAGCATCGTCTTCATTGCCCAGGGCCGCAACCGAACCCTCGACCGTCTTGCCATCTATGGCGTGGTGCCGGGCAACGTTGTGCGGCTCGAACAAAGGCAACCCTCCTATGTCATCAAAATTGATGAAACCATGCTGGCGTTGGAGTCGCATTTGTGTGAAGAGATTTTTGTGAGGAAGCAAAACGCAGAGAGCAGAGAGCATGGCGCAGAGCTGCTTACGAAGTCCCCTCTTGGGAGGGGATTTAGGGGTGGGTTGGTCGCTGGTTAATTTCTATTAAGCGACCCACCCCTAACCCCTCCGAGGAGGGGAATTCTCGCTACTTTTGAATTTTTCTTCTCATAGCTTGTGCCATTGCTTTTTCGTTCGTATCTTTCAAAGATAGAAAACCCACACACTTTCATACCAATAAAGGAGGTTTCGAATGGCAGACACCTTAACCATCATCGACAACCGCACTGGCAAGAAGTACGAGTTTCCCATTATGTACGGCACCTACAAAACCTACGGCGCGGCGATCAAAGCTTCGGACTTGCGCCAAGTCAAACTTACCGATGACGACTTTGGAATGCTCACCTATGATCCCGGCTTCACCAACACCGCGTCGTGCAAAAGCTCGATCTGCTTCATCGACGGCGAGCGCGGCATTTTGCGCTACCGCGGCTATGACATCGAAGAGCTGGCGAAGAAAAGCAATTTCCTCGAAGTGGCTTATCTCATCCTCAATGGCGAGCTGCCAACGAAACCTCAGCTCGAAGAATGGACTTATCACATCACCCATCACACCATCATTCACGAGCAGATCAAAAAATTCATGGATGGTTTTCACTACGACGCCCACCCGATGGGAATTTTGGTGAGCGCGGTGGCAGCGCTTTCCACTTTTTATGTCGAGTCGAAAAGCATCAAAGACAAAGAAACTCGCCAAAAACAGATTTATCGTCTCGTGGCAAAGATGCCGACGCTGGCGGCGTTCGCCTATCGCCACAGCATGGGTCTGCCGTATGTCTATCCCGACAACGACCTCAGCTACGCCGGCAATTTTCTCAACATGCTTTTCAAGATGACCGAGCTGAAGTACCAGCCCAACAAAACTCTCGAAGACGCGCTGGACGTGCTATTCATTCTGCACGCGGATCACGAGCAAAATTGCAGCACCAACACCATGCGGAGCGTCGGCAGCTCGCAAGCCGACCCGTATGTCTCGGTTGCATCCTCGGCGGCGGCGTTGTACGGCCCGCTGCACGGCGGCGCCAACGAACAGGTACTGCGCATGTTGAAAGAAATTGGCAGCAAAAGCAATGTGCCGAATCATATCAAGCGCGCCAAAGCCGGGGAAATTCGTCTGATGGGATTTGGCCATCGCGTTTATAAAAACTACGATCCCCGCGCGCGCATACTGCGGGAGCTCGCACCGAGAGTGTTCGAAGTCACCGGCAAAAATCCGCTGTTAGACATTGCTCTGGAGTTGGAACGCATCGCCCTCGAAGACGACTACTTCGTGCAGCGCAAACTTTATCCCAACGTGGATTTTTATTCCGGCATCATTTACCAGGCCATGGGCTTTCCGGTGGATATGTTCCCGGTGCTGTTTGCCATTCCGCGCACCGTGGGCTGGCTGTCGCAGTGGCAGGAAATGTTGGTCGATGAAGATCAGAAAATTGCACGGCCGCGGCAAGTGTTTACGGGCTACGATTTGCGCGAGTATTTGCCGATGGCGAAACGGAAGTGATGCGCGAAGAGCGTGGAGCAAATCTGCGAGCGCTCTATGTTCTCCTGTGTTTCACGGAAGCTGTAACAAGATATTGGAGGCATGCCATGAAATCAAAAACAATTCTAATTGGCTTCCTGACTCTGATTTGTTATGCGGTTTCAACACAAGCCCAAATGCGTTCCGACTTTGTGCTGTTTTCTCAAGGCTTTGACCCTGATCTTGCCTTTGATGCGCAGAACAGACTTCACGCAACTATGTGGACTCGTGATCGAAATGCGTACTACGGACTTTTTGATTCAATGGGGCAAGAAATTATCGCCCCCAAAAAGATCTCGACTTTTCCAAATGCTTTAATCCCAAAACTGGCAGTGAATGAGGACCATGTAGTTGTTGTATGGGTAGCACAAGGTATAGATGGCTCAGAAATCATGGGGCGATTGTTAACGGTGGATGGCGACTCTGTTTCAGGCAATGTTGAATTTACTGATTACGACGGTGTGGCAGCAGTACCTGATGTTACTTTTTTGAATGACAGTACATTTATCGTTATCTGGACAGGAGACGAAGGAATTTACGGACAGATCGCAACAACTTCAATCCGGTTGCTCGGATCAAACATGTTACTGAGTGACCATCCGATACCTGACGTAATCTATGGCAGTCCGCAAGGATTGAGTCGAGCATCCACGGAAGATTTTGTGGTGGTTTGGCGGGACGACCATTCAGGCAGCCAAAAAGTTTTTGGACGCATGTTTTTCTCAGACGGAACGCCGAAGAATTCTAGTTTTCTAATTAGTGAAGACGACGAACTATCAAATTTGTGGTTTGTAAGTGCGGGCATGGATACCAGTGGAAATTTTGCCGTCGTCTGGGGAGCGGAAAAAGCATCGCATTGGATAATTCAATGGAGACGTTTTCAGAGTGATGGCACTCCCTTTGGGCCAAGCGAGAAAGTCAATTCAAGTTTGGATGTCGGTGAGTCTTATCCATTGGTCGATGTCTCTAATGTGAATGGCAAATGTGTTATCGTGTGGACACAAAAAGAAAATGGATTTTCAAAAATCTTTGCTCAGCGCTTTCTTGAGGATGGGACTGCTTTAGGTAACAATTTTAGAGTATCGACATCGATCGATACCTTTGCCCAGTCTTTTCCTAGTATAGTTCTACACGAAGATAAGATATACACAGCGTGGGAAAAAATAGATAATTCAACCACGACCAGTCGTAATATCTGGGCGAGTATTCTTGATTTTAATGATCCGACGCTAGAAGTAGAAAATCCAAATGAAGGTACCCCTCAATCCTTTCATCTCTTTCAAAACTACCCAAATCCCTTCAATCCAAATACGGCGATAAAATTTGAAACGCGGCAACGTTCGCAGATTCGACTCGTCATATATAACGTTTTGGGAGAAGAAATCATAACTTTGGAAAATGAAGAGGTGATGCCTGGAATTCATGAGGTACAATGGAATGGAAAAAATTCAGAAGGAAATCCCGTACCCTCAGGAATTTATTTTTATCGATTACAGGAGGGGGATTACGCGCAAACAAAGAAGATGGTGTTCATCCAGTAAAAAGCACGAAAAGCATTGTACAGGTAAACAACGAAATATTTGTAGGAGGGAATTGATCATGAAAAGGACATGCGTAAGACTGGCAGTTTTTAGCTGCGGCGTTCTCGTTTTGCTATTCTCAACGGATAACACTTTCTCACAGATGCAGAAAATCACTCATCCAAAGGTGCATTCCGAAGGAAATTTTTATGAACAAGACAGCATGCTTTATGCTGACGCCATCGTGGTAAAATTTAAAGACCGGGTAATTGATTTGCCGCGCGGGGTTCGCTATACAACCAAAAGTAACATACGCTCAGATTTTCCTACCTTAATTGAGATAATCAACAGATTTGAACAAAAATTTGAATCTCTAACTATCATAAAACAAATTCCAAATGCTCAGTGGGGCGATGTCTTGCGCCGGCACAAAGTAACCGGTGAGCTTGTTCAAATTCACGATCTCTCACAACTTTTTACCCTTAGGTTCGCTAAGCCAGTTCCACTAGACTCAACAATCAAAGAATTCCTCAAATTACCGGAAGTTGAATATGCCCACGAACCGGTCTCGATAGTGTATTATGAACAACCCGGTGACGAAAAATTTGGACAGCAATGGAATCTTACTGCGGTCAACGCTGTTGCTGCTTGGGACATTACCCATGGAAGTAGCACAGTCAAAATTGGAATCGTAGATACCGGCACTGACCAGGATCATGAAGACCTGCAAAGCAAAATCGTCGGTGGTGATGGCGTTAACGGCGGGCCTCTCGATCCACAGAATCATGGCACCCGGCTGGCTGGCGTAGCAGCTGCTGCAACTGATAACGATTTGGGTGTTGCCAGTCTGGGCTGGAATCTGAGACTGTTTACATACGGTTCTGATTATTTTACAATTGGTAATGAATCCTTTACTGTACAAGATATAAACGATGCTGCTGAAAATGTAGATATTATTAACATGAGCTTTGGAACTTTACGATTTGCCACAGCAGAAGATTTGGGTGGGTCTTGTTCTGGATGGATCGATAAAGCCTATATTCCCGAGGATTATTCATCAATACGTGGAGCAGTTAACAATGCTGTCACTCAAGGCGTTATCTGTGTAGCATCTGCTGGAAATAACTCAAAAAATGATGATTTGGGTATACCTCCCCAGTGCAATCCAATGCTGGTACCTTACCCAAACTACCCTGCGCAATATCCAGATGTTATTGCCGTGAGCGGGACAAAGCTTGTAAGTTCAGTAGAGCAATTCAATGATGGCTGGAACTATGGTAGTTTTGTAGATGTATCGGCCCCTGGTGTAAATATTTGGACAACTGACTTTGGAGGAGGTTATGTTAGTACTCAAGGCACATCATTTTCTGCGCCGCTTGTTTGTGCACTTGCAGGTTTAATTAAATCTGTAAACCCCAGCTTCACGCGCCAGCAAGTTGAGACAATTATTACCGGCACAGCCGATAAGATCGATGCTTCGCGCTATCCATACGATGGCAATGGCTGGAATTCACGTTTAGGCTACGGTCGCATCAATGCCTACGCTGCGGTTTTAGAAGCCGCAAAAAAATCCCTCGATGCCGATGCCAGCGGCCACAACAGCGGCCGGCGGCTGGTGCGAGATAGCTCCGGCAATTACCATCTGGTCTTCCATTCCGGCGGCGCGGCTGCGCAGCAGGAGATTTTTTATCGCAAGATAGTCAGCGGAACCACTTGGCAATCCGCCAATCAACTCAGCAGCGGCAACGGCAACAACAAATATCCCTCCATCACCGAGCGCGGCGGTAAAGTCTTTGTCACCTGGCAGTGCAAAAACGGCAGCACCCATGACATCTGGTTTCATCGCAGTGATGACGGCGGCATAACTTGGCCATCCGGAAACCGAGCAACCGTTAAAACCAGTGTTGGCTCTGCGGATCCTTTACCGGTGATTGTCAGTCCAACGACCAACACTTTGCTTGTGGTTTACCGTTCCTCAACCAGTCTTCAATCCAGGTATAGCGCAGATAACGGCAGTTCCTGGTACCCCGCCATAACTTGGGGTCAATCCGGCAAAACTTTGAGTTCGCCAAGTCTTGCCCTCGTAAAAAAAACCATAGGGGGTAATCCCGATACCCCAGCTTTGGTCTATGCCAGTACCGATCGCCACGTTTATTATCGCTACTACGATGCCGCGTCTGGTTGGTTAGGCCACACACAAATTTCCGGGGTAGTGCCTGGCACGACACAGACACATCAAACGCCCTCGCTTGCGACTGAAGGCGGCGGTGGAACCGTTGTGTACGTGGCCTGGCATGAGACCACAGGAAGCGGGCCGACCCAGAATAACATCATTTACCGGAAATCCACAGCGTACAACTCATGGGACTCTCAGTACACTCGAATTTATTACCAAGATCAAAGACGACCAACGATCACAGCGTTCTCCTCAGCCAGTGTGGACATTCTATATCAGTCAAATTCGGCAACGCAAATTTTCAAGCAACATTACACCGGCTCATCTTGGGGCGCACCGACCTTCATAGCAAACGGTCAATACCCATCGGTTTCAACCGGGAGCACTCAAGCGAAATATATTTGGACTAGTTCCGGCAGCGCCCCGTACACTATCAATCTTAGCTCCGGGACGCTGAGCAAAGAAGGCGAAAGTGGCGAGCCCTTTTACGAGCGCGCCATTTCCTGGCTTGATAGCTCAGGCTCTCATCTCACGGTCAGAGTAAAAGACATCAGCGTCAAAACCAGCAAAGGAGAATGGCATCGTCTAAGCTTGGAGCCGGTTGCGCTGGATACTGTTGCTGATTTCGTTCCTGCAAACGCGTTTGACTTTTTGGTATCGACTCCTTCACTCCTGCCGGCGGATGCCGAGAGCTTAGCCGTGAATTTCACCCTGTGGACGGAAAATGCAGAGAAAGTCGGGGGCGGATTGACTCCCAAAATAAGTTTGGAGTTTAAAGATAAATCCGAGAAATCGCTCAGCAAAATTGCCGGACCAGATTTCACATCAATCGGAAACATCCCCGAAACCGCTCATCGTTTTGCCGTTCCATTGAATTCAGTAAAGTCGGTACTTGGCAAGAGCGAATTGAAGGCTGTTATAAAAGTCGAGGGATTAGCGCCCAAACCTGGCGTGTTTGCGAGTCTTGGTCATATTTATGATTTCAACAAGTCCGTGGAAAAGAATTCGCTGGCGCAGCAGTCCACAGATGGAGCAGCGACATCACCTGACAGGTTTGATTTATCGCAAAATTATCCCAATCCATTCAATCCCGAAACAGTCATAAAATATCAGCTCACCTCGCCCTCGGTTGTTTCTCTCAAAATCTATAATCTACGCGGCCAGGAAGTTCGTACGCTGGTCAACGAAATAAAAACTGCGGGCGAGTACGAAGTCAATTGGGATGGAAAAGATAATTTCGCAGAAAGCGTGGCGTCCGGGGTTTATGTGTATCGTTTGCAGGCGGGTGACGATGTTGCCGTGAAAAAGCTGACACTGCTCCGATAAATTTTGGGATTCAACATGCAAACCCGCAAACTCGGCAACACTGACCTTCACCTCACCACCATCGGTCTCGGCACCTGGGCTATTGGCGGCGGAGAGTGGGCTTATGGCTGGGGTCCGCAGGATGATGCCGACTCCATCGCCGCCATTCAGCGCGCGCTGGATCTCGGCATCAACTGGATCGATACCGCCGCGGCGTATGGACTGGGCCACGCTGAGGAAATCATCGCGCGCGCCATCAAAGGCCGGCGGGACAAAGTGATCGTTGCCACCAAGTGCGGGCTGGTGTGGGACGAAGGCAGCACCAACGTTTACAGCCGGCTCAAAGTCGCCAGCGTGGGCAAAGAAGCCGAAGCCAGCCTGCGCCGCCTCAACGTGGAGTTCATCGACCTTTACCAGATTCACTGGCCCAATCCGAAGAACGATATTGAAGAAGCGTGGGGCGTCATCGCGGATTTAATCGAAGAGGGTAAAGTGCGCCACGGCGGCGTCTCCAATTTCAACGTGGCGCAGATCAAACGCGCGCAGGCCATTCACCCGGTGGCATCGCTGCAGCCGCCGTACAGCATGCTCGAACGCGGCGTTGAAAAGGAGCTTCTGCACTACTGCGCTCAACAAAACATCGGAGTTATTTGCTACAGCCCCATGCAAGCCGGAATTCTGACCGACCAGTTTACCCGCACGCGCGTCGCCAAAATCGCCGATGAAGACTGGCGCAAGAGCGACAAACATTTTCTCGAGCCGGCGCTGAGCGCCAATCTGAAACTCGTTGAAGGCCTACGGACCATCGCCAAACGACATGGCCGCACCACTGCGCAACTCGCGATTGCCTGGGTGCTGCGGCGACCCGAAGTAACAGCTGCGATTGTCGGCGCGCGCCGGCCGGCGCAAATCGAAGAAACTGTGGCGGCAGCGGATTGGCGGCTCTCGGTGGAAGATATCGAAGAAATCGAGTCTCTGCTGACCGAAGGGAAACGAATGTTAAAGTAATCTGGACACGAACTGACATCTCGAAAAACAACCCGACGGCAGTTGGAGCAAAACTTTTTCCTTTGCTAATATCCCAGGCCGATCCGTGAACAGGTAATCGCCGGACTGTCCGGAAATCTCTGTCGCTGCGCGGCGTATCCGAAAATCATCGAGTCAGTACCGGCCGCGGCGGCCAAATGAAGGGGCTTTATTTCGTTTATCTCGTTCTCGTTCTCGTTCCCAAGTTTTACTTGGGAACGGAAATGTAAGTGAAGTTCTGCTTCGCTTTTGAGATGAAGCAAAGCCCTCTTGGCAAGTACGTTCCCAAACAAAGTTTGGGAACGAGCAAAACAAGTAGTATTTTCGGGAGACACAATGAAACCTATGTCCCTTTTTGCAATGCTGTTCGTTTTCGCCGGCTGCTTTTCAGACCTAAGCGAGGTCAACCCATCGAAATTTACAGAACTAAGCGGCTCCATATCGGGAACATTGGCTTTGAAAGACGCCCCCTACCATGTGACCGACACTCTGATTGTGGATTCAAATGCCTCCCTCACTATCGAGCCGGCGGTGCGCCTCTTCTTCGCCGATTCCGCGATGCTGATTGTGCAGGGACAGCTCACCGCAATTGGCGACGCTTCCAGGTTCATCGAGTTTTCAGATATTGCTGGACAATGGAAGGGAATAAAATTCGTCGCCGGCAGCGGCCGCTCACAAATGCGCTTCTGCATCGTGGCAGAAGTTTATGTGGAAGGGCAGGATTCGCTGCACATCTCCGCCATTGAAGTTCACCAGTCAACGCTTGCTCTGCAAAACTGCATCATTCGCAACAACCATTCCGGTTTTGGAGGTGGTTTGTATTGCACCGGTTCTAATGTCACGATGATCGGCAATATCATCCGTGATAATTTCGCTGGGACGTTTGGCGGCGCCGTGCTGTGCGACGGCTCCCAGGCGCAAATCAACAACAATACGATCTTGAACAACCTTTCCTTCAACTACGGCGGCGGCGTTGTGTTGGTGAATCCGCTGGCTGTCGAAATTCAAAACAACATTTTTTACCGGAATTCCAACACCGCCGGCGATCCGCGTATCGCTCTTCTGACGGGCGATTCAACCAACCTCACGGCGCAATTCAATTTTCTTGAAGTCCCCGGCCTGAATCCGGGATTTGAATCCGACGCAGATTTACATCTCACATCGGTTTCACCCTGCAAAGATGCCGGCAATCCCGACGCCTTGTTTCGTGATGTTGATGGCAGCCGCAATGACCAGGGCGCGTATGGTGGTCCGCTGGGGAATTGGTGATTTAGAAACGAATGAACTGAACTAAGAGACGGGGGAATCATGCCTTGCAAGATTATCAAATCGAAAAATGTTTTTGAAGGCGAACCTGTAGAAACTCTGGCTGAGGTGCCGGTGGAGGAGTTGCAGTGTAGATCGATTTAGATTTGTGGCCGCGATGGCCCATCGCGGCCACAGCCCATCGCGCCTACAGGTTCTACTCAGCGGGCAGCTCGTTATAAATCAGTACCTCGGTATTGTAAGCGGTTTTATCGATCCCCGTCACCCGAAATAGCACCTCGAAATACTTAGGAACGCGATTAAACTTTTCCCGAAACAAATCTTCCAAATGCTGCCGGGTATCAGCCTCGGCAAGGTAGGCGGCAATTTCCGGGGCGCCCAATGAGTGAAACGAAGCTATGATGAAGATGGAATTCTGTTTCGGGCCGGGCAGCTTCATTGCGAGCACCAGATCGTCATTCGGCCCCGGCGAATGCAGACTGGTTTCAAAAAGTTTGTCGGAGGTAGAGTCCTGTTGCGAATAGATAATTTTATGGGGCGAAATTTCAAAGCGGAAATGTGACTTGGCCAGCGTATGCTTCAGAATATACAGGGTTTTGATACTCCCCAAAAAAACCATATTGTATTCATCTAACATCTGCGGACTCAGCGACGAGGATTTCCTGAGAATGGGAGTTTGATTAGCGGAATAAAACAGCGATAGAATCGGCGGCAGACTCCAAATGCTGTGATACGGGAAATAGGGTTCCGAAGCGGGCACGAGATTTCTATCCGGATAACGCGCTCGCAATTCTTCGAGGTCTTCCATTGAATTGACTTTTCCGTCGCGAATCGCAATGACCTGATCATACCGGCTGTTCAAATCGTTGAAAAAGAAATGATCGCCCACAATTATCAGCACCGGCAGCCTGGATTGCAGGTAGTCCTTCCAAATTGGGTCGTTATTGTCGATAATTTGATACTTATGGAGACGTGTCCGATTTCTAAACCAGAGAAAACCGATCGCAAGAATCAAAAAAGAAATTAGAATGAAAAAGTATTTATTTTGAGTGAAGGTAGCAAAACGATTTGGAGAAGCGAAATGGTTCTCGGAAACCGGGACGAAAGTAACTCCATAATGGCCTTTGGGAATCTCTAATTTGTATTTGTCCTCCTTGCCCTCACTATAATAGTAAGTTTCAAGCTTTTTTCTTAGGTTGTAGGTATGAGACCGAACGATGGTATCTTCCGCTGGGTTAAAACCCGCGTGCTTTCCAAAAACTTCGAGGGCGATGGTGGTTTCTTTTAGTTCCTTCCCTTCTTTTGAGGCGTCTAAGAGGTAGGTAAGATATGACTTATAGATTTTAGAGCTCGAGAACTCTTTGCTGTTGAGAATTTTGTTGATGTACTCTTTCTGGATCGAAGGCGTGATCATAACTTGTTGAGGGTTGTTCTCTTTGAAATTACGGCGTTAATTTAAAAAATCGAGAATTGAAATGCAACACGTTTGTTCAGCGCCGACAACAGTATGTCAAAAAATGTTATTCACTGTTTGTTAACGGTTTTTCACTTACTTTTTCATTAAAACCCGCTTATCTTTACTTTCGCACAACTGCACAACACCAATCTCAGCCAATAACGTTTTTTTAAAACCTATCCATTTCCATTATTGGCAAATGAGTCGTTATTTTCTGTGAAAAGTCACATCGTAAAAAATATCCTATCTAACAAAAACAGAAGAGAAAAACGACATGAAAACTTCCATTTTTAAAACAATTCTCGCCCTTATTTTCCTCCTCATAACAACTTCTCTACTTGCCCAAGAAACCATTCGCGGTCAAGTTACCGACTCGACAACCACCAAGCCTCTGATTGGCGCCAACGTTTATCTGGTCGGAACCGCATTAGGAAGCGCGACCGATTTGGAGGGTGTTTATAGAATCGATCGTGTGCCAGTGGGAACCTATATCTTGAGAATCTCTTACCTGGGATATAGAACCAAAGAAGTGCCGGTAACAGTGCAGGTCGATCGGCAGGTGGAGATCAATGTGGCGCTAAACATTGACTTCGTGGAGGCGGAAGCGGTGGTCGTAACCGGCCAGGCACTTGGGCAGGCCGCTGCTATCAACCAGCAATTGACGGCGAATACCATTGTGAATGTTGTTTCCGAAGAGAAAATTCAGGAACTGCCGGACGCCAACGCTGCGGAATCTATTGGGCGGTTGCCCGGTGTCTCGATAACACGCTCCGGCGGCGAGGCCAACAAAGTCGTGTTGAGAGGCTTGAGCGACAAATACTCGACCATAACGCTCGACGGCGTCAGAATTGCGCCCACCGATGCTAATGCCCGCGGCGTTGATTTGAGCACGATTTCACAAGGGTCGCTGGCGGGCATCGAGTTATACAAAGCTCTCACTCCGGAAATGGACGCCGACGCCATCGCCGGCAGCGTCAACTTAGTGACGAAAAAAGCGCCTTCTAACAGATTATTGCGGTTGGACTCCAAAGGCTCATTCAGTGATTTAAACGAATCTTACGATCAGTATGATTTTGTGCTGCGCTACGGCGAACGATTCTTCAATAACTTTCTCGGCATTCAGGTCAGCGGAAATCTCGAGCAAAGAAACCGCAGCCGGGAGAACTTTGATATAGACTATGATTTCACCAACGTCCAGAGCGGCAACGACTACAAATTGACGGATTTCAGTGTGGATTTCACGGACGAGTTGCGGAAGCGACAGGGTTTCAGCGTGCTGCTTGACATTAACACACCGGACGGCGGCTCGATCCGAGCCAATAACATCTACAATCAAACCAAGCGGGATTTTATAGAAAACGAGAGGAACTATCCGCTTGAGGGGGATGATCTGCTTTACACTGCCCGCGATCGCGAGCAAGAGATCAGAACTTTTACCAGCACCATCACTGGCGCGAACTACTTGTTCGGATTGGAGAGCGATTGGGGCCTTTCGTATTCGTCGTCTAAGTCCGAATTCCCCTTCGATTACGAAATCAATTTTGTAGAACCGCCCGACGTCGATTCCCGGATGCGCGCCATTCCTGCGAATCTGTTGAAGGGTCCACCGGAATCAATCATTCCCCTTGCATATAACAATTTTCAAAAAGCTTCGTTGTTCACGGCCTTTTATCGTACTGAAGACGCCGACGACACGGAGAGAACGGCGTTTCTCAATCTCGCAAGAGAATACACAATTGGAAATTCGTTCTCCGGAAAATTCAAGATCGGCGGCAAATACCGCGACAAAGCCCGTGACCGCTCCCGCAGCGAGTTGTTTTCTCCATATTATCTCGAACCCTTCTTCATATCACAATTGACGAACGCTGGTGGAACCACGGTTAGCAAAGATTTTTCCGGAACTCGTTTCGCAGATTTGACTGAGAACCCCCCTACGGTCGTTTCCATGGCTTATTTTTTGGATCCTTTCGGAGCGCTTTCCGGCTTTACTGAGCGAGACGTTTTTGGCCGATTTAGTCTGTACCCCATCCTCTCTCGTGACGCCATTCGCCAATGGTGGGATCTCAACCAAAGCGGAGTCCAGATTGGCGGCAACCCTGAATACAAAAGAAACCTCGAGCCAGACGCCACCTTTTACGACATCGATGAAAGGGTTTCATCCGCGTATGTTATGAACACCTTCAACTTGGGGCGAACGGCAACTATGCTGGCCGGCCTGCGCATGGAACACGAGAACAACGATTACATTTCGCGATATACCAAGGGCACCATCGGCGGATTCCCGGTTCCGCAGGGAGTCATCCTGGATACGTCGGCCGTTCATACCGAAACAGTCTGGCTGCCGAATTTCCATCTCACGTTGCGGCCAACGGGGTTCATGAATGTGCGGATGGTTGCCTACAAGGCCTTGGCGCGACCCGACTTTAATCACAGATTGACCAGCGTGGTCACCAGAGCCCAAAGCCGGTTTTACAGCTTGAACAGTCTTTACGTGGGCAACCCCGGTTTGAAGGCTGCCAAAGCCTGGAATTTCGAAATCAACAATTCCCTGTTCAGCAACGCGCTGGGTTTGTTCTCGGTATCTGTTTTTTATAGGAACATCAGTGACATGTTTCAGCTCATTGACGGTTTGCGATTTGTGGGACAGCGCTCGCTCGATAGCCTCGGCATCGATCTGCAGGTTCCGTTCAGCCAACCCGACGAGAATGCCTATTCCCTAACTTACGCCTACAATTCCAGCAGACCAACCAAAGTCTGGGGACTTGAGATCGAGCATCAAGCCAGTCTGCGATTCTTGCCGGGCCTGTTGAAGAACATCGTTCTCAGTTACAACATGTCCTTCATCGATTCGGAAACGTTCATCCCAACCAGCAACGACACTGTAATACAAGTGCCGGTGCCGGGGCTACCCATCATGGTTCCAAAAGAAGTGTACCGGTCGTTCGAATTGAAACAGAAACTGCAGGGCCAGCCGGACTTTTTTGGCAATTTTGCTGTCGGGTATGACATCGGCGGATTCTCTGGCAGAGTGTCGGTTTATCACCAGGGTCGATTCAATCAAACCTTTTCCCCGACCGGGAGACAGGACGTCGAGGTAGATGCTTTCACACGATTGGATTTAGCGCTCAAACAGAAAATCACGAAAAACATAGCCCTTCTGATCAACGTGAACAACATCACCGATGTTGAAGAAGGGACTTCGATCCTCAACAGAAGGCAGGATTGGGATCTTTTGAACGAGCGCGAAAAATTCGGCCTGACAGCCGATCTCGGAGTGAGAGTTGAGTTTTGATCAACAAATTTAGCGAGTCATAATTCATAAACAACCAATCATTAACTCACACAAAGGAGCAAGGAGGTCAACATGAGTCAGTTTAAGTTACAACCTGTTTTAGCTGTGATCGTGTTTCTGTTTTGCACGCCGCTTCTTACCTACGCGCAGGGGCATGAATTGCCGGTGCCTCCAAGCACGGGAGATACTTTCCTCAATAACGCCATCCTTGGCGATACGACCGCGACCGGTGATAGAGCCGATCTGGATCGGGTTTACGTTTTGGAAAGAGACGGCGTTTACCTGATGAACGCTCGCGTCAACAACATCGGTTTTCCAGTACGGATCCGTGGCGCGGAAGGCGATGGCCGCAAGCCGGTTATTTTCCTCGTAACGAACGCTCAAACGCAAGCCTTTCCGCCCCATTTCTTCCTTATGGGCGACGACCTCTGGCTTAAAGATCTCATCCTCGTTGGTTTCGTCGAAGCGCTGGCCGGCCAAATCGCCAACAACCCGCCGCGGCTCATTGATTCCGGCGCTCCCGGACTCAGTCTGACCATTGACGGCTGCGTGGTGACCCAGGGACGCGGAGAGCATATCCGCTTCCCGCAACCCGCCGGAGTTATCAAACTCATTAACAGCATTTTTGGCAACATGGGAGATTTAGGAACCTCTAACTTGGGCGCGGGCCGTTGCATCGACATGCGCAACACCTCGTGTGATTCGCTCATCATCGAGAATAGCAGCTTCATCAATTCCCAAGATCGCATCGTCCGGCACCTCAGCAGCGTTGCCAGCATCAAGTATTTCCGTTTCAACCATAACACTATCGTGAACGGGCTAACCTATCATGGCTTGATTTCGTTGGGCTTTACCGGCAATGAGGCAATCCTCACCAACAACCTGTTCATCGATACCAATATCGCCGGCGGCGATACCGACCGCACTCGCCAGGTCGAATTTGCAGAATCCGCAGAACTCGACCCCCGCAATAGCCAGGGCCGAATTGTGTGGATTCTTTCGGTTCCCAATGACAGCACCCAGTGGACCGTCTCCGGCAACTACTACAGCGTTTCTCCGGAAGTTCAGGCGTTCTATGATGCGCATGCTGCCGAAGGCGTAGCTGGCGAAGGTCCGCCGGTGACTCATAACATCAATAGTAAAATTGGTGCGGATTCAACAACTGCGTTTATCAAGGAACTCGTTACCCTGGCGAATCGGCCGGCGCCCCAAGTCAACATGGCGGAATGGTATCGCAGGCCCGACGGCGGTAACAAAAGAAAAAATACCCCCTGCGCGTGCTGGAACCGTACCACTGATGATTACCAACGCAAGTCGTTTCAATATTTGGCCGACACTCTCGATTGCAGCTACGCAACTAACCTGGTAGCGTACACCGGCGCCGATGGCGTGGGACAGTTCCCGGCTGGCGACCTGAACTGGTTCCCGGATAAAAAAGAAGCGTGGGAAGACTTCATCTCAAGCGTCGAACCCACTCCCGGCGTCGTGGTCAAAGAATTCTTGCTGAAGCAAAACTACCCAAATCCATTCAACCCGACCACCACTATCGAATTCCATCTCGTCAAATCCGAACGCGTCACCGTTACGGTTTATAATGCGCTCGGACAAGTGGTTGCGACTTTGGTTAACAACGAACGCCTGGACCGGGGCGCCTATCGCGTTGCGTTCGAGGGCGCGAAATTCTCGTCCGGACTTTATTTCTATCAAATCAAAGCCGGCAGTTTCAGCGAAGTGAAGAAAATGATGTTGTTGAAGTAACCCCAAGAATTTGTAGATGGGTTGCCAGAGGATGTGGAGGCAGGACGAAAGGAATTGGGTGGTCAACGACCACCCAATTCTGTTTTGAGCTACACATGGTAAGTCCTTTTGTGGAGAGGATGTAGTGGGATGCCATATATAAATCCGGCTACCGATGATAAATGAAAAGGAGCAGACACTTACATGCAGAAACAGAAATCGGATTATTACAACCTGAGTCGTGTTTTCAAATTAGTCGTTTTGGTTCTCCCACTCCTATGTCTGCACTTTTTCAGTTGCGACAAAAACCTCAGCAGCGACAAAACGTTGTGGTCTGTGCGCATGGCCGAATCCATCATGGCGCGCCAACCCAATGGCTGCGGCGATTGGGATTATGTGACTGGCACCGTGTTGAAAGGATTTGAGGAGTTGTGGCGGAAAACCGGCGACCAGCGCTATTTCGATTACATCAAAATGACCGTGGACGGTGTGGTGAATGAAGACGGAACCATCGATGATTACAAGCAGGAGGAATACAACATCGACGAAATCAACGAGGGCCGGATGCTGCTGTTTCTCTACAAAGAAACGGGCGCAGAAAAATACCGCAAAGCCTCCGAGCTTCTACGCAGCCAATTAGCCAATCATCCGCGCACATCCGAAGGCGGTTTTTGGCACAAGCAAAAATATCCGTACCAGATGTGGCTCGACGGCCTCTATATGGGCAGCCCGTTCTATGCCGAATACGTCAAAGCCTTCAATCAACCTGAAAACTTTGACGACGTCGTCATGCAATTCGTTTTGATGGAAGCCCGCGCGCGCGATTCGGCCACCGGACTTTTGTATCACGCCTGGGACGAGAAGAAAGAACAGGTTTGGGCCGATTCGCTCACCGGACGCTCGAAAATTTTCTGGGGACGCGCCATGGGTTGGTATGCGATGGCCCTCGTGGATGTGCTCGATTATCTGCCGGCGGATCATCCCGGAAGAAACGCCCTGATTGCTATTTTACAACGGCTGGCGGAAGCGGTCGCAAAAGTGCAAGACGACTCTACCGGCGTGTGGTGGCAAGTGGTGGACCAGCCCGGTCGCGAAGGCAATTATCTCGAAGCCTCGGCTTCCTGCATGTTCGCCTATGCATTGGCAAAAGGCGCGCGGCTAGGATATCTCGATAACAGTTACAAAGCTGTCGCTGAAAAAGGTTATCAGGGTATCCTCAAAACATTCGTCAGTGAAAACGCTGATGGCACGATAAACCTCAATCAAATTTGCAAGAGCGCCGGGCTGGGCTACGGCCGTGATGGCTCGTACGAGTATTATGTGTATCAAGAACCCAGGGTAGCAAACGACGGCAAAGGCTTAGGGCCATTCATAGTCGCCAGTCTGGAAATTGAATGACTACAACAATAGGATAAGAACATCGTGAAACGTATTGACATAAGACCTCTCAAGCAACTCTGGCTTTTGCTGCTGCCAGGACTGGTTTTTTCTGTTCTGTCATGCAGCACCTCGGCATCGCTGCCCGATAAAGGTTGGGATCAGCTTCAGCAGATTCTCAGTCAAATCGAGCCGCCAAGCTTTCCGGCTAGAGATTTCAATATCAGTGAATTTGGCGCGACGGGTGATGGCCAGACAAATTGCACCGAAGCGTTTAAAAATGCTATCGCAGCGTGTCATGCTGCCGGTGGCGGAAGAGTGGTTGTACCCGGGGGAGTTTTTCTCACCGGAGCGATTCATTTGAGAAGTAAAGTGAATTTGCATGTTACCAAAAACGCCACCATCCGTTTCAGCCCGGACCCGAAACAGTATCTGCCGGTGGTTTACACTCGGTTTGAAGGAGTTGAGTGCCTAAACTATTCTCCATTTATCTATGCTTATGAATTGGAAAACATCGCCATTACTGGCAGCGGCACGCTGGACGGCCAGGCGAGCAACGACAATTGGTGGTCGTGGAAAGGTCAGAAAGAACACGGCTGGAATGACGGCGAACCCAATGGCAACGACGATGCAACGACGCTGTATCGCATGGCGGAAGAAGGCGTCCCGGTTGAGAATAGAATTTTTGGCGCAGGCCATTATTTACGGCCCAATTTTATCCAGCCTTACAAATGCAAGAATGTTCTGATTGACAGCGTCACCATCAAGCGCTCGCCGATGTGGGAAATTCACCCGGTGCTGTGTGAAAATGTGACGATCAGCAATGTAACGGTGATCAGCCACGGCCCCAACAACGACGGCTGCAATCCGGAATCGTCCCAAAATGTTTTGATCAAAGATTGTTATTTCGATACCGGCGACGACTGTATCGCCATCAAATCCGGGCGCAACTCCGACGGCCGGCGCATCAACGTTCCCAGCGAAAACATCATCATCCAGGGCTGCACCATGAAGGATGGCCATGGCGGCGTGGTCATTGGCAGCGAAATGTCCGGCAACTGCCGCAATGTTTTTGTCGAAGACTGTGTGATGGATAGCCCAAACCTGGATAGAGCATTGCGTATCAAAACCAATTCGCTGCGCGGCGGGGTTGTTGAAAATATTTTTATGCGCAACGTGACGGTCGGTGAAGTTAGCGATGCCGTCATCATCATCAGTTTCAATTACGGAGAAGGCGACACGGGACTGCACACCCCGATCGTGCGGAACATTTATGTGAGTAATGTCACCAGCCGCAAAAGCAAATATGCGATTTCACTGGAGGGTTACGAACGCTCGCCGGTGACCAATTTGAATCTCAGTAACTGCCGCTTTGACGGCGTTCAAGATGGCAACTTGCTGAGCAATTACAAAAATCTCAACATGAAGAACGTTTACATCAACGGCGAGTTACAAAAATAACGGATGGCGATTCATCATGGCATTCCCCTAAATCCCCCTTGCAAAAAGGGGGATTTTTTGGTCCCGTTCATTCTTATTTGGATGTTAGTTTGGGCTATTCCATCCGAGACTCGTGCTCAGCAGCTCGCCTTTCCGGGGGCTGAGGGTTTCGGGCGTTTCGTTACCGGCGGGCGCGGCGGCAAAGTCATTGCAGTAACCAACCTCAACGATCACGGCGCCGGCAGCTTGCGCACAGCCATTGCGGAGAGCGGCGCCCGCACGATTGTCTTCCGAGTTTCGGGCAACATCGAATTACAATCCGAGCTGCGAATCGAAAATGGCGACCTCACTATTGCCGGCCAAACCGCCCCCGGTGATGGCATTTGCATCAGAGATTATTCGGTAATTATCGCGGCAGATAACGTCATCCTCCGCTATCTTCGTATTCGTCTCGGCGACGTTCATCGCCAGCAAGCCGACGCCATCTCCTGCATCGGACAGAAAAATATCGTCGTCGATCACTGCTCGCTGAACTGGGGCATCGACGAAGTGGCTTCGTTTTATGACAACGAAAATCTGACCGTGCAGTGGTGCATCGTCAGTGAAAGCCTTCACAACTCAGTTCACAAAAAAGGACCGCATGGCTATGGCGGCATTTGGGGCGGCAAAGGCGCGTCGTTTCATCACAATCTCATCGCACACAACAGCAGCCGCAATCCGCGCTTTAACGGCAGCCGTACGCATCACCTTCCGGAGAAGGAAATCGTCGATTTTAGAAACAATGTCATTTACAATTGGGGATTCAACAGCAGCTATGGCGGCGAGGCCGGCAACCAAAACCTCGTTGCCAATTATTACAAGGCCGGCCCGGCAACTGAAAACAAGAATCGCATCGTCGAACCATGGGATGACAAGGGCAAGTGGTACATCGCTGAAAATTATGTGCACGGATTTCCGGAAATCACCGTCAATAATTGGGTCGGTGGCGTGCAGGGCAAGTTTTGGAGCAAGGTTCGAGTTGATTCACCGCATCAGGTAGAACCTGTTGTTACACAAACCGCGGAGCAGGCCCTCGAACTGGTTTTGGCAAATGTTGGCGCGATCCTGCCGAAGCGAGATTCGATCGATCTTCGAATCATCGAAGAAGTCAGAACTGGGACAGCAACGTTTGGTGGAAAATGGGGCGCTCGCTCCGGCATCATCGATTCACAGAATGATGTCGGCGGGTGGCCCACTCTGAATTCGCTGGCAGCGCCGACGGACAATGATCAAGACGGCATGGCGGATGATTGGGAGTTGGCGCGCGGACTCGATCCAGCGAATCCGGAGGATCGCAACGAAATTTCGGATGACGGTTATACCAATCTTGAAGAATATCTAAATGGTCTTGGCTTCGAGACGCAAAACTCAAAATAAAAATTACAGGATTCAAAAGACAGTTCGGTTGACCAAAGGGCTTTTTCCATAATCGCCATTTCGAAATGACATTTTGGAGATTGTCGTTTCGAGCGCAGCGACGCGGCGTCGATCCCGACGCGTCGGGATGACGGCGAATAGATGCACTGAATTCGCTCCTAACTAATGTGGTGCAACGGACGTTCTGTTCACCGCCTGATTCCTCTCGACAAAAAAAGTCGGTTCGGAATGATAACTTTAAAGATGTTCATTCAAGAACGGGAGAATAATCATGCGAATCTCTTTAAGATTTCCGATCCTCGTTTTTCTGCTGTCCATCCTTGGATGGCAGTCGCGTAGTCATGCCCAATCCGATGCCGATGGCTGGGCCGCTGTAGATTCATTGGGCCAACACGGCACCACCGGCGGCGCCGGCGGAACCGAAGTTACGGTTACCACCACGCCAGAGTTCTTAGACTATGTCACGCGCATCGCACCCTACATCGTTCGGGTCAACGGCGCGATCACGTTGTCGGACATGATCGACGTGCAATCGCACAAGACTATTGTCGGCGTGGGATCAAACGGGGTCATCACCGGTGGCGGCCTGAACATTTCCGGTGAATCCAACATCATCATTCGCAACCTGCTTTTCCAAAACAGCGTGGACGATGCCATCAACGTTGAAGATCAATCGCACCATGTCTGGATCGATCACTGCGATTTCACCGGCGCCTTTGATGGTCTCGTGGATATCAAAACCGGCTCCGATTTCGTTACCGTGTCGTGGAATCACTTTTACAATCATGTGAAAACCTGCCTGCTTGGCCACGACGACAACAACGGCGTGCAGGATGTTGGCCATTTGCGCGTGACCTATCATCACAACTGGTTTGACGGCACCACCGAGCGCCATCCGCGGGTACGCTTTTCCGCGTTGACTCACGTTTACAATAATTACTATTTAAACAACAATTATGGCGTGGCTTCCACCATGGATGCCGAAGTGCTGGTGGAGGGGAATTACTTCAAGAACGTTCTCAACCCAACGTTTTCAGGCTATGCCGCCTCCGGCCCCGGCGACCTCGTTGTGAGAAAAAATGTGTATGACAATTGTCCCAATCCACCGCGGATCCGCGGCGAGGTTCCGGAGCCGCCTTATGCCTACACGCTGGATGACTCAACCGCTGTGCCGGCGCTATTGGCGGCGGGCGCGGGTCGAGCCGGTTTCATTGACGATACTCCGACCGGTCCGCAGTGGCTGGTTTATGATGCCAGCGTTTTGCCGGATGAAAACGATCCGGTTTTCGCCGAGGACAACGTCACCAATCCGCCGGACACCACGAGTTGGGTGATCGACGACCCTGGTATTGCCGGCAACAAACTGCTGATTTTTGCCGATACGGTGGCCGTGTTGGGAAAATTCATGTGGGGCATTGATTGGAATATGGACGCCGTAAAAGGCGCGACCATCGCGTTCCGTGTCAAGCCGCTCGATCCCAATCTCTATCAGCGCGTCTTCGAGGTTGAGTTCCGCGATGGCAGTCTGCGCGAGCGGCTGTTTGTTTTGAATGGCGGCATAATCGAATTGGATCGCGCCGATATCAGCGATGCTCTGCCTTATGAAAGCGCGGGCTGGCACACCTATCGCATCACCTATCAAAATGGCCTGTCCAACGTTTATCTCGATGAAACGCTGGAGCCATTTCTGACCGGCACAACAACCTCCACAGACGCCAGCAACGACGTGCGCTTTGGCGATGGCAGCGACAGCAACACTCACGGCTTTCTCTTGGACTGGTTTGTGTTCGACACGACAGGCGCATACCCACCCGGGGCCAGTGAAATCCCCGACACGCTTTTTGTTGATCGACCTCCACAGGAACACACCTGGCTGGTTTATGATGCCAGCGTTTTGCCCAACGAAAATGAGCCGGCGTTTGCGCCCGATAATGTTACCAATCCACCGGACACTACAAGCTGGATCATCGATGATCCAAATATCCCTGGCAACAAGCTGCTGCAGTTTATTGATTCCGTCGCGGTTGCCGGCAAATTTATGTGGGGCATCAATTGGAATATGGATGCGGCCAAGGGCGCGACCATCGCGTTTCGCGTCAAGCCCATCGATCCCAATCTCTATCAGCGTACTTTCGAAGTCGAGTTCCGCGATGGTGTGATTCGCGAGCGCCTCTTTGTCTTGCCAGGCGGGGTGATTGAATTGAATCGCGCCGCTGTCACTGATGTTTTGCCGGGGAGAATAGACGACTGGAATACCTATCGCATCACTTTTCAAAACGGCTCATCGACAGTTTATTTGAACGAGCAGCCAACTCCGTTTTTAGCCGGCGCGTCTGCCGTCACGAATGATCAAAACGATGTCCGCTTCGGCGACGGCGGCGATGGCAACACCCACGGGTTCTACCTCGATTGGTTCATCTTTGATACGACCGGGGCGTACGCTCCCGAAGAAAACGCCATCCCAGAGCAATTGTTTGTGGATAGCGCCGTACCACCGGACGCGGTTGATGATGACCATCAAACCGTTCCGGCTGCCTTTCAACTATTTCAAAATTATCCCAACCCATTCAACCCTGGAACGACCATCATATTTTACTTGCCAAAGCCCGGCCACGTGACCGTCAGCATTTACAACACTCGCGGCCAATTGGTGACGACGCTGGTGGATGGCAATCTAGAAATTGGAAACCATCGCCTCACGTTTGAGGCCAGCAATCGTCCGTCCGGAATTTATTTCTACAAAATACAGTCAGG
>Ga0247727_10003060_pt1 | contig 37460 bp, 27 predicted proteins | sample WisWelCaveWW1625_FD_202498 | JGI IMG/M metagenome (GOLD analysis project Ga0247727, IMG submission 202498) | Biofilm microbial communities from Wishing Well Cave, Virginia, United States - WW16-25 | ecosystem: Environmental > Aquatic > Deep subsurface > Groundwater > Cave microbial mat | place...
TGAAAACCACCTTTCCGTTATAAAGTTCTGCCGGAAAAGGAAGCGCGAGCTTTTCCAGCTCATCGACGGTCACGTCCGTGCGCTGTTCGAGCGGAATTTCCCGGTCGGTGACGAACGATTCTGCGGCCTGAGCCTGCTCAATGATTTCAGCAGATATAGTTGAAACGGAGTTAGCCATATTTGCACCACCTGCGGTTTGTTAAGGGAGGTTTGTAGATTTATGAATCTATACCGTTCGCATTTCCAGCCCGACAAAAATATCCTTCACCGCCAACTCGAAGCCGGGCAACGGCTCCGGCGCGGTCAGTTGATCTTTGACGATATATTTGCTTTGCGCCGTGCAAACCAACACCTCGCGTCTTCGGCAAATGACGACCCACACGAGTTTCGCGCCTTGCAAAAGATATTCATCCACTTTATCCATCACGTCTTCAAAGTTGTCGCCGGGGGAAAGAATTTCAACGGCTAAATCCGGGGCGATTGGCGGATAACGGAAGAGGTCCTTCGGAAGACGGTCTTTCAATATAAACGAAACATCCGGGGCACGGGATTCTCTGTTGCGTTCCGGCCACAGGCGATAATTCGCGTCGCCGCCGACTACTCCAATGGGGTTGCCCTCCAAATAATTTCCAATCTTTCTTCCAATATTATTTTGGATGATCGCATGGCCTAAATTGGGCATTTTGAAAACCACCTTTCCATTATAGAGTTCGGCGGGAAACGGCAGCGAAAGTTTTTCCAGCTCATCGATGGTCACATCGGTGCGCTGCTCGAGGGGAATTTCTGCGGCGGTGATAAAATCTTCTGCAACGCCGGCCGTTTCCTGAGTTTCAATCGATGCAGTGAAAATGGAATGAGCCATATTCGCCAATGGTTTGATTGAGAAGTTCTGTTGTTTGACTGTGCTTCAATATAAAACATTCACCGGCAAAACGCAAGCAGGTTTTTGGCATTGCCTTATCGCATCAAAATCATCTTCCCCGGCAAACTTACGCCCGTGCTCGTGCTCAACCGAAACAAATAAACGCCCGTCGCCACATTTTCACCCAGCCTGTTCCTGCCGTCCCAGTTGAACCAATATCTACCGGCTTCGATGCTGCCATCGTAAATCGTCTTCACCTCGGCGCCGAGGAGGTTGTAGATTTTTAGCTTGACCTCCGAAGTAACTGGAATGGCAACCGGAATCGTGGTCGTCGGATTGCTGAAGGTTCCGTTTGCGGAAAATGGATTCGGATAGCTCGGCCCCAACGAGAAATCTTTGGGAAGCGCCATCGAATTGAGTTGCTCTTGCACCGTTTCTTTTTTGCCAACGACAACGCTGAACTTTGAAAGCTCCGCCGCCGGCGTGAAACGGTAGAGCGAATCTTTCCGCAAGTTGACCGTTCGCGCGCGACCGGCGTCGATGAGATAAACTTCAAAGTCGCCGGGAATTTTGCTAATGCCGGTGAACGTAAGCTGCGCCGCATCGCGTTGCGGCGTGCGCACGTCAAATTCCCAGCTTTGGGACTCTTCAAATTCCGGGCGGATGTCGGTGGCAAACGCGCTGTAATTCGCGTCCCATTGCGGGCGCTTGAATTCGACGATGGGCGTGGCGGCAATGGCGCGCGGTTTGCGAAAATCGAAGCGATCGAGAGTCGTGCTGGCTTCCGGCGCGATACCGAACGAGGTGATGTTTTCAACAAATGTGCCGGAAGACAGCGTGATCCGGACTCGCCAAATGATGGGGTCGGCGATGGAAGCCGGCAATGAAACCGTGCTATACGGAATTTTTAAAGTGTCCGGGCCGCCGGTATTGTCGAAATAGTAACCCTTATATGGTTCCAACGTGTCCGGCAGTGAATAGCCGCTGTTGTATGCGTAAATCGGTTTGTCCGTATTACTGGCGGTTTTCACCTCGGCCCATTGAATATTGACTGGAAACGGATTGGTGATTTGATTCCAACCGGGCTGGAGCACGATGACGGCTTGCCGTTTCGCATTCAACGGCACGGACGGAATTCCCTGGCGGTTAATTTGCAAGTTGCCTTTAGTAATGATCCAAAAGGCTCGTCCGGCCGTGAATTTGAATAAAGGATCGGCGCTATTGAACGCGACGAGATATTGGCTCGGATCAGCGCTCGGATTGCCGTTATCGCGGTAGACCTGCCAGTTTTTGTCCTGCTCGCCGGAAAAAAAAGTATTCACGGGCAAATCGCTCGCGCCGGGCAGCCCGATCATTTGATACTCTTTCGGATCGTAGTCGGAGGCTTTGTCGCGCGATGGAAAGTTGACGGTGCTGTTCAGATTGATGATGGTTGGATAAGCCTCAGCCTTGAACGTGGCCTCGAACGTGTAAAGCAGGCCGATGGAAACCGTGTCTTTCTTGTCCTCACTGATATACTGATCAAAAATCGGCGAGGGCTGGCCGAAGTTGCCGATGAACAAAGTGACCGATCCTTCATTTTGAATAATGATCCCGCCGTTGCTCTGCTCGGAGCTGAAGAGAACCGGCGTGCCCGGCTGCTGAGCAAATCCAACGGTGCAGAGCAGGCTCGTGAACAAACCGAGCCACATAACGCGAGAAAGTGTTCTGTTCATGGTGCTTTCCTTAATATTGACAAAAAGATGAAAGTTGCTTTTAACTTGTACACAGTAAAACCCAGATGATCATGTCATTCCGTAGGAATCTTTTTCATTTCGAGCACTGTGCTAGTGTGAAAAAGGATTCCCTGGCCTGCGGCACCGCGTGGCGCGGCGGGCGCTAGGGCAGGCTTCCAGAATGACATGTGAGAGGAGGGCTGAATAATTACGTTTCATTTTATTTAGCTTATTTAACCCGCTGCTTCAACGCGTTGACTTCTTCCCGCAGCGCCGCGATTTCTTTTTGCTGCGCCTGCATAACTTTGGTGAGCACAGCCACAATATCCATTGGGCTGACGCCTTTGCGATCCGGCGTGGCCACAAGCTCAGGAACGTCTTCGGCGATGAAGCCGGCGTGCAGATCTTTTTGCTCGTCGGCTTTGTAAGTGAACTTGACGGGATCAAGATTTTCCAATGTTGTCGTGGCTTCCGAGAGGGAGAGAGCAGCGAGATTTTCTTTGAATTCTTTTGAGGACGTGCAGTTTAAATCGCCACAGATCTTGCCCGTCGCCAGGATATTTCCAACCACATGAAGTTTTTCTCCTGGAAATGATATCCCAAGACCGACATTGCCATTGCGGTTGATCACGAATGGCGGGGGATTTGCCGGTTGGGAAAAAAAACGCAGACGATCATCCAAAACGTCCATCGTCCAGTCCGGATAAGGGCGATTGCCGCCGGCAAGGAGAATCTCGCCGCCTTCTTCCTGATGATTTTTCGGCGCAACATTCAGGTACGTCGTGTTGATCGTTCCGGCGACATCAAGTTTAACCTTTGGGTTCGTCGTCCCGATGCCGACATTGCCATTCGAATCGGCGCTGACGAACAGGTTGGGCGTGGTTCCGGATCCATGAATCACTGTTCCACCTTCAAAGTCACCGGCGTAATTCACATTCAGCATATCTCCGAAATTATGAACCAGGGCTCTTTGTTCCCTCTTATTCCCAATCTGGCGCACATCTTTAGTTCCGAGTTGTAAATCCTGTCCCTGGATTTCAAATTGCGAACCCTGGATGATCGCTTTCCCGGCTACCTCCAATTTCGCTGCTGGAATCGTTGTGCCAACGCCAACATTGCCATCCTTATCCACAAACACGGCGTTCGTGGGATTCCCATCAGGCGCATCCAGTCTGCTCGCGTCGCGCGCCACTTGTGCCGTATCCGCGTGCGCGGCATTGAGGGCATACGCCACACTCGTGAGCTGGGCCCGTTGCGGCAACGGCGGATTGTTGCCGATATTCATGGCCAGAAAGCGTTTCCCGGTTTTCGTGAACAAATCCTTTGGAAATGGATTGACTTTGCCTAAAAGCACCGTGAAGATACCGTCGGTTGTCGGCGTCACGAGTTGTTTTTCGCTCCACAATGGGGTGCCGCTATTGGCGGCATCAAAAATCGTAAATGTGATTTCAGTCGTCGCTCGTAACGGCGTGCCGTCGATGACGAGCTTGCCCTGATAGTTGATCATCTGCGGCGCCTGGGCCTGCAAAAGCGACGCGAATAAAAAGCCAGACAGCAGGCCGTGCGCCAAAGTCCTTTTGAGATTCTTCATCATGATATACTCCTGTTTAAATTAAAAAGCTCTCGAACACGGATGACGCGGATGTAACGGATTTTCCCTGGCCTGCTGCAGGGCAGGCACGGGTTTTTTATTTTGGCTTTATCCAACGGGCGCCGTCTGTGTAAAGCCGTGTCATCCGCGCGATCCGTGTTCAAAAGACTGAAAAAAGTTTCTGGATTTTTCTGAGAGCATGTTTGGAAAGTCACTGACCGGTCACTTTTACGCACAAAATATTCTACATTTCAACCACTTTAAGTGACCGGTCAGTCTACTTTTCAAATGCTCTCTGAGTTTTGGGCGTAGTATACGCCTCAAGTTAAAGTTCAGTTTCGCCAACCCCGCTAGGGGTAAAATGTTTATAGCCATGCCGTTTCGCGAAATATTGCAATCCCGCTGATCGGGATGACATGTGAACGAGCTTGCAACCAAACCGGCTCATCATGAAGCCAACATTTCACCCCGATGGGGTTCAAGAAAAGAATTAGAACCAACCGTTCTATAAACATTTCACTCCTACCGGAGTTTTCAGCTACTTTTCATCTTCACTCATTTTCTCATTTTCATGCGCCGTTAATCGCTCCAACCGCTGCACGGAGGCTTCCAAACGGCGCAATTTTTCTTTGACGCTTTCCAGCTCCGTTTGTTGCTGCGCGATGGTCTTCTGCTGCTCTTTGATGGCCTCGACCAGCACCGGCACGACCTGGCTGTACGCGACCGAGTAATAACCTTTTGCATCCTGCGAAACCACTTCGGGAAGCACGTCTTTAATTTCCTGCGCAATGAAGCCAAGATTTCTGCCAGCGCTGAAGTTGAGCTCGGGAAATTCTTCTTTGCGCCAATCGAAGGAAACCCCGCGCAGGCGGGTGACTTTGTCGAGGGCGCTGGAAATGGGAGTGAGGTTTTTCTTGTAGCGAAGATCAGAACTCTGATCATATGGACCACTGCCGCGTACACGACCGTTGACATCAAGCAAGAATTGTAAATCAGGAGTTTTGCCGATGCCAACATTGCCACTGGTGTTTATCGAAAGCCGTGTGTTGATGGTATCGCCAATCTCAAAATTATTATTCGCATCATCGCTCAGCCGTACTACCCACCGCTCCATGCCTTGTCGGGCAAGGCTCAACCCCGCCGTACCGGTAGCATCGTTTCGGTTAATACGAATCAACGGCGAATCTCCCGTCCTCGTGAGAATAATTGCGTTGCCAACTACGTCGAGGGCTGCATTCGGAGTCGTTGTCCCAATACCCACATTGCCGAGTGCATTGATGGCCAGGCTGCCCGATGGCGCACCCGCATTTATGATAAAGGGCGCCGTTAAAAGGTTACCGAAGATTGGGCTATCAGCCGCCTGGCCAAGATTGAATTTGCCATCCGCGTTGATGACCATGCCCCACGTTTGTTTGTTCGCAGGAGCGTCGTTCTCGCGGAGATAAAAAGCATCTTTTGCTGATAATGCCGTATCCGCCTGTGTGGCCCTAATGGCATAAGCGACGCTGGTGATTCGGGCTCGCCGCAATTCCGGAGTATCGCCCACTTTGATGGCTAAAAAGCGCTTCCCGGTCGTCTTGATCACGTTTCCCAAAGAAGCGAAAGGCGCTAAAGAAGTGCCACTACCCAAAAGCACATTGAAGATACCATTAGCCGCTTTGACTTGCTGTTGTTCACTCCACAACTTCTTGCCACCTGTTGAGTCATCATAAATTGTGAAGATAATCGGAAAAGAGTCTCCAGCCGGAATATTGCCAGAGACCAATTTGCCCTGATAGTTGATGAGCTCCGGGGCTTGCGCCTGCAGAGAAGCTGCCATCAAACCGAGGCTGAGCAAGGCGATAAATACAAAGATTGTTTGTGGCCGCATAATTTTTCCTTTCATCTTTCGGCTGAATTGGTTGCCATTAGAAAATATTTGAAAAGTTTTTTCGTTGCACTAATCTGTTAAAAGTCAAATCCGTGCTTTTACGGCAAGGATTTTTTTTCAAGCCGCATTTGACTCAGTATTTGTAAGAGTTTTATGGAACTTTTAAAAACCTCCAGCTTTTGTCACCAAGGGATAAAAGCTGCCAACGGATTTTAATTTTTTTCATACGTCAACTCAATTGTTTTTATCCGTTGGTCGTTTTTCCATCCGTTGGGGCAACTTTTTTAAACCTGTTCGGTTCCGACTTGTCCGGTTTGTTTTATGGCGCGGTGGTTTTGAGCTTCATAACCACAAGACGCTTGTCGGTTATGTAGCCTATGCCATCGTTTGACGGCCTGAACCTGATTTTATATACCTGTGGACCGGCAGGAGGCACGTCAACATGCAGCAGCGAAACGCTTTCATTGACCAAAGGTTCCGGAAATTGCACGCGCTGACGTGCATCATGAAGCAGCGTCTCTCCTCTGAAAATGCCGACCGTTACAAGCCTGTCAGTGAGGGACTGGCCTACCGCACAACTAACCTGCACCAAATAAGCGCTGGCGCCGTCCGCATTGATGGTTACCGAGGCGTCGGTGTCGGCAAAGGAAAGATTTGAACTGCTCTGCAGGACATTACTCTGGCTAAACCCGTATTCCAAATTGTGTACATGATTTTTGACGTCGATGCCATTCACCGTGCCGGAAATCGCCATGTTTCCTTGAACGTCAAGTTTCTCCTTTGGGATCGCCGTCCCAATGCCGACGTTGCCGTTGCTCAATAAAAGTCTCCCGCCGTCTCCGGCAGAAAGGATCGCATCGCCGGCATTGGTTTCGCCGTCATTTTCGTTGCCTCGCAATTCCAGCACGGCGCCTCTGATCGTTTGCACATCACCACCACCTCCGAGACGCAGCGCTTTTGTGTCTTTGCCATCCACGGTCGTGAGGAAAATATCACCAAACGAACCGCCCGGAGCAAAATTTAACTTTGTATTGGCTGCCGTTGAAGTGATTTTTATTCCTGTTGCACCCGTGCTGGATAATTCCAAATCTTCCGTCGGTTGAGTCGTCCCAATGCCGACATGGCCTGCATTGTCCACAAAAACGGCATTAGGGCGACTGCCGTCAGGTGAATCAAGCGCATTGGCTGATAAGGCTTTGATGGCGTAAGCGACACTCGCGATCCGCGCTCGTTTCACCGATTCCGGCTGATCGCCCACTTTCATCGCCATAAAGCGTTTTCCGGATGCCTTCAGCACATTCGCTAAAGAAACAAACGGGGCCAAAGGGACGCCGCTTCCCAGGAGCACATTGAAGATACCGTTGGTTGCCGTTATCCGTTGATGCTCTTCGCTCCACAGCCTGGCGCCGCCGGTCGAGTCATCATAAATCGTGAAGACGATTTTAAAGGAACCCTGAACGGGATTTCCGCCAATGATCAATTTTCCCTGATAGTTGATGAGCTCCGGGGCTTGCGCTTGTAAAGATGCTGTTGCCAACAAACCGAACAACAGGCCGGAGGTCAAAATGAGTTTTGGCTTGATCATAAGTCACTCCTTAAACGCGAGATAAATTTTCAAACGAAAGCCGGCTTGACTTTTCGGGAAAAACGCTGTATGTTATAAATCAAACAGGAGAATCGAAAATGCCGGCGATACAAATTGACGTTCAGCTTTCCACACATAAACTCCTGGAGGCGGTTGAACGATTAAGCCTGCCGGAGTTGAAGCGGTTTCTGCCGCGCGTTCTGGCTTTGCAGGCGCAGCGCAAAGCACCTCACCTTTCCGTCAAAGAGTCGGCGCTATTAACCAGGATCAATCAGGGGCTACCCTTGAAAGTTCGCACTCGGCTGAACCAATTGGTGCCCAGGCGGCGCGCCAATACGCTGACGCAGAAAGAACATGAGGAACTCTTGCGCTTGATTGACCAATTGGAAGAGGCCGAAGCCAGACGCGCGGACGCTTTGGCGCAATTGGCGCGCTTGCGCGGCGTTTCGATGACGGCGCTGATGCGCGAGCTTGGCATAAAGGCGCCGAGATATGCCTAGGCCGCGCGTTCCCGCCCAACTGAAACGCGCGGTAATAAACCGAGCGCAAGGCTGCTGCGAATATTGCCGCAGCCAAGTCAACTTCGCAATGGAATCTTTTGCCGTAGAACATATTATTCCTCTCCATGCCGAAGGCAAAACCGTTTTGGAAAATTTGGCGCTCGCCTGCGAGGGTTGCAATTCTCACAAGCACACCAAAACACAGGCTATTGATCCGGTGAGCGGAGACTTCGCGCCGCTTTTTCACCCTCGGCAACAACGATGGCATGAACACTTTCGATGGAACACCGGCTCCACGAAAATCTTTGGCCTGACGCCGACAGGCCGCGCCACTATTGAAGCCTTGCACATGAACCGAAGGGGCCTGGTGAATCTGCGCCGCGTTTTGTACGCGATGAGCGAGCATCCGCCGGAAGAGCCGGCCGAACCGCGCTGACAGGATTTCTCTTTTCAATTCATTTTTGCTTTCTCAATTGTAGATCGACTATAGATCGACAACTTTTACCGCTGCCGCGCCTCCAGGCTTTTTACCCGACTTTGCAAATCCGCAATCGTCTTCTGCTGCTCCTGCACGACTTTGGTGAGCACGGCGATAACATCCATCGGATTGATGCCTTTGCGATCCGGCGTGGCCAAAAGCTCTGGCACTTCCTCGGCAATGAAGCCGACGTGCAAATCTTGCTGCGCGTCGGCTTTGTAAGTGAATTTGACAGGGTTGAGGTTTTCAAAGGCTGCTGTCGCTTCTTGTGTGGAAAGAGCAGCGATATTTTCTTTGAGTTCTCTTGAGGAAGGACACTGAATATTTCCACATACCTTACCAGTTGCCTGGATATTTCCTGCCACAACCAGTCTCTCGGTTGGATTAACTGTTCCGATGCCAACATTGCCACTTGCACTTATGACAAGATGCTCCGTTCCACTTGTCTGGTCACCAATGAAAAAGCTCCCTTGAGGTACAGAGCTTGCATTGGCTGACACAGCAAGACCATAACGCCGACCACCGGACGCAGTGTTCTCGATCGTAATGCCTGCTGAACTCGGTTCGTTAAAGGCAACATGAAATGGTGCCAGCGGGCTAGTCGTACCAATTCCGACATTGCCATTTGGATCCACCCTCATTCGAATTGCGGGGCTGGTGGCATCGTTGTCGTTGGGAGTGGTAATAAAGCTTATACCGCGATTGTACACATTACCGTGAGAAGTGCCTTGCAGCATTAACTCTCCAAAGTTGTCGTTAGGGAAAATCCCGCCGCCTGCATCGGGAAAGCGCTTTGATCTATAAATCATTGGCGAAGCCCAATAAGCCCCATTACTAGACCAATTATTGTCGCTCGTGGCGATCGTGCCATCAGATTCGGGAAACGCCTTAGCCGCGGCCGTCACAACTAGGACGTCCTTGTCAACAACGCTGCCTCCGGCTATCAAAATATTGCCGATCTGCACTTTTGCCTCTGGTCTTGTCGTGCCAATGCCGACATTGCCATCCTTATCCACAAACACGGCATTCGTGGGAATTCCATCAGGCGCATCAAGTCTGTTGGCAGCGAACGCCACCTGTGCGGTATCGGCGCGTGCGGCATTGAGGGCATACGCCACACTCGTGAGCTGAACCCGTTGCGGCAACGGCGGATTGTTGCCGATATTCATGGCCAAAAAGCGTTTCCCGGTTTTCGTGAACAAATCTTTTGGAAATGGATTGACTTTGCCCAAAATCACCGTGAAGACGCCGTCGGTTGTCGGCGTCACGAGTTGTTTTTCGCTCCACAATGGGGTGCCGCCACTGGCGGCATCAAAAATCGTAAAAGTGATTTCAGTCGGCGTTCGTAACGGCGTGCCGTTGAGAACGAGCTTGCCCTGATAGTTGATCATCTGTGGCGCTTGCGCGTGCAGACAGACCGCGAAGCCAAAGCTCACCAGCAGGCAAAAAGCGAGCGTCGGTTTCATCCTCATGGGGTGGGTTCTCCTTAGTTGTATCGTCAAAAGTTGTATCGTCAAAATGGTTAAATTAAAAACTCGCGAAATCTGCAGTCCCCCAACGGGGACAAATATGATAGCTCAGGGCAACGCCCTGTGTTTGAAGCATGAAGATGTGTTTAAGGCCTGAAAGGGCGTTATACTCCCTTAATTTTGCAACGAAAAGAGAACTGCAACGAAAAAAGCCTTTAAAATCGCGGATTTCATCAATGGCGCCTAAAAACATAATCCCACCCAATTGGTGGGATAGATAATTTCTGAAATTTATAAATTCCCTTTCGTTGCAGTTCTTTTTTCGTTGCGATTTTATTTTAGTGCAAAATTAAGGTACTCACATCGTGGGTTTATGAGAAAATTCTATTTTGCCCTTTTCAAAGCGCAAGTTATCACGGCCGCACCGGCGGTTTCGGAAAGCCACCTTCTTTAGGGTCGCCACCGCTGACAAGAACGGCCACCACGACGGCGGCAACGGCGACGCCTCCACCGCCGATGAGCAATAATTTCTTTTTGCTGCCGCCTTTCTTTTCCACCGGCGGGTTTTCGGGGAAGGGAGGAGGCAATTTTTCCACACGCTTTTCCTGCCGGGCTTCTTCAAAAACCTGAATGACGTCCGGCCTTTCCTCGCCGGCGATCAGCGTAAAGCCGCGATCCAGGTCCAGAATCAGCTTAAAATTTTTTTTCGCCGACTCGCGATCACCTTTGGCCACATGGGCTTTAGCCAGAAGCTTGTGCGCGGCGATTTTATCTTTGGATGTAATTCCGGCCTGGCTCAGGCAGGTATTGATTAGAACAATGGCCTGCTCGATTTCCAACCCGCGATACTTTGCCTCAGCCTCTTTGAGGATGGCTTCGCAGGCGTTTGAGGTTTGCGCCAGCGCCGCGGCGCCGAGAGTGAGTATTGTGATTACAATAAGAATGCCGAGTAACAGACGGAAAGAAGTTCTCATGCTCATTTGCCTTTCGATTTATGCCATTGCGGAGCAAAATTCAGAAATTAATTATGACTTTATTTTACCACCAACAGATAGACTGCGTCCGCAGGAAACAGCCCAACTGATAAACACAACAACCGATAAACACAATAAAAACTATCATGCCCGCGAAGATTTTTTTAACCACAAAGAACACAAAGCGCACAAAGAAAAAACTTTGTGTTCCCTGGCCTGCGGCAGGGCAGGCTTTGTGGCCTTTGTGGTGCAGTTTTGGTTGCGGCCAACGCCGCGCTACGTTTACACGCTATTATTCTGAAAAAACTATCATCCCGCTTGCGAGACGAAGATTTTTTGAAGGCAAAACCATGAGGAGCAAAACAATTAAATAGTTTTGCCATAAAATGGTTTTGCCTATAGTCGATCGGTTACTGCCATGCACATATAATAGCCGCAGTCGCGGAAATATTGAAAACTTTCTCAAATTTTATGGGCTCGGCTTCAAATTAAAGCGCAGCGGTTCCGCCAGATCATTTTCGAGATTGAGTATCCTGCGCTCCGGCGCATAACCCTCGCGGCGCACTTCGATGACATGCCGGCCCGTGCGCAGGCGCAATTCCATCGGCGTATAACCCCGGCGTTCGTTATCGACATAGATCTCACCCCACTCGAGCTGCTCGGTGGTCACCCGCACCGAGAACTGTTTGTTGAAATCGATGACGAATTCCGCTTCTTTGTCCGGCTGGATTTTGACGGTTTTCTCCCAGACGCCGTAATTCGAATTCTTAACCTGCACCTGATGCGCGCCGGCATTCAGCCTGAAGCTTGAGCGCACGTCGGTGTCAAGCTTGTAGGCCTTGCCGTCGATATAGATCGAACTCGCCGGCGTGACGAGTATGATTAATGTGCCTTCCAGCGGAATGAGCTGCGCTTCAAGCGATTCGCTGCGTTCCGCCGTCAAACTCGTCGCCATCACGATCGTTTCGCCGCGGCGCACGTCAATCGTTCTGGCGTCATCGAAGTAACCCTTTTGCCGCACGACGAGACGATGACGACCCGCGGAAATTTGCCGGTTTTCATAAGGCGTATTGCCGGCAAGTTTTCCATCCAGCAGGATTCCCGCTCCCGATGGGGTGGAAGTGATTTTGACGCCGCCAACCTCAGGTGGCGAGGGGCGAATCCGCTCTGGAGGAATTTTTTTAACCGGTTGCAGAAAAAATACGAGTGCCGTGGCTTGTCCGGCTTTGACGGTGATGGCCGTATCGCGGTTGACATAATTAGTCTTGCGCAGCGACAGTTTGATCGTGCCGGCCTCCAGCGGCAAAGTGTTGATCGGCGTGACGCCGACGGATTTGCCGTTGAGAGAAACTGCGGCGCCGGCGGGTTGGGTGACAATCGACACGGTGGCGGCCTTCCGATAAAAACTAAAATAAATCAGCACGCCAAGCAGGAGCGTGACAATCAATGCGGGAATGGCAAACCGCGTGGCGGATTTGCCCGGGCGCACCGGCGATGGTTGCGGGCGCGGGTCGATTTTTTCGATGGCTTGTATCATTTCACCCGCGCTTTGGAAACGCGCCGCCGGCTGCTTGCGAATCGCCTTCAAAACGATTTGCGATAAAGCCGGAGGAACGGCCGGATTAAACTGATGCGGCGGCGGGAAATCTTTTTCGACGATGGCTTTGCGAATCGCGAAGTCGGAGTCCTTTTCCCCAAATGGCAAACGGCCCGCCAGCATTTCGTAGAACGTCATGCCGAGCGAGTAAATATCGCTGCGGTGATCGACGTTGGCGAGGCCTTCCAACTGCTCCGGCGACATGTAGAGCAGCGTGCCGCCTGTCCCCAGCGCCGAAGAGAGTTTTGGGTTTTGCGAAACTTTGGCCAAACCGAAATCCATGACCTTCACGAGACCCTGCGGCGTCACCATGATGTTGCTCGGTTTCAAATCCCGATGCAGCACACCGGCCTGGTGGGCATGGCCGACGCCGGATAACGTTTGCCTGAGCAGACGACACGCGTGCGTCGGGGCGAGCGCCTTTGACTTTTGGATGATCGCGGCGAGATTGGAACCCTCCACATACTGCATGACGATGAAGAGACCGGTCTGGGTCTCGAGCAGATCATAAATATTGACGATGTAACGGCTGTCCAGTTTCGCCAGCGCTTTGGCCTCGCCTTTGAAACGAGCGAGAAAAACCCTGTCCTGGGTGAGCGCCGGATTGATCATTTTCACCGCCACCGCGCGCTCCAAAACCGTGTCCCAGGCTTTATAAACGAAACCCATCCCGCCGTGCCCCAGCTCTTTTTCAATCCGGTATTTGCCGATGGATTGGAGGCCTTGTGGTTTTTCGCCGTCCGGAGTTTGGGAGCGCGCCGCCGGGCTTTCCTGCTGGAGGTCCGCGCGAAAATCTTCGACGCGCTGATATCGGTGTTGGGGATTTTTGGCCAGGGCTTTGTCGATGATCTGCTGCCATCCGAGTGAAAGATTCCGGCGATATGTCGCCAGCGCCGGCGGCGTTTGCTTGACCACCGCCTCGAGTATGGCGTTATAATTGTTGCCCGTGAACGGGCGCTGGCGGGTGAGCATTTCATACAGGATGATCCCCAAAGAAAAAATATCCGAACGCGCATCGAGCTCCTGGCCCCGGGCCTGCTCCGGCGACATGTATTCGGGGGTTCCCATGACGGCGCCCGGCCTGGTCAGGCGTGGAACGCCCTCCAGGCGCGCGATGCCAAAATCGGTAATTTTGGCCCGACCGCTTTTATCGAATAAAATATTTCCCGGCTTGAGGTCGCGATGCGTGATGCCGGCGCCGTGCACCTGGCTTAAACCGTCACAAATTTGCGTGATGATTTCCGCCGCTGCCTCGAGGCGCAGCTCTTGTTGCATTAACCGGCTGCGCAGCGAATCGCCGTCGACATATTCCATGGCGATGAAGGCGGCGCCTTCGTAGTCACCGACCTCATAAATGGTGACGATGTTGGGATGCTTCAAAGCCGCGGCGACGCGGCCTTCGCGCTCGAATCTGGCTTTGAACTCGGCGTCGAGAGCATACTGTTTCAGCAAAAATTTCAGGACCGTCTTGCGAGACCGCCTCGTGTCTTCCGCAAGGTAAACCGCGCCCATGCCGCCCTGGTCCAGCTTTTTGATAACCCGATAATGCCCAATGAACTGATCGGCCAGGGCATAAGTGTGTGCCTTTCCCGTGGTCATAGCTACCCCTTCCGCAGGTTGCGTTGACGTTTTTGGAATAAAGAAATTTAAGCGCGCTTACACCTGACTTCCAAAACGGCTCGCCTCACAACTCAGGCCTGAGCTGCGCTTCGTCCGTGAAAAAATGAGAGCCCTACCCGCACCACACAGCGCCAAGAGAGGTAATAACGACTCAACTGCATTTTGTATCAATGCAATAACCACACTTCGCGGCTACCCTTCAGGATGAAAAGAAGATACAGAGCTTTAGGTAAAAAAGCAAGAGGAAGTTGGCAAAAACAAAAAAGATAAAAAGACAAAGAGATAATGGACTGACCGGTCGCTAAATGATAATTCTCAACTAATTCAAGCGACCGGCCAGTAGTTCTCCACCGAAAACCTGAGAGATTACCGAATCAAAATCATTTTCCCCACCAACGTCACGCCCGTGCTCGTCGTCAACCGATACAAATAAACTCCCGTCGTCGCCGAGTTTCCCACGTCATTGCGCCCGTCCCAATTGAACCAATATCGCCCCGCGTCGATGCTGCCGGCATAAATTGTCCTCACCTCTTCACCGAGCAGGTTGTAGATTTTCAGTCTGATCCCGGAAGCAACTGGAATCGCCATCGGGATGGTCGTTGTCGGGTTGCCGAAGGTTCCGTGCGCGGAAAATGGGTTTGGATAATTCGGCCCCAGTGCAAATTCTCTGGGCAGCGCCAGAGAGCTGAGTTGCTCCTGCACCTTCTCTTTTCTGCCGACCACGACTTTGAATTTCATCAGCTCCGCCGCCGGCGTGAAACGATATAGCGAATCCTCGCGCAGGTTGACTGATTGCGCGCGGCCGGCGTCGAGGAGATAAACTTCGAAGCGGCCTGGAATTTTGCTCATGCCGGAGAAAGTGAGTTGCGCCGCTTCGCGTGAAGTCGCGTGTACGTCAAACTCCCAGCTTTCGGATTCTTCAAACTCTGGACGGATGTCTGTGGCAAAGGCGCTGTAATTTGCATCCCACTGCGGGCGTTTGAATTCAACCGTCGGCGTCGCGGCAAGCGACCGCGGTTTGCGCCAATCGAGACGGTCGAGATCGGAACGCGCTTCCGGAGCGACGCCAAGCGAGGCGGTCTGGTCAATAAACTCGCCCGCCGCGAGGTCGATTTGAATTCTCCAACTTGCCGGATCAACGGCTGGCGAGGCCGCTGCTCCGGAAAAATAATCGCTGAAGCGAATTTTCAGTTTGTCGAGGCCAGGCGTGTTGAAGAAATAATATCCTTATATATGGTTCAAAATCGGATGGGTTATCATACCCGTTGCCATTGTGAAAGTATATCGGTTCGGAAAAATTTCCATTCTCTGGATGCTTCTGAATCCTCGACCACAGTATTGGTAAAGTGTACGGATTGGTGATCAAATTCCAACCCGATTTGCTCAACAGCGGCACTTCAATTTCCTGATTCGCATTTAAGCTCACCGACCGGACGTTATCGAGGTTGATATTCAAATCGCCTTTGTTGATGATCCAAAACGCGCGGCTGGCCGAAAACAAAAAATTCTGTCCATCGCTATAGTTGACAAAATATTTTTTCGGATCATTGCCCGGAGCGCCATTGTCCCAAACCACCTGCCAGTCTTTATCCTGCTCGCCGGAAAATAAATTTTTGGCCGGAAGATCGCTCGCCCCGGGCAGGCCGATGAGGCGATAATCATTGGAACTGTAGTCGGAAGCATTCGAACGATTTGGAAAAGAAAACGGCCGGCTCAAGTTGAGTGTTGATGGATAAACGAGAACCGTGAATGAAGTTGAGGCGGTTCTATTTTTGCCATCGTTAGCCGTGACGGTAATTGTTGTGCTGTCAGGGCGAATCGGCATAACGGTGAGCACGCTTCCTGCTACAGATGCTGTCGCCACAGTCGTGTTTTTGGAAATGGCTGAATAGGTCAGCACATCACCATCCGGATCGCTAAATATGGAAGGAGCGCCATTCAAATCACGGATGAACGGGGACCCAACCGTCAAGGTTCGGTCGGAAATCTTATTCGTCTCCATTGGCGGGTTGTTGGGCCCAACCGTGATATCAAAGATGGGAATGATACCGCCCAATAGCGTATCACCGTTGCCGGCATGCAAGTTGTTCGGCGTCGATTGGCCGAGGCTGAACGTGAGCGTTATTTGCCCGCCTTGCATCACCCCGCCGGTGGAGCCGAGCGCCGAGCCTTGCAACGTGGTCTGCTGCGCGAACGCCGCCGTGCACAAAACGCCGGCGAAAAAAACAACGCCCGCCCCAAATCTGCTTCGTGTCGTCTTCATGGTCTTTGCCTCATTGGAAAAAGTTTTTGAAAAGCGCTTTGATGACGCTTATTGGTTGTCGCTTGCGTTTTTTGCTTCCGTCTCTTGCCTCAAAGTCTTCATTTCCTCGCGCAGCGCCGCAATTTCTTTTTGCTGCTCTTGCACAACTTTGGTGAGAATGGTAATGATATTCGTGGTGCTGACCGCCTTGTGATCGGCGCTGGCGACGATTTCCGGCACGTCTTCGGCAATAAAGCCCAGACGTAGTTCTTTCTTTTCATCGGTCTTGTAATTGAACCGGACGGGATTAAGATCGCGTAATGCCGAGGCCGCTTCTTGTCCAGAAAGATCAGCAATATTTTCTTTGAGTTCACGTGAAGACATCTCCATAATGCCGCGATGCAGGATCTTGCCTTCCACGACAAGCCTCTCGAAGGGAAGTGTGGTTCCGATGCCGACATTACCGTTGTCTCTGATGACCATTTGGGGATTGCCCGAGATCCCAGGTGTATTGAATACGAGCGCGTTCAAAGCCAGATCCCTGTAAATAGATGAATTGCCGAAGAAAGCAATACTACCGAAGACATCTAGCTTAACTTTAGGATCCGGTGTTCCGATGCCAACGTTGCCAGCCCTAGTTATCACCATTTTTGTGGCATCGGCATCCAAAATATTTGGGGCACTCAATCGAAAACCTAGGCCTCCCTCACCGCCGAAATCATTTGCTCCAGTAGCAATTTGCCATACTTGCCCGCCTTGTTCAAGTTGGAAAGCCGCCGCGCTCGCGTTACCATATGCCGCCGTTGTAGAAACTCTTACAGCAGTATTGGCAGTGCTGGTCAGTTGAAGCTTCGTTTGTGGATTTGTCGTCCCGATGCCGACGTTACCGGAGCTTTCCTTAATCGTCATCCATGTAGCGTTTCCAGCTGAAAAGGCTAAGTCATGCGGAGTCAAAGTACCTAGAACCATTCTATTGAGGCCTCCGTTCAGACCAGCAAGCAACACGCCCTCCACTGGAACAACTGTATTCGTGATTCGTAAATCCGTGGTGCCCGCTCCGCTCGATAAATGAACAAGACTATTCGGATTCGTTGTCCCAACGCCGACCTTGCCATTATTATCCACAACCACCGCATCAGTTCGGCTGCCATCCGGCGCGTCAAGGGAATTGGCGGATTCGGCTTTGATGGCGTAGGCCACGCTGGCGATGCGAGCACGCGGCTCCAATTCCTGCGGATTGTTTTCAACAGTAATCGCCAAAAAGCGATTGCCTGGCTTGGTGAATAAGTCTTTTGGCAAAGGATTGTCACTGCTGCTGCCCAATATCACATCGAGAATGCCATTGGTTAGCCGCTCTGAACGTCGTTCACTCCAGAGCGGAGTGCCGCCTTTAATCGTATCATAAATCGCAAAAGTTATATTGACGGGACCATTGACCGTTTGCCCATTCATGACCAACTTGCCCTGATAATTCAAAAGTTGCGGGACTTGCGCCTGCAGAAAAGCTGCCATCAACAGGCTGAACAGCGCGCTGCAAACAAAAATTAGTTTCCGTTTCATAATGATTTCCCGTTAAAATGCAAAATGGGATAAGGAACGAGTTGAGTTTTCTTCGGAAATCCTGAAAATCTTTCTTGTCAATTACTGCCATGTTCCAATTGCCATCCAATTTAATGTCATGGCGTTTGTCGGCACATTATTTATTCTCGGCGAGGAAAGATAAATTTCCGTTATACCCAGCGTTGAAATTCTATAAAAACTAACATAGGCTGATCGATCGTCAATGGCGCCGTCGGTCGGAGAAATCGTAACAGTCGGAACTGCCTTGAAAGGTTTTTGAAAAGTGATCGTCTGAGACGCTTGTAGATAGCTATGATTCCCCGTTCCGGCGGACGTCCAAGTTTGGTTTTCTCCAATTAGGAAAGAGCCCCAACAAATTTGCAGATTACCCATTCTGATATAGCCTGATTCGGAATGGTCTCCGCCCCAGGCAAAACTTTTATCTCCGCCATTCACATCCAAACTCGCTTTGGGAATCGTCGTCCCAATACCGACATTGCCGTTACTTAATAAAATTCTCCCACCCTCTCCGGCAGACAGTATCGCATCGCCCACATTGGTTCCGCTATTGTATTCGTTACCTCGCAATTCCAATGCGGCTCCCCTGGGAGTTGTCACATCACCACCTCCTCCGAGACGCAGCGATTTTGTATCACTGCCATCTGCAGTGGTGAGGAAGATATCACCAAACAAACCGGCCGGAGCAAAATTTAACTTTGTATTGGCTCCTGTTGAAGTGATTTTTATTCCTGTTGCGCCAGTGCTGGATAATTCTAAATCGTCGGTCGGTTGGGTCGTTCCAATGCCGATATTGCCTGCATTGTCCACGAAAACGGCATCAGTCGGATTGCCATCCGGCGCATCAAGGGAATTGGCTGATTCAGCCTTAATAGCGTAAGCTACGCTGGCAATGCGAGCGCGCGGTTTAAGTTCTGTACCTGTGCCGACTTTAACGCCTAAATACCGTTCCCCTGAATTGAATAACCCGCTGGGAAAAGGGGTGTCCTTTCCAAGCAACACATTAAACACACCATTGGTGGCTTTCACGGGCTGTGTCTCACGCCACAGAAATGTTGTCGTCATCGTGTCCGGATAAATAGAAAACGTCAAGGCTAATTCACTCGTAGTGGAATTGGCCAATTTCCCTTGATAATTCAAAAGCTGTGGGACTTGTGCCGGTAGATAAGCTGCTGCCAACAACAAGCTAAACAGCGCGCTCCAAACAAAACTCAGTTTCGTTTTCATGATCATGTACTCCTTGTGTCAAAATGCCGGATGGTGTTTTATAAAATTTTGGTTGCGATATCCATCTTTAATTGCAATCCCCTAAGGGATGACATGTTTATAGTCAAAGATTTCCATTGCAAGCTTTGAACTCCGGAGGAGTGACATGTAAAAATATTACCTCGTCTCAATTAGCGAACATAATAAACATGCCACTCCTCCGGAGTTCTTTACTGATTAAATTGACGTTTGTCTATAAACATTACACTCCTAACGGAGTTTGAAAAACGCTTGCCAAAACTGTTCATTATTTTTGCCGCTCCTCCAAGCTTTTGACCCGATTTTGCAATTCTGCAATCGTCTTCTGCTGCTCCTGCACGACTTTGGTGAGCACGGCCACAACATCCATTGGGCTAATTCCTTTGCGATCCGGCGTGGCGACAAGCTCTGGAACGTCCTCGGCGATGAAGCCGATATGCAGATCTTTTTGCGCGTCAGCTTTGTAAGTGAATTTGACGGGATTGAGTTCATCGAAAGTTGTTATCGCTTCTTGCGAAGAAAGAGCAGCGATGTTTTCTTTGAGCTCTCGCGATGAACCGGGAGTGATGCTGCCCGTAGCTTTGATATTTCCTTCCACAGAAAGTCTCTCTGTGAGACTAACTGTTGCTCCAATGCCGACGTTGCCGTTACTCGTAATCGCCATTGTTGGTGTGTAGTTTGTTCCCCCACGGAAGACGAGAGTGCCAACATCAGCCTTATCTATGTATGATTCTCCATGTTCAAGATGGGTAAACTGAAGCGCATTACCACTGAGATATTGCACTGTGTTATCTTTCGCGATTGTGAGTCTTGTCGTAGGATTATCCGTCCCGATGCCGACATTGCCGTTGCTTAATAAAATTCTCCCACCATCTCCGGCAGAAAGTATCGCATCGCCCACATTTATTCCGCCATTAAATTCGTTACCTCTCAATTCCAACATTGCGCCCCGTTTGATTTGCACATTACCGCCTCCTCCGAGACGCAGCGATTTTGTATCATTGCCATCGACGGTAGTAAGGACGATATCACCATAAAAACCGGTCGGAGCAAAATGTAACCTGACATTGTCTCCTGTGGAAGTGATTTTTATTCCTGTCTCGCCATTGCTGGATAATTCCAACTCTTCTGTCGGTTGAGTCGTCCCAATACCAATCTTCCCATTATTATCCACAATTACCGCATCAGTCGAACTGCCATCCGGCGCAAGTGAATTTGCGGATTTGGCCCTGATCGCAAAGGCCACGCTACTCAACCGAGACCGTGGCGTCAATTCTTGAGCGCTTTCTGTACCTATTTTAATTCCTAAATAAAGCTCACCTATCCGAGTAAATAAAGTATTGGGCAAACTGTTGACCTCTCCCAATTGAACATTGAACAAGCCATTCGTGAAGGAAACATTGTTTTTCGTTTCGCTCCATAATGCCGTGCCCCCGCTTGCAGAGGGATAGATGGAAAAAATCAAGGTAACCATGTTCGTGGCTGGCGCCCCGTTTATTGCCAATTTGCCCTGATAATTCAAAAGCGGCGGCACTTGCGCTTGCAGAGAAGCCGTCGTTAACGACAAACTCAATAATGCGATGCAAATAAAACTCAGTTTCGGTTTCATGATTATGTTCTCCTTGCGTCGAAAAATCAAAATGTGAATTTCATCATGCCGCCATCAAAGCGGTTGAGATGATTTTTAATAAGCCGAGTGGAGTGGCCATTGACCGGTCACTGCGAGTGACCGGTCAATTTCGTTTCCGCACAAAAAATTTTCAAAAGCGCTTTCGGAATTGCCGCTTCATCGCGGTGGTCTGACCGGTGGATCCGGAAAGCCTTCATCGCGGCCAGAAAGAATAAGAATCGCGGTAATCGCGCCGGCTGCGGCCGCGCCGCCGCCGATAATCCATTTCTTTTTGCTGCCGCCTTTTTTCGGAGGTGTGGGTTGCTCCGCTGGCTGCTGTTGTGGCGGTTCATTCTTGACCTCAGTGAAAATTTTCATCACTTCCCGCCGTTCATTGTCGGGGTCAAAGGTAAGTTGAGGATTCAATTGCAACATTTTCCTGAACGTTTCTTTCGCCGGCTCGATGTCTCCCTTTGCGATATGGATTTCGGCGAGAAATTTGTACGCCGCCAGCTTGTCCTGTTGTGAGACGGCGCTTTGCTTCAAGCAGCGATTGAGCGAAGCCATAGCGCTATTGAAATCGCCCTCATTAAACTTTTTTTCAGCTTCCTTGAACAAAGTTTCACAAGCGCTTTGCGCCAGCGCCGCGGGAGCGACGAGCAGGTTCGTGGCGCCAATCAGCGCGCCGATGAGCAAGCTCATCACGGAAGCAGGGAGGCATCTCGTTTTGATTCTCATAAAACAATCTCCGGTTATAAAAATGGTTGCTCTTCGAAGTAATAGCCTGAGTTGCCAAAATATTGACGGCTGTTGCGAATTTTATTGAATTTGTTTCAAAACAAATTTCAACGGCTCCTGCAAATCATTCTCAATGTTGAGCGGTTTTTTGTCCGCGAGGTAACCGTCGCGACGGACTTCGATCGTATGCAGGCCCACGCGCAGCTCGATTTGCCGCGGCGTTTCGTAGTCGGTCTCCTGGTTGTCGATCCAAATCCGGCCGCGCGAAGGTGTTGACGTCACCGTTGCCTTCACCGTTTTGTTGAAATCGATGAAGACGTCCAGCTCTTCATTGGACTTGATGATGATCGTTTTCTCCCACACGCCGTAGCCTGGATGCTCCACTCTCAGGCGATGCGCTCCGGCAGCCAGATCGAAATCCAATCGCAGGTTCGCGTCTACTTTTTGAATTTTTCCATCGATATAGATTGAGCCGGAAGGATTGACAAGAATGCTTAATTTGCCTGTCGATTCGATTATCGTCAGCGTCCCCTTGACGTAAGTGACTTTCCCGACTTGGACCGTGGCGTCGGTGGAATAATCTTTATAGCCTGCCTTGCGCAGGACGATGGCGTATCTTCCGGCATTCTTTTGCAGGTTTAGCGGTGTGACGCCGGCTCTTTTGCCATCAATCAGCACGGCGGCGCCCGACGGTTGCGAGGCGACGTCGATGCTGCCCATTTCAACCTGCAAGATCACATTGATCGCCGTCGGTTGGCCGCTGCGCACGGCGATCATTCTTTCTTCTTTTACATAGCCGTTTTGCTGCACAACGAGACGATACTCCGCGGCGCGAACCTGCTGATCGCTGTAAGGCGTCTCGCCGGCTAATTTGCCATTTAGAAAAACGGTTGCTCCCGAAGGGACTGAAGTAATCTTGAGGCTGCCTTCCAACGGCGGTGGAATTTTCTTCGGCATCGGTAGCAGTGAAAGTATTATCGGTCGCAGTGAAAATGCTAATGGCAGGGGTTGACCGGCTTTGGGGATGATCGACGTATCAATACCGGCATGATTCGTTTTACGAAGACGCAGCCTCATCACCTTGCCGGCCTCTAGTGCAAAATTTTTGATGGGCGTCAGGCCAATCGAGTCGCCATTGAGAAAAACCGCCGCGCCATTGGGCCGCGAATCAATGGAGAGGGTTGAAGGAACTGTTTTCGCCGGCGGATTCGGTTTTCGAAAAAATTCCGGATCCAGCAAAATCAAAACGACGAACACAGCGAGGATCGCGGGCAGGGCAATCCGCCACGCCGATCGTTTGCTGTCGCGCTCGCGCGGTTTGGGCTTCGGCGGCGGAGGCGGCGCGACGGCCTCCAGCATTTCATTGGCCGATTGGAAACGCTGATGCGACTGCTTTTGAATCGCTTTCCTGACGATTTCGGACAACGCCGGCGGAACCGCGGGGTTATACTGGTGCGGCGGCGGAAACTCTTTTTCCACGATGGCTTTGCGAATCGCGTAATCCGAATCGTTTTCTCCGAACGGCAAACGGCCCGCCAGCATTTCATAGAACGTCATGCCGAGCGAGTAGAGATCGCTGCGTTCATCGACATTGCCCAGGCCTTGCACCTGCTCGGGCGACATGTAGAGCAAGGTGCCGCCGGCCCCAAACGCGGAAGTGCGCTTTGGGCCGTGTTGATTTTTCGCCAGGCCGAAATCCATGACCTTCACGTTGCCCTGCGGCGTCACCATCACGTTGCTCGGCTTCAGGTCCCGATGCAAAATGCCGGCGCGATGCGCGTGGTCGATTCCCCGCAACATTTGTTTGAGCATGTCGGCAGCCTTTTGAGGCGCAATGGCTTTTGATTTTTGGATGACTTTGTCGAGGCTCGAGCCCTCCACTTATTCCATGACGATGAAGATGCCCTCTTTCGTCTCGAGCAAATCATAAACTCTGACGATATAATTGCTGTCCAATTTTGCCAGGTTTTTGGCCTCCTCCCGAAAGCGCTTGCGGAAATGGGGATCATTCGTGAGCGCCGGCTTGATCTTTTTCAGCGCCATCCAGCGCTCCAGCTTCGTATCCCAGGCTTTGAAAACATCACCCATGCCGCCGCCGCCAAGCTTCTTTTCGATGCGGTATTTGTCGATAAATTCGTCCGTGCGAATTTCCTCGGTCGCATGAGTTTGCGTCGGCGGCATCCATTTGCGCGCGCGCTCTAAATCGGCGCGAAACTGTTCAACCTGCTGATAGCGGCCGGCGGGATTTTTGGCGAGGGCTTTATCAATAATCTGCTGCAAGGCGGGCAAAATGTCCGGGCAATATTGCGCCAGCGGCGGTGGGGGCAATTTGATGATCGCATAGATTTTGGCCTGCGCATTGTCGCCGGTGAATGGACGCTGGCCGGTGAGCATTTCATATAAAATGATCCCCAATGAAAAAATATCCGAGCGCAGATCCAGTTCCTGCCCCATGGCCTGCTCCGGCGACATGTAATCCGGTGTGCCGATGACCGCGCCGGGTTTGGTCAAACGCGGACTGCCTTGCAGTTTGGCGATCCCAAAATCCGCAATTTTGATGCGGGCCTCCTGGTCGAGCAGAATATTGTCCGGCTTGAGGTCGCGGTGCGTGACGCCGGCGCGATGAGCCGCGCCCAGGCCGTTGCAAATCTGAATGGCGAGCTTCAATACGTCTTCGACAAAGAGCTCGGTTTGCGCCAATAAGCTGCGCAGCGATTCGCCTTCGACATATTCCATCGCGATGAAGGAGTCGCCTTCGTATTCGCCGACCTCGTAGATCGTGACGATGTTGGGATGCTTCAAAGCCGCTGCCACGCGGCCTTCGCGCTCGAACCTGACTTTGAACTCGGCGTCGAGAGCATACTGGCTCAGCAAAAATTTCAGGACGGCTTTGCGGTTGAGCTTGAGGTCCTGTGCAAGATAAACCTTGCCCATGCCGCCTTCGCTGAGTTTCTCTAAAATGCGGTAATGCCCGATGACCTGACCGGTCATGGGATGAGAGCGTGCCTTTCCCGTGGTCATAGCTACCCCTTCCGCAGGTTGCGTTGACGTTTTTAGAATAAAGAAATTTAAGCGCGCTTACACCTGACTTCCAAAACGGCCCGCCTCACAACCCAGGCTTGAGTTGCGCTTCGTCCGTGAAAAAAAGAGAGAACCCTATCCACACACAGCGCCAAGAGAGGTAATAGCAACTGACAGCTTTTTGTATCAATGCAACAACCAAACTTCGCGGCTACCCATCAGGATAAGAAGATACAGAGCTTTATGAAAAAAAGCAAGAGGGAAGTTGGCAAAAACAAAAAAGATAAAAAGACAAAGAGACAAAGAGATAATCTCATTATGTTGCCGCTGGCGCGAAGCCTTTTTCCGTCAAGGTTTCATCCGTTAACATGCTCACCTCGGAGCTTTGCCGGCTGTGGCGTGGCCGAGAAACCGGTTTATCGCCAATGAGATCGATAATGTATTGCCGCAACGCTTTGTTGATGTGATCAGTGTAATTCAAACCGCCGTTTTCAGCTTCCCCCTTAAACCATGCGATGAGGTCAACGTCTACCTCCAGCAAGGTTTTTTTTCGCGGTATCCGTGCATTTGCTGCCGGTCGGTGACGAGCTGGCCGGAGCACTGCATTCGGCGGAAGTTCCGGAACTTCCCACTCTTTTGATGTCTTCATCTCGTTGCCTTTCGCTAAATTTGACTTTTTATCAGTTATTGCGGGATAACCAATCTGTCATGCTGAAAACATCTTGTTTGTCTCAAGCACTATATTTGATATTAAACAAGATCCCTTCGGGATGACATTTGCAGGCTAATGACAACTCAGCACTTACAAAAAGTTCTTTTGCTTACATCACCTTGACAACTTTCAGCCAATCCTGCCGCCGCGCATTCACGTTTTCAATCGCCTGCGGCGAGCCTAACACCACCACCTGGCCGTGCTGCTTCACCTGTTCCAATGCTTCCGCAAACCGGCGAAAATCTGCGGCCGTGGTGGAGAGCACTTCATCGCGCAACTGCTGGCGTTCCGCTTCCGTTTCATGAACCAGATGGCGGACGAGCGAGGTGTAGCCTTTCGCGTCCGGCAATTGATACGCGTCCAAATCGCCGATCGTGCCGATGATGCTTTTCGTCAATTCGTCCTCGCTCAAATCAACTTCGCGGAGAAATTTTGCCGCGGCGTCGTAATTGTCGAGCGTCGCCAGCAAATTGGGATCGCGATAAGAGCTGAAGGAAAACACGCCCGACCGGCGGGCGAAACTGCAAAAACCGCCGTAGGCGCCGCCCTGCACGCGCACGCGTTCCCACAGCCACGTCGTGCGCAGGAAATTGCTGATCACCAGCGCCGAGCCGTGGAATTTGTAGCCGTGCTGATAAAGATTCGCGGCTTTGCCGACGTAATTCACCTGCGCCGGAATCGTCAGCCCCTCGAATTCGGTGCGATAGTGCGGCGACCATTTGGTGAAATCGGTTGGCGCCGCGGGCAATGCATTGATGAACGCCAATAACTTTGGCTCGAACTGCTGGTAATTAGCCGCGTCCAGCGTCACGTTGCAGATCAGCCGATCGCGGTTGACCAGGAGGCTGCGAATTTGTTCCAGCGCCGATAAAACCCGCGGCCAGTTTTCCTCAACGTCTTTCGCGAGCTGGCGCAGAAAGAAAAGATAACTCACGCCGCCCATTTGCTCGTCGATCCAGCCGTTTTCATTAAAGCGCGCGCCCAATCGCGTGCTCACGAAGCCGTGGCCGCTCGGCACCAGGCTGGCTTCCATGCCCGCTTTGGAATCCAACACCATCTGGCGAAAACGCTCGGGATTATCCAGGCGCACGGTGAGCAACACCTCGCGCATGATGGCGAGGAGATCATCGGTTTGGTGCATCAAACCTTTGCCGCGCAGGAACAGCCACGTCGCGGCGGAATCCGAATCCGCCAGCGTCGCGGTCAATCGGCGCGTCCCCACGCCGCCGGTTTTTTGGCCGATGCGCTGCGAGAGTTTGACGAAATCTTCCTGCGCCGTGCCGATTTCCGTCAACGAACGTGAGAAGAGCGGGAGATAGGGCAACAATTCCTGCGGCAGCGTATGCCAGTCAAACCCGGCTTCGAGATAAACAATGCCGTTGGTGAAAAGATCGTGATGGAGAATTTTATGGCCGCTCTTTTCGATTTCCATGCACGGAATGAGCTTATTCTGTTTGTCGAGGTCGTTCAATTTCAGCATCGGAATCGTCGCCAGCGCTTCGGGTGAGTCGGGTGTGACTTGCCGGCGTTTGAGCTCGAGCGTATTCTCAACGACTTTTTGTAAATCGCCGGAACTCATCTGCGCCCGGGCCTGCGCCAGGCGATCTTTCTCCGCGGCTTCTTCCTGCTGCGCGATTTGCGTATCCGGCTCGAGCATGACGGTCACGCGATGCTGATTCTCCAACAAGAGCTGGCGAAGCAGATTTTCAAAAAACTTTTCTTTGGCGGCGATGCGCGTTTTAATGGCCGCCAGCGGTGTTTCAAACGTCAGCGGCTCGAAAGGATCGCCGTCATAAAGCCAGCTCGACAACGAACGCAGCATTAACGACAGCCCGCGCGGAAACGAGCCGGTATTATTTTCGCGCAAACGAAACTCCATCGTGTTCAGCGACGCTTCGACTGTTTGCGGATCAATGCCGTGCTCCGACAAATTTTTGAGCGTGTCAAAAATCAGCGTCTCGACTTTTACCGCATCGGCAACCGCCATGCCTTTCAAACCGGCGGAAAAATACATCTCGCGCAATTCGCTTTCCAGCCCGCCGATAACGTCTTCGCCGAGGCCGGAGTCGATGAGCGCCTTGTGCAGCGGCGCCGCCGAGGTGCCGATGAGAATGTGCGACAGGATGTGCAGCGCCAGCTTCTTCTCGCGGTCGGTCGTTTCGGTGAGCAGCCAGTTGATATTCAGCATGCCCTTTTTGCCGGGATCGCTATCCTGGCCGGCGTCGTATTTATGGGTAAATTTTTCAGGCTGCTGAAACCGCGTTTGCAAAGGAATCGCCGAATCGTTGGCAGCGCGGTCAAAATTTTTCAAATACTCGTTGACGCGACGAAAACGTTCATCCGAATGATCGTCGCCGTAAAAATAAATATAAGCATTCGACGGATGATAATATTTTTGATGAAACGCCATGAATTGCTCGAACGTCAAATCCGGAATGTGTTTGGGATCGCCGCCGGAATCGACCCCGTACGTGTGATTGGGAAACAACGCGCGCTGCGAATATTCTCCCAACAGGCGATCCGGTGAAGAATAATTGCCTTTCATCTCGTTGAAAACAACGCCCTTGAAAATCAGCGGCTCGTCGGGCTTCTCCAGCTCGTAATGCCAGCCTTCCTGCTGCAGCGTAAACGGCGTGAGCCGCGGATGAAACACCGCGTCGAGATAAACGTCGATGAGATTGTACAAATCCTGCAAATTCGTGCTCGCCACCGGATAGCACGTTTTGTCAGGATAGGTGAAAGCATTGAGAAACGTGTTGAGCGAGCCTTTGATCAGCTCGACGAACGGCTCCTTCACCGGAAATTTGCGCGAGCCGCAGAGCACCGAATGCTCCATAATATGCGCGATGCCGGTGGAATCCGGCGGTGGCGTGCGAAAGGTGACGCCGAAGGCTTTGTTCTCGTCATCATTTTCCAGCGCCAGCAACTGCGCGCCGGTTTTAAGATGGCGAAATAATTTTGCCTGCGTTTTTAGTTCCGTGATTTCCTGCTGGCGAAGTAATTCAAAACCATGAATCGTCATGCTGGCCTCATTTTTATTTATCGACAAAATTTTGTGCGGCTTTTAAAGCTGCGGGTTAATCTTAATGTATGAAGATTTGGGGGAAAATTCAAGAGGGAGGGAAATATAGATTCTCCATTTACAACTCTTCAAGTGTTTGCTATTGCAGTAGAATGAGTTTCTTGGTTTCAACAAATTCCTCCGCCTGCAAGCGATACACGTACACGCCGCTGGGAACATTGTTCGGGTTCCACTGAATTTTATATTCACCAGCGGATTTATTTTCATTAACCAGTGTGGCGATTTCCTGCCCGTGCAGATTGAACACTTTCAGCGTCACGTGGCCGGGCTTGGCGATGGCGTAGCGGATCGTGGTTGAGGGATTGAAGGGATTGGGATAATTTTGCGCGAGCGAAAAGGCTGTTGATAAATCAGCGCTCTTATCATTGACGGAGACTGAAGTTTGCATATATTTAAGTGTTGTAAAGACGCTCCATGTATCTCCGGAAACAGTGTCTTGACTATTGCCGGTCACATAAATATTACCGCCGTCGTCAATGGCCAGTGCCACCGCATGATCAGCAAAATTTTCCGAACCGTCATAGCGTATTTCCCATTGTTTGATACCGGCGAGATTATATTTTACCGTGGCAATATCACGATTGTAGCCCAGACTGTTACTTGTGCCGGTTACATAAATATTGCCGGTTTTATCGACGGCCAGGTCGCTTACATAATCTTGAAAGTTAGCCGGGCCGATGTATTTTGCCAGCCATTGTTCCATTCCTGTAGCGCTATATTTAATGGTAACCCAGATATTTTTTCCAGCGCCGGATTCATCTAAAAAACCGCTGTTGCCGGTTACAATCACATTGCCGGCGTTATCCACAGCCAGTGCAATTGCGGCGTCGCCGCTGTGTTCAAATCCCGGGTAGTATCCTGGCCCGTCATAGCGGTTGACCCACAGCACTGTGCCTTGCGAATTGTATTTGATCGTTAGAAAGTCGCCGTTGTCATTGCTCGCGAAGCTGGTTCCGGTGAGATAAACATTTCCCAATTTGTCAACCGTCATGGCGCTGGCGAAATCAGACATGTTTTGCGGGCCGTTGTAACGCGACACCCACTGTTCGGCGCCGGCGGAATTGTATTTGACTGTGACCACGTCGGAATTGGAATGCGCGCCTTCGCCCCGATTCGAGCCGGTGACATAAATGTAACCCGCTTCATCAATGGCGATCGCGCTCGCCCGATTATTGGTTGTTGGCGAAGCCGGGTCCATATAACGCGCAATCCATTGTTCGACGCCGGAGGCGTTGTATTTGACCGTCACGTAATTCTTGTGGCCTTCAAAGCTGCTACTGCCGGCGACGTAAATGTTTCCCTTTTGATCAACGGCAATGCCGCAGGGTGCGTCCCAGGAATATCCCGGGCCTTTATAACGAGCAACCCATTGTTCGACGCCGGCATTATCGTATTTGATCGAACAATAATCGACGGAGGAGCCGATGCCAGTGCTTTGGCCCGTGACATAAATATTGCCTCCGGCGTCCAGCGCGAGGGCGATTGGTTCATCATCCAAATTAGCCGGGCCATTATAACGCGCCACCCACTTCAAATTTCCCTGTCCATCGTACTTTACCGTTGCATAATCCCACTCTTGCCCCCAACTTTTTCCCGTCACATAAACATTGCCAGCCCGGTCAGTCGCCAGCGCCGTAACTTTATCCCGAGAACCGTTTGGGCCGTTATAAAAAGCAACCCATTGTTGTACGCCATTGCGATTGTATTTGAGCGTGGCGTACTGTTCGCTATATCCCGTCACGTAAACATTGCCGTTCCGATCAACGGCCAAGCCCCTTGCTTCCTCTGCGGAATTACCAGTTCGATTATAAATGATGCGCCACTGTTCGACGCCGCTCGAATTGTATTTAAGCGTGGCCAAATCAAAAGAATTCGCGCCCCAACTATCTCCGGTCACATAAACATTGCCAGATGAATCAACCGCAACGGCTTTGGCAAAATCATCGAAATTGCTCGCGCCGTTAAAACGTGCCACCCATTGCTGGACCCCGGTCGTAGTGTATTTGATCGTCGCATAATCTTGAGTCGCGCCTGCGCCGACGCTAAATCCGGTCACATAAACGTTACCCTTAACATCCACCGCCAGCCCCATCGTCCAATCACGAGCATTTCCCGGGCCGTTGTAATTGCGGATCCATCGTTGCTCCCCCGCGTTGTTATACTTAATTGTGATATAATCTTCTTCTTCGGCAATCCCGCTATATCCGGTCACATAAACATTCCCGCTGACATCAACGGCAATCGCTGTCGCCGCATCATAGGAATTGTTCGGGTGATTATAATGCTTGACCCATTGTTCGACGCCGCTGGCGTTATATTTAATGGTGGCTAGGCCCAGGCTCGACCCGGTGACATAAACATTGCCGCCAGCGTCAACGGCAAGCGCTTGCGCAGTATCATATCGTTTTCCCTCTCCATCATAAGTTGCGATCCATTGCTGAACGCCATTGGAGTTATACTTGATCGTTACATAATCATAACCGGCCTTGAAGCCTTTCGTTTGGCTGCTGCCGGTCACATACACATTGCCTTGACTGTCAAGCCCAAGCGCCACGGCGTAATCATCGGCGTCCTGCGGGCCGGCGTAATGCCTCACCCATAGTTCGGTGCCCGCAGAGTCATATTTGATCGTAGTGAAATCGTAATAGGAAGCCGGCCCTCGACTCTTGCCCGTGACGTAAACATTTCCGTTTTTATCGACGCCGATAGCGGAAGCGTGATCATCCCGAACCTCGCCGCGATCGGCGCGATTGTACTGCGCCGTCCAAATTTGCGCGCCTGCGGCATTGTATTTGATCGTGAAATAATCATCTCCAAACGGCGGCGAGCAAATGCAGCCCGTCACATAAACATTGCCCCGTTCGTCGTCGGCAATCGCAGTCGCCTGATCCGGACATGAAACTAAATTCGCGCTATAGCGGCTCTCCCAAGCTTGGTGGACATGATTTTGTGCATAAAGATTTGACAGACACGCAGCTAAAATAAGCAGGCAAGGCCAATTTCTCATGGTCAGACACCCTTTTCATTTTTGCAAACTTGTTGCGCGCTCCACTCGTCAGTTCCAGTGGGTTGATGAAATATCACAATAAGATTTACCGACCAAGCCGGTTGATTGCAAAGCGCGATTTTGTCGAATGATCTCAGCGAGCCAAGCGGGAGAACCGGTGGGAAAATTAAATGAGCAGGTATTTATAATCTCGCGCCCCATGAATGATGCGATGACGTTCCCAGAAATCCGACTCTCAGCCCGCTCGTTGCACTTTTCTTTTAAGCCTTGCCCTCACCCGCCGCATCATTTCTTTAGGTGAAATACCTTTGTCGCCGGCTGCGGCTAACTTTTGTGCTTCGTCGAGCTTGTCATAAAGCCGCGTCATGAGTTTCTGACGGTTATTCGGCCGAATCTCGATCCCCGTGGTTTTGATTTCCCACGCCAGAGGATCTTCGTCAATGAAATCTTTCGGATGAAAACCGACGGGCTCGATACCGTGCTCGACGTCTTCGTCGCGTCGTCTCTTCCAGAGATAATCAATGGCATGGCAGCGGTCACGAAATTTGGGAGAAATGATGCAAACATCGATGTCGCTCCATCGCCGCGCTTTCTTTTTGGCGTGTGAGCCAAAAAGAAAAACCCGTTCAATCGGCAGCCTCTCTTTTTCTAATACGTCGAGGTAGGCCTGAACGTGATCGATAATTTTTTCTAATGAACAGGCTGTACGCATAATTTTTTAACTTGAACAGATTTTTAGCGACGTCCCAGTCTTTTTCCGAAGTGTCGAGCCAGGATTGGCTGATTCTACGTGTGTCCATACAATAGTTGTTCCTGTCGATTCATATCAAATACAATTTCGCAAAATTTTTGAATAAATGCAAGCAGCGATTAATATTGTAACAGTTTCCTCGCTGCCTCCTCGATCTGCTTCTGGCTCACCAGAAAAAATTCCTCCAACGGCGGACTGTACGGCACGGGCGTATCGAGCGCGCCGAGAACGCGCACCGGCGCGTCGAGATATTCGAACGCTTCTTCGGAGATGATCGAAGCGATGGACTGGCCGATGCTGCCGGTTTTGGAGTCTTCCTGCACGATCAAAACTTTTCCCGTGGCGCGAACGCAATCGAGAATCGCGGTTTTGTCAAGTGGCAGCAGCGAGCGCAGATCAAGCACTTGACAGGAAATGCCGTTTTGTTCTTCCAGCTTTTGCGCGGCAGCGAGACAGCGATGCACATACGCGCCGTAGGTGATCATCGTCAAATCACGGCCCTCGCGTTTGAGATGCGCTGCGCCGATGGGCAAAACAAAATCTGCGTGCGCGTCCGGCAATTGTTGTTTGATCGAAGCGAGGCGATACAGCGCGATATGCTCCAAAAATAAAACCGGATTGTCATCGCGAATCGCCGCTTTCAGCAAACCCTTTGCTTCAAGCGGCGTGGAAGGGCAAACGATTTTCAAGCCCGGGGTGCGATAAAACCACGGCTCGGTGTTTTGAGAGTGATACGGCCCGGCATTGCGCAAGCCGCCCCACGGCAGGCGAATCGTCAGCGGCACGGCATGCCCCCAGCGATAATAAATTTTCGCCGCATTGTTCACGAGCTGATTGAAACCGCTCGCAATAAAATCGTTGAATTGAATCTCCGCAATCGAACGCTTGCCCACCAGCGCCGCTCCGGTGGCGCACGCGATGATCGCGCCTTCCGCCAGCGGCGTGTTGATCATGCGCCCGCCAAATTCCTCCAACATGGACTTGAGAATGACGAATGCGTTGCCGTAATTTCCGCCAATATCCTCGCCGAGCATGAACGCATTCTGATCGCGCCGCATTTCTTCCGCCAGCGCTTCGACAATTGCCTGCCAGAAGGTTTTGCCCGTGGCGTCAAACTCAACGCCGGAGGCTTCGTCGGGCTGCCAGATTTTTGGCGCGGGAAAAATAAATTTTCGATCCTCTAAAACTTCATGATGCGCTTGCCATTCGCCATCAGTCACCACCGGATGCCCCGCCAATTCCGGCTGCGGCCACGGCGCGGCAATCACTTTACGCGCGGCTGTTTCGATTTCGTTTTCAACTTCGGCGACCATCTTTTTCCAATCGGCTTCATCAAGAATATTTTCTGCCAACAGTTGTTGCCGGTAAATTTTAATCGGATCTTTCTGAAACCAATACGCATATTTTTCTGCATCAACATAACCGCCGGCGGTTTTCTCCGGCAGAACATATTCTAAAAATTGATCCGGCTCTTTCCCGAAATAAAGCATATCGTCATGATGCGCGTGCCCGCACATGCGCATCGCGATCATTTCGATGAGCACCGGCCCGCTTCCGGCGCGGCACGCTTCTGCCGCTTCGGTGGCCGCCGCGAAAATTTCTTCGGGATCCGTGCCATCAATCGTGACGCCGCGCACGCCGTAGCCAACGGCCTTTTGCGCAAAATTGAAAGCCGCGCACTGTTCCTGCACCGGCGTCGAGAGCGCGGTTTGATTGTTCTGCACGATGAACACGATCGGCATCTTCTGCACCGCCGCGAAATTGATGACTTCGTGCCATTCGCCGGACGAAGTGCCGCCCTCGCCGAGGCAACTGATCATCACCTGTCCGGTATTTTTTAGCGCGAACCCGATGCCACACGCCGAACCGGTGCTGAGTGTAATCGGCGCAGCAGGAGGGAGGATGCCGCAGCTAAAATCGCCGAGATGCAAATCTTTTCCATCCGTCGGCTTGCCCATTTTGCCCATCTGCGCCGTCATCACGTCAAACGGCTGTTGTCCCATCGCCAACGCCAGCCCGAGATCGCGAATCATCGGCGCGACGTAATCACCGGAATATTTTTCGTTCCGCATGAAAGCCGCGCCACGCTTCAACCGCAACGCCGCCGCATAAATCGCCTCCTGTCCCATCGAGCGAAAGCCTTTGCCCTGAAACGTGGCGCCGTCAGGCGTTTTGACTTCGCCGCCCATGAAAAATTTTTTCAAGCGCGCATCGAGATGGCGCGTGCGCAACATACCGTGCAACGCCTCGAGCTTTTCTTTTGAAGTCAGCGACGATTTGAGACGAACCCGCGCGAACGTTGCCCGAATGTCTTCACATAAACGCCCGGCAAAATATTCCGAAATTTGCGTGAGGCGTGTCTGTGGAAAAACTTCGAACTCGCGGTGTTTGGCCGAGGTGTGCGTTGCCATCCGCCGCACCGCTTCGAGATAGCCCTGCTCCAGTTTTTCCAAAGCCGCGAGAGAAAGCGCGCTCGTCGCCTCGCCGCCAAGCTGCGTCGTCAGATCATTGAAGCTTGTCATTAACGGCTCAAACAACAGCGGCGCTGCTTGCGCCAGCGTCGTGAGAATGCCGCGTCGCAACTGCAAAAATGGAATGGTGATTTGAGATGGAGTTTTGAGGCTTGTTTCAGTGGCGTACATGATCAAGGTGTTTTCGGCATGTTAAAGATGACGGCTTGCAACGTGTTTGGCAAGCCACTTCCCGGAAACTTGTTTCTACGCAAATCACTGACCGGTCACTTAAACTATCAAATTTCCGAATTCTTACTCGCTTCAGTGACCGGTCAGTTTCGCTTCTCAACAACTCATTGACCGGTCGCTGTAATTTCACCACTTTTCGATGATTGCACGATTTAAGCGACCGGTCAATTGTTCTTATTTTAGCTACAGCACAAGCATCAAGCAATCAGCAACAGTCGCATTATACAAAATTTTTAACTAAGTTGCAAACGCTTCGCGCGGCAAAAAATTCTTATTGCCTTTTGCATGGTGCGCAATTAAATTGTAGCGCTCGGTAAAACGGAAGTGCATAATTTCGCTTCCTTTGAATTTCGATGGGTAATTCCAGGAAACGTTCCCGTCTATTATGCCTTTGCGGAGCAAAAGTTAGAAAAAAGATTCCGAGTTTTAAATTTCCAACAGATTGAAGAACCCAACGAGTTTTTTAATCAGTTGGGTTCTTCTATCCGTTGGAAAACTTCAAGGAGCAAGCCGATGCGTTTTTCGGCAAAACGCTTTTTCGCTTTTCAGGGACTTGCGAGGTTCTCGCGCCTGTCTCTGTTGATCGGCTGCCTTTTCCTGGCCGGCAACGTTCGCGGCCAGCCCGTTTCTTCGCCAGCGCCAAAACTCAAGATCGATTACTGGCTGAACAACTACAAGCAAGTCACGGCAGGAGAAACATACGAGCTTGCCCAAAAAGTATTCAAAAAAATAACCAGAGTAGCAGACAACCCGGCCAGCGAGGTTTATAGCCTTTACATCTTTTCCGATTTGCGCCTGACGCAAGTCTTTGCCCTCCCCGACGGCGCGATTATCGTGCCTCTGAAAGCCATCGACTTTTGTCTGCAGGATCGAGAAGCCGGAGAGGCGCGGCTTGCATTCATATTCGGCCACGAGATCAAGCATCTGATTCGCGATGACTATTGGATTTATAACTATCTCACCCGGTTTTTTGTGAATGAAGGAAAAGCCGGCACGAATCCGGATGCGGCGCGACTGCTGGAAAGCATGAAGTGGGAACTCGAAAAAGAGTCGCGAAAAGCATTTGAAACGCGAGCGGATGAAGCCGGAATACTCTACACCTCGCTGGCCGGATACGACGTCGATGCCGTCTTCGCGTTCATTCCGGAATATTATCACGCTGCCGGAATTGACCTGAACGGCGAGGTGACGAACAATTCGGTGGAAGACCGGCGCCAGGCGCTCACCCAACGTTTGGGAGAAGCGCGGCGGCATCTCCATCTGTTTGACCTCGGCGTCATGCTCTATGCTATCGGCGAAAACGATGCGGCCATCGAGTGCTTTGAGAAGTTTCTGACGCAATACCCTTCCCGCGAAGTCTTCAACAATTTGGGGCTATGCTATTACTCCAAAGCGCTGGCATTATTTGCCAGGTGGAGTCCCGAAGCTGCGGAAACAAATCCCAACTTTGTTTTCAAACTGTCGGCGCAAATTGATCCGGCGTCCCGGCTGCGGGCAATTTCTCAACGCGGCATTGAAAAGGATGAGGAGCGGCAATTGACGGAGGCGATAAATCGGTGCCTCGATAATTTCGAGAGAGCGAAAAATTCGGATCCCGGTTATGAAGTGAGCCACAATAATTTAGGCTGCGCCTACCTGCTGAAAGGGGAAGTGGAGTTCGCTATTGGCAACCTGAAACAAGCCCTCAAGCTGAATCCATCTTACTCGGAAGCCCATAACAACCTGGGCGTCTGCTATGCCGCCGAAGGCGACGGGAAGGCCGCCAGGAACAATTTTGAGAAGGCGAGCCAAACCTCTTTGACTTATGCCGACCCGATCTTTAATTTGGGTCAACTTAATCGCCTGGCGGATCGAAAGGAAGAAGCTGCCGAATATTTCCGGCGCTATTTGCAACTGGACAAATTGAGCGCTTACGCCGAGAAGGCAAAGCGTTATCTCAATATGCCAGGCTCTCCGCTCAAATTGCCCCTGCGCCATGAGACCATGCCCACACCGTCAGGGTCAAACACGAGTTCATTGGAGGCGGAGTCCCTGGCGTCGTTCTCCACCCGCAACGCCAAAATTCAGGTTCGCCTGGACAAGAGCCAGCATGTCCGTTATTTCGACTATCAGGCGACCCAGGGACAGCAGCGGATATCGATCATCGCCGCCGGAAGCAAACACCAGGGTCAAACGCAAAATAAAATCCGCCTCGGCGATCCGGAACAACTGGTGGCGCAGAGATATCCTTATCCGCTTCGTTACGTCCCTTCTGCCCGCGGCGCGTTTTGGGTGTTTGTGGAGGCCGGTCTTGGGTTTGAAATTCAGGCAGGCAAGGTTAACGGATGGTTTCTGTTTGATCTTTTATAATCGTTGCTTTTAAAGCAAAAAACAATGGCAAAACTATTTTGAGCAAAACGATTAAAGAATAGTTTTGCCCTTAATCGTTTTGCCTTTACGGTTCCGGCTCGTTCGGGTTGGGTATGAATGAAGGAAACGACAAAGCTTTTGTCCGTCGTATCTTGAATGGCGA
>Ga0247727_10003061_pt1 | contig 37458 bp, 29 predicted proteins | sample WisWelCaveWW1625_FD_202498 | JGI IMG/M metagenome (GOLD analysis project Ga0247727, IMG submission 202498) | Biofilm microbial communities from Wishing Well Cave, Virginia, United States - WW16-25 | ecosystem: Environmental > Aquatic > Deep subsurface > Groundwater > Cave microbial mat | place...
CAGGGAGCGCAGCAAGAGCCTGAACTTTCGGCGCAGTGCCTTGACGTCGATCACACCAAAGGCAATCGGTCACTCCGCCGGCCGGGAAGACAAGAATCGAATATCTTATTCTGTTACGAGCCCTTAGGGGCTCCCGCGCGCCGTCGGTCGCGGGAAAGCGGCGCTCGGGGATGGCCAGGACCCTGCCCTCCGGAATACAGGGATGGGGGGCGGAAGAACCGCCTGCTCCCGTCGTACTCGATCCCCCCATGAAGCCCCTCGAACCGCTGCCGCCGGACCACCATCCTCGCCGGGGAGCGGCCCTGATGCTCTCGCTGCTCGTGCTCTTCGTGCTGATCCTGATCGTCAGCCAGATCTCCTACTCGACGAAGACGGACGAGCGCGTCACGCGCAACGAGGAGACCCTGACCGCGATGGATCAGGCGATCGAGTCGGTCCTGCTGCAGGTGTACGACGACCTCCTGGCGGACGCGGAGGCCGATTCCGGGGCCGGCGCGGCGGCGGGCCTGGCCGCCGGGGGAGGCGCGGGCGCTTCCCAGGGGCCGACCGACTCGCACGAGGACGAATGGGCTCGCCCGCAGCGCACGGAGATGAACGAGCTCCAGGTGCGCGTGCTGATCCAGGACGAGGACGGCAAGTTCAACGTGCTCTCGATCCTGACTCAGGACGAGGTCCAGGCCGAGAAGTCGTTCGAGCGGCTCGTGCGCGTGATCGAGAACGCACGCAAGGGAACGGAGGCCGAGATCGACGGAGTCGACGCGCGCCGGATGGCGACGGCGATCCAGGAATACGTGAAGCGGCGGCGCGACCAGGTCCTGCCCAAGCCCGAGCAACTCTCGGACGACGAGAGCGACGAGGATCTCGGTCTGCCCCTCACCCTGCGCGAGTTCCGCGCCGCCATGCCCGACCTCTTCCCGGGGCATGACTTCCGGGACTTCCGGGACGAGGAAGACCGGGTCGTGCACTCGCTCGCCTCCTTCCTGACCGTCCACAGTTCGCTCGCCTCGCAGGCGGAACCCGGCGCGAACGACCCGGGCTCGAACACGGGGAACGGGAATCCGCCCGCCGAGGAGGAGCAAGCGGGCGCCTCGGGCGAAACGGGGGATTCCCCGCAGGGCGGCGCGGCGGCGCCGCAGATCCCCGGACAGGGCGGCTCGGGGGAGACTCCGGCGGCCGATGGGCGCATCAACCTGAACACCGCGCCGATCGCGGTGCTCGAGGCGCTGTTCGACGATCGCGACGTTCCCGATCGCTTCTGGGACGAGGTCCTCGAATACAGGAACGATCCCCAGGAAGAGGAGGACCAGCAGGAGATCGACGAGGAAGAGGCCCCGCTCGACGAGTTCGGTGAGGCGATCGTCCCCAAGAAGATCTTCTCGTCCTTCGACGACCTCTCGCAGCTCGACACCTGGATCCAGATCGAGCCCGGCTACCGCGCGGAGATGCGCGGTCTGCTCAAGACGCACTCGAGCGTCTTCTCCATCTACGTCACGGCGCGCAAGGCGACCGGCGAGGAGCGCGGCCCCGAGCGCAAGCGCCGCGCGGAGGTGGAGCGCGAAGAGGCCGAGGGACCGGGCCTGCTGCGCAGCGTGCGGTCGATCGTCTGGCGCCGCCAGGGACCGAAAGGCGTCGAGATCGTGCCGATCGTGCGCTGGGAAGTGCTCGACTACGTCCCCTACGAAGTGCTCGACAACCCCGAAGAGGGACGCTGATGGCCCGCGGACGGGGGAGGCGCCGCCGGATCGACCCGCTCAAGCTCTTCGTCTTCCACCATCTGCTCTCCTCGGTTCCCGAGGAGATGGGCGCCACCCTGCTGCGCTCCTCGTTCTCGCCGAACATCCGCGAGCGCCGCGATTTCTCCTGCGCGATCTTCGACGCGCACGGCCGCATGATCGCCCAGGCCTCGCACCTGCCGATCCACCTCGGGTCGACGCCCATGAGCGTCGAGGCCGCGCGCGAGCGGATCGCGATGGGACCGGGGGACACGGTGGTGTTGAACGACCCCTACGCCGGCGGGACCCACCTTCCCGACATCACCTTCGTCTCGCCGGTCTTCCTGCCGGGGAGCCGCCGACCCGACTTCTACTGCGCCAATCGCGCCCATCATGCCGACGTCGGGGGCGTCGAACCGGGGTCCATGGCCCGGGTTCCCGACGTCCACGGGGAAGGCCTGCGCATCCCCCCCGTGCGTCTCCTGCGGGGCGGGCGCATCGACCGCGAGGTCCTGTCGCTCTTCCTCTCCAACATGCGCGTTCCCTCGGAACGCGAGGGGGACCTGCTCGCCCAGGGGTCGACGAATCGAGTGGGCGCCGCGCGGCTCCTCGAGCTCGCGCGCGAACACGGAGGACGGGAGCTCCGCGCGCGAGGCGACGACCTGCTCGACTGGTGCGAGCGCCTGACGCTCGAGTTCCTCTCCACGCTGCCCGACGGCGTGGCGACCCACGAGGACGAACTCGAGGACGGCGGGGACGACATGCGCCGGTTCGCTCGCATCCGCGTGCGTCTGGAGAAGTCGGGAGGGCATCTGGTCTGCGATTTCAGCGACACGGACGCGCGGCCGGGGAGCAGCCTGAACGCGACGCGCGCGGTCACCGTCTCCGCGGTGTTCTACGTGCTGCGCCTGTTCCTGCCCGCCTTCGCGCCCGCGAACGCCGGGATCCTGCGTCCGATCCTCGTGCGCACGAAGCCGGGCACGCTCGTCGACGCGGCCTACCCCTCGGGGGTCGCCTCCGGCAACGTCGAGACGAGCCAGCGCATCGTCGACGTCCTCCTGGGAGCCCTCGCTCGCCTCCTGCCCGGACGCGTGCCGGCGTCGAGCTCGGGGACGATGAGCAACCTGACGTTCGGCGGCCCTGTGCCGGGATGTGCCGCGACCCGCCTCCCCTTCGCCTACTACGAGACGATCGCGGGGGGGGCCGGAGCGAGCCGGGTCGGTCACGGGGCCCACGGCGTCCACACGCACATGACGAACACGCGCAACACGCCGATCGAGGAGCTCGAGACCGCCTACCCCGTGCGGGTGCTCGAGCTCTCCCTGCGCCGCGGCTCCGGCGGAAAGGGCGAACACCGGGGGGGTGAGGGGCTCTTGAAGCGACTCCTCTTCCTCGAACCCGCCCAGGTGAACTTCGTCGGCGAGCGCCACGTGAACGGGCCGAGCGGGGCTCGCGGAGGAGGCTCGGGGAAGATCGGCGGTCTGCGCGTGCGACGACCGCAGGGGCGCCGAGGCTGGCGCGCGTTCCGTGGTCGCTTCTCGGGCTCGCTCGCGCCGGGGACCGAACTCGAGGTTCGAACGCCCGGAGGCGGCGGGTTCGGGGTCTCCTGAGCTCCTTTGGGCTTGTCCCTCCCGCGGGGGCCCGGGACAATCGGACTTTCCCGCCCGCGCCCCCGGGCCTCCATCGGATCCCCCTCTCCCGAGCCCCCTCCAGACCCATCCATGCCCGCGATCAGCGTGTTCGGCGCCCAGTGGGGCGACGAGGGGAAAGGCAAGATCATCGACCGCATGTCCCGCGAGGCGGACATGGTGGTCCGCTACCAGGGGGGAGCGAACGCCGGGCACACGGTGGTCGTGCGCGGCGAGAAGTTCGTCCTGCACCTCGTGCCCTCTGGCGTCCTCCATCCCGGCAAGATCAACGTCATCGCGAACGGCGTGGCCGTGGATCCGCTCGTGCTCCTGCAGGAGATCGAGGGCCTGCGAGCGCGGGGCGTGGACCTGGGACCGCACTCCCTGCGGCTCAGCGGGGGCGCGCACGTCATCCTGGACGTCCACAAGCGTATCGACCTGCTCGCCGAGCGCTGGCGCGGGGAGGGGCGCATCGGAACCACCGGGCGCGGGATCGGACCCTGCTACGCGGACAAGGCGGCGCGCACGGGCATCCGCGTGGCCGACTGGCTCGATCTCGAGTTGTTCCGTACGCGACTCCAGGCCTCCTTGGCCGAGAAGAACGCGCTGCTCGAGCGAGTTCACGGCGAGGCCCCGATCCGGATCGAGGAGCTCATGGACCGCCACGCGGCGGCGCGCCAAGCGCTCGCGCCCTTCGTGGTCGACACGGGGGCCGAGGTGCGGGCCGCCTGGCGAGCGCGCAAGACGATCCTGTTCGAGGGAGCGCAGGGAGTCATGCTCGACCTCGACCATGGCACCTATCCCTACGTGACCTCGTCGAGCACGGGAACGGGCGGGATCGCCTCGGGGGTCGGCTTCCCTCCGAGCTGGATCGATCGCTCCTACGGCATTTCCAAGGCCTATTGCACGCGCGTGGGCGAGGGGCCCTTCCCGACCGAGGACGACGGAGCGGACGGGGAGCGCATCCGCGAGGTCGGCCAGGAGTACGGCGCCACGACCGGCCGTCCGCGGCGTTGCGGCTGGTTCGACGCCGTGGCCGTGCGCTACGCGCTCGAGCTGAACGGCGCCACGGGCTGGATGGTGACGAATCTCGACGTCCTCTCGGCCTTCGACGAGATCAAGGTCGCGACCTCCTACGACGTGCCCGCGCGCGGTCTGAAGCAGAGGAGCGACTATCCCGGCTCCGTGGTCACGCTGGACCAGGTCGTGCCGAATTACGAGAGCCACCCGGGCTGGCACGACGACCTGACCGCGACGCGACGCTACGAGGACCTCCCGCGGCGCGCGCGGGACTACGTGGAGTGGCTCGAGCGTCTGGTGGGCTTCCCCGTCGTCCTGTTGTCGGTCGGACCCGAGCGGGATCAGGTCATCCCGCGCATGGCCCTCTGAAGATGGCGAAGGAACGCGTCTCGCGACCGGACCTCGGCGGGCCCTTCCCCGAGCACGTCGCCATCATCATGGACGGCAACGGTCGCTGGGCGGAGGAGCGCGGGTTGCGCCGCGTGCTCGGACACCGAGAAGGGATCGCATCCGTGCGCGAGATCACGACCGAATGCGCGCGCATGGGGGTGAAGAGCCTGACGCTCTACGCCTTCTCGGTGGAGAACTGGAAGCGTCCCCGGGCGGAGGTACGCTACCTGATGCGCCTCCTGCGCAAGTTCCTGAACGACGAACGCCCGACGCTGGCGGAGAACGACGTGCGCCTCGAGGCCATCGGCCGCGTCGGGGACCTGCCGGCCGACGCGCGCGCGGAGCTCGATCGAACGATCCAGCTCACGTGCGGGAACCGCGGCATGTTGCTGCGCCTGGCGCTCTCCTACGGGGCGCGCACGGAGCTCGCCGACGCGGCGCGAAAACTGGCACAGGACGTCAAGCACGGCGATCTCGATCCAACGTCGATCGACGAGGGAACGCTGCGGCGCTACCTGTACGACCCCAAGACGCCCGACCCCGACCTGCTCATCCGCACCGCCGGCGAGTGTCGGCTCTCCAACTTCCTCCTGTGGCAGGCTTCCTACGCCGAGATCCACGTCTCCAAGGTGTGCTGGCCCGACTTCCGCAAGGAGCAACTCCTCTCGGCCATGCGGGACTACGCGCAGCGGGTGCGCAAGTTCGGTGGGCTGATCGCCGACAGGGCGAGCGAGGCGCCGCGCGTTTCCCCTCGCTCGCGAGCCCGCGCCTGAAGTCCGCGCCATGAGTTCGGTCGGCAAGCGGATCCTCACGGGCACCTCGCTGTCGGTCGCGGTCGTGCTCTTCTTCGTGCTCGACCGGCTCTTCGACCGCCCGTGGGTGGTCTGGGGAGTTGCTACGGCGCTCGCCGCGCTCGGTGCCTGCGAGATCGCGCACATGGGGAAGCTCGCCGCCCTGCGGCTGGGATTCCCGCTCGCCGTCGTGGTCATCGTCCTCGGGATCGGCTCCTTCCCGGTCGACATCGGATTGGGGCTTCCCCGCCCCTGGTGGCAGAACGCCGCGACGGCTCTCCTGCTCGCCAGCGGCTACGTCTGGATCCGCAGCCGCACGCACCGATCCTCGCCCGGGATCTCCATGAAGGCGAGCGCCTGGCTCGCGGCGTGGCTCGTGCCTCCGCTCTTCGGCCTGGTCGAGATCCGCGCGCACTGGGGCAGCGCGGGACTGCTCGCCTTCATCGCGCTGGCGAAGATCGGCGACAACACGGGGTATCTGGTGGGGCGCTTCCTCGGGAAACACCATCCGTTCCCCCGCATGAGCCCCGGCAAGACGGTCGAGGGATGCGTAGCATCGTTCCTCGGGGCCGTGGCCCTCGGGGGGGTGCTGACCCCGATGGCCTGCCTCCCGACGCCCTCGCGCGACGTCGGCCTTGGGATGCTCCTCGGCGGCGTCGTCAACGTGGCCGCCCAGGCCGGCGATCTGCTGGAGAGCTGGGTCAAGCGCCGGGCGGGCGTGAAGGACTCGAGCTCTCTGCTCGGCGCTTCGGGCGGCGTGCTCGACGTGGTCGACAGCCTCTTGCTCTCGGTTCCCGTGGCCCTCACCTCCTGGCCGGTCCTCTTGTAGGATGGGGCCTCCTGCGCGAGCGCCCTTGGCCGAGATCACCATCCCGCTTAGGTCCCACGACGAAGCCATCCAGGTCCTCGGACCCTACGATCGACACGCCAAGCTGCTGCGCCAGGTCCTCGACATCGAGGTCTTCACGCGCGGCGGCAACCTGCGGCTCAAGGGCACCGATGAGGAGGTGTTCGAGGCCCAGCGGCGAGTGGAGCACCTGATCGGCAAGCTGCGCAAGGGGCGCGAGCTCGACCCCGCGGAGATCGAGCAGATCCTGCTCGGGCCTTCGGCCGACGCCGGTCGCAAGGAGACGAGTTCGGCAAGCGAGGTGAACGCCCGGGCCTTCGCACTCCCGGCGAGCGCGCGCATCGAGGCGCGCGCGGAGTCCCGGTCGGCTTTCCGCCCGCGCCCGGTGGAGCCCCGCGGCGCCAATCAGCGCCGGTACGTCGACGCGATCGAGTCGAGCACGCTCACCTTCGGCATGGGCGTCGCCGGAACGGGCAAGACCTACCTCGCCGTCTGGTCCGCCGTGCGATTCCTGCGCTCCGCGCAGTGCCGGCGGCTCGTGATCACGCGGCCCGTGGTCGAGGCCGGGGAACGCCTGGGGTTCCTGCCCGGAGACATCCAGGCCAAGCTCGATCCCTACATGAGGCCGGTCTACGACGCGCTCTTCGACCTGATCGGGTTCGAGGAGGCGCGACGTCTCGAGGAGGCCGGGGTGATCGAGGTGGCGCCCCTCGCCTTCATGCGCGGGCGAACGCTCTCGGAGAGCTTCGTGATCCTCGACGAGGCGCAGAACACGAGCGTGGCGCAGATGAAGATGTTCCTGACGCGGCTCGGCGAAGGTTCCTGCATGGTGGTCACAGGGGACCCCACCCAGTCCGACCTTCCCCAGGGACAGCGGAGCGGCTTCCTGGACGCCGTGCGCCGCTTGCGCGGACACGCGGGGGTCTCGGTGGTCGAATTCGATGCCCGTGACATCGTGCGCCACCCCCTGGTGCAGAAGATCGTGCGCGCCTACGAAGGGCCGCCGGTGGTCGAACCCGAATCGTCCGCTGGGGAGCCCCCTTCCTAGGTTCCATGGTCCGCGTTCACTGGGCGACGCGCGCGCGCCGGTCCCTCTCGAACCGGGACGTGGCGCGCGCGGTCGAAGCCGCGCTCGCCCACGGCGGTCGGCCGGGAGCGGAGATCGCCGTGGTCTTCGTGGACGATCCCACCCTCGCCGAGCTCCACGAGCGGGTGCTCTCGGATCCCACCCCGACCGACGTGATCACCTTCGACCTCGGCGAGGAGGGGGGCGGACCGGTGGGGGAACTCTACGTCAGCCCGGAGCGAGCCCGGGCCGTGGCCCGCCGGAGAGGGGGGAGCGTCGAACGCGAGCTCTCGCTCTACGTCGTCCACGGCGTGCTCCACCTCTGCGGCTACGACGACGAGAAGCCACGCGACCGCTCGCGCATGCGAGCGGCCGAGCGCGCGGTGCTCGAGCGACTCGGCTTCCCGCCCGAACGAAACGGCCCCGGCCGGGATTGAGCGGGGACGCACGGGATCGCGCTTCCCGTTTTTCTTCCGGCCCCTTCCTCGCGGGAGTCGCGCGGGGCCTTCGACGTTCCGGCGGCTCGATTCGTTCGCGACGTGCCGGGGTTTTGCCCGCCCTCGGAAGGTGGAGACGAGCACCGTGTCGCGCAGGTCGAGTCGGTGCGTGCGACGACCCCCTTGCATTCGCAGCGCTTTTTTGAATCGTAATGAATCCTACGGAACCGAAGAGCCCGTTCACCGCACACGAGGATTCCGTGCCATTGGAGGAGAAGCAGGGACGGACTCGGCTAGAGGGGGAACTCGCTAGCCGAAGCGAGCGCCGGAAGAAGGCGCTCGTCGACCGGCTGTGGCGGTCCTATCGGAAGCGGCGCTCCGACGAGAATCGCAATCGACTCGTGGAGGCCTATCAGTCGCTCGTGAGCGACATCGTCGGGCGGTTCGCCGCCCGCATCCCGCGCACCGTGGATCGCGGCGATCTCGCGACGGCCGCGAACTTCGGGTTGATCGGCGCGATCGGGAGCTTCGATCCGGGCCGGAACGTCCGCTTCGAAGCCTATGCGGAGCTACGCATCCGCGGATCCCTGTTGGACGAGCTCCGGAACGAAGACTGGGTTCCGCGGCCCTGGCGCGCCCGCCTGGAGATGCAGAAGAGGGCCCTCCAGGAGGTGCGATCGCGCCTGGGGCGCGAGCCCTTCGATTTCGAGGTCGCGCGGGAGATGGGGATCTCGCTCGAAGAATACGAGTTCCTGTTCGGGATCGCCCTACCCGGTACGCCGGCCGGCTCGATGCCGCTCGCCGAGGACGGGGACGAGACGGCTCCGGGGCTGGAAGTCGTGGCCGACACGCGCCTCGACCTGCCGGGGGAGGAACTCACCCGCGCCGAGCTGATGCGTCTCGTCTCCCAGAAGATGACCGAGCTCGAGTACCGCATCGTCTACCTGAAGTACTGGGAGGAACTCCCGATGCGGGAGATCGGACAGCTCACGAATCTCTCGGAGTCGCGCGTGTGCAAGATCCACACGAAGCTCATGGACCGGCTGAAGGACCGGTTCCGGGTCCAGGCCACGTAGCGGGCGGAGCCTTCGCGCTCCTCCTGCCTGGGTCGGGGAAAAAAGCGAGGGCACGAAGCTTGGCTTCGTGCCCTCGAGATCCCACCCGACCCGGATCGAGTCCGGGCCTCTCCGATTCGTCGGTCAGACCTGTGCGAGCGGAGCGCTCTCCTTCCCCTTGGAGAGACGAGGCAGGATGAAGGCCGATAGCGCAGGTCCCCGACTGCGCAACGGCCACGAATCTCCTCCCTGGGGTCGAGACGAGCCAGGTCCCCACCGGCTCGCTCGACGCGACACCCCGGGAGCATGGCGCGGGAGTCCCCACGATTCCACGCGCCGGCCTCCCACGCGTCCCCACGCGCTGGGTGCACTCGTTCCTTCCGGGTGGCTTCGAGCGTTGCCCAGAAGGCGACTGGGGCGAACGCCGACACCGACTGCCGAAGGGGAAACCCCGGAGGCGCAGCCACCGTGGGCTCGCAGCCTCGCAGCAGGGGCTCTGACCCCGTCCGTACCGATCGGCGTCCTCATGGCGTTCGCTACGCCCCTTCGGATGACGCCCGGGTGAACGGGACGACGACGTTCGGCAGCTCGGCGACCCCGGAGGGGCCCGTGGCTTTGCGCCCCAGCCTCGCGGCTGGTTTGCCCTTATCGTGCCATCGTCGGGAGCGAGGAACCCTACCCATGGAAGTTGCAAAAGGCAAATCGCAGCGGGTGAAACGGGGGTTCGCTCCTGGTCAATGGGTGCAACGCCTCAAAGAGAAACGGGTTGCAAGCGTCTTCGTTCATGAGGACCCAGAAGGACTCCCCTGGCGAACCCGGAAGAAATCCACGGGTGTGCCGGGGAGGAGCCCGGGAGAGCGGAAGGCGCTTCCGATCCGCTACTTCAGCGCAGCGTGGATCGCGAGGACGCCGTCCAGCAGGGCTCCGAATTCGGCGAGCGGGACCATGTTCGGCCCGTCTGAAGGCGAGGAGTCGGGGTCGGGATGGACCTCGAAAAAGAGTCCGTCGACTTCGCCCGTTGCGACGGCGGCACGGGCGAGGCCGGGCACGGCGCGACGGTTTCCTCCGGTCCGCCCGTCGATGGCGCCGGGCTGCTGGACCGAGTGGGTCGCGTCGAAGACCACGGGATGCCCGGTCGCCGCGAGCTCCGCGAACCCGGTCATGTCGACCACCAGCCGCCCGTAGCCGAAGCAGGCGCCCCGTTCGGTGACGAGCACGTTCTTGTTCCCGGCGGCCTCGCACTTCTTCGTGACGTGCTTCACGTCCCAGGGAGCGAGGAACTGGCCCTTCTTCACGTTCACGGTCTTTCCGGTCTCCGCGGCGGCCAGGAGGAGGTCGGTCTGGCGGCACAGGAAGGCCGGGATCTGCAACACGTCGACGACCTCGGCAGCACGGGCGCAGTCTTCGGGGAGATGTACGTCGGTGAGCACCGGGAGGCCGGTGCGCTCGCGCACCTCGCCCAGGAGCACGAGGCCGCGCTCCAGCCCCGGACCGCGTGCGGAGGCGAGGCTCGTGCGATTGGCCTTGTCGTAGCTCGCCTTGAAGATCAGGAAGAGGCCGCGCTCGTCGGCCAGTTCGCGCAGCCGCGCGGCGATCGAGAGCGCGAGCTCCCGGGTCTCGAGCACGCAGGGCCCGGCGATGACGAAGAGCTCTCCTCCCCCGACGCGCCTGCCCGCGACCTCGGCCGTGGGGCGCTTCTGCTTCTCCATGGGGACATCCTACCGGATCGGGATCGCGGATCCCCCGCGGGTCAGGGCACGACCAGCCGATAGCGGGTCGGGGCGAGACGGATCTCGACCGGCGTCGTCCCGCCGAAGTCGCCGTCGATCTGGAAGGGCTCGGGATCGCCCTCTGCGAAGACCCGTACCCGTCTTCCGACGCGGAGTTCGACGCCGGAGCCCACCATCTCGTCGAGGATCCCCCGCACGAAGGCACGCGCGAACTCGAGGAGGCTGCCGCTCGGGAAGAGATAGACCTCGAGCTCCCCGTCGTCCAGGCGAGAGCGCCTGGAGAGTTGGACGATGCCGGCGTAGCGAAAGGCATTGCCGACGATGACCTGACCATAGGTCGCGCAGAGCTCCCGGCCGTCGATCTCGACGCGCAGGCGCGGCGGCCGGTATCCACGCAGGGCTCGCAGCGTGGCTCCCACGTAGGTCCATTTCGTGATCGGACCGCGACGACGGAGCTCGACCTCGCGCACGCAGCGTGCATCGAAACCGGCTCCGGTCATGAGGCAGGAGAGGCTTCCGTTGGCGCGCATGACGTCCAGAGCGATCGTCTTGCCGCGCAGCAGGATCTCGAGATTCGCGCGGACGGCGCGGGGAATGCCGAGCTGCAAGGCCAGGCAGTTCGAAGTTCCGAACGGAAGGATGCCGACCGGGACGTCGCGATCCGCCAAGCCATCGAGCACCTCGCGCAGGGTCCCGTCGCCGCCGACGGCCACGACCAGGTCGACGGGCTCGCCGAGCGAGCGCAGCCGGGCGGGTGCTTCGTCCCGCGCGCGAGTCTCGAAGAGTTCCGCCCGGATGCCGCGTTGGTCCAGGGCTTCCCGGAGTTCCCTCGCCGCGCGCTTGCCCCTCCCCTTGCCCGAGATCGGGTTCACCACGATGAGCACGCTCTGAAACGGCCCGGGCCCGAGGGACTCCGGTCCAGAGAGGGTATTCGTCACGGCCATCTGAGAGGCGCAGGATAACGCCGGTGGCGCTCCCTTCGCGGCGGAAGGTAGCTTGAGCGCGATGGTCGGTGCGGACCGGAGGCTCCTCGTCCTCGGCGGCACGGGTTTTCTCGGGACGCACCTGTGCTCCGTCGCGAGTCTCCGCTGGCGCGTCGTGGCGGCCGCGCGCCGGCCCGAGCTCCTGCCCGCCTTCGCGCACGGAGAACGCGTCGAGGTCGCCACCTTGGACGCGCTCGAGCCCGGCGCCCTGCGCCGGCTCCTCGATCTCCACCGTCCCGACGTAGTGGTCAACGCCGCGGCGTTCTCGCGCATCGCCGACTGCGAGCGCCTTCCCGAGCTCGCCGGCTTGCTCAACGCCGTATTCCCCGCTCTCGTCGCGCAGCTCTGTCGGGCGCGCGCCTCGCGCCTCGTCCATGTCTCGACCGACCTCGTCTTCGGCGCGCGCCCGCCGCACGCCTGGCGCTTCACGGAGGACGATCGCCCGGCGCCCTCGTCGGTCTACGGCGCTACCAAGGCCGGAGGCGAGAAGCGCGTGCTCGCTCTCATGCCGGATGCGCTCGTCGTTCGCCTGCCGCTCCTCTGGGGCGACTCCGGCGGCCGGGAGCTCGGCGCGAGCGATCCAGTCCTCGCCGCCATCGAGCGAGGAGAGGTCCCCAAGCTCTTCGTGGACGAGTTCCGCACCCCGCTCGACGTCGGGAACGCGGCCCGCGCCCTGCTCGAGCTCGTGGAGCGCGCGGAGCGGGGGATCCTCCACGTCGCGGGACCCGAGCGCCTGTCGCGTCACGAGCTCGCTCGGCTCCTCCTCGGCGGGCGGACGGAGCGGATCCAGGCCGCGCGACGCGCGGACCTCGGGCTCGCGAGCGCTCGTCCCGGGGACGTGAGCCTCGACGCCTCGCGTGCCCGCGCGTTCCTCGAGACGCCGCTCCTCGGGCCCACGCGCGCGCTCCACGGCGCCGGAGGAGGTTCCGCGAACGCAGCTTCGGCTTGACCTCTCCCCGCTGCGCCGGGTGAAGTGTGCGCCCCCATGGAGCTCGCTCCGCGCTACGACCCGCACGCCTTCGAGGGCGACGTGTACCGCGCCTGGCTCGCGGCGGACGCCTTCCGGCCAAAGGACGATCCCGGCGGCGAGGCCCCCTACGTCGTCGTGATCCCGCCGCCGAACGTGACCGGCGTGCTGCACATGGGGCACGCGCTCGTCGGGACGCTCGAGGACATCGTGACCCGCTTCCGGCGCATGCAGGGACTCGACACCCTGTGGCTCCCGGGCACCGACCACGCCGGCATCGCGACGCAGGCGGTGGTCGAGAAGAAGCTCCTCCTTGAGGAGCAGAAGACGCGCGCCGACCTCGGTCGCCCGGCCTTCGTGGCCAAGGTCTGGGAGTGGAAGGAGGAGCACGGCCACAAGATCCTCGAGCAGTTCCGGCGCCTGGGGGCGTCGTGCGACTGGTCGCGCACGCGCTTCACGCTCGAGCCGCACATGTCGCGCGCGGTGCGCGAGGCCTTCGTGCGTCTGTGGGAGAAGGACCTGGTCTACCGCGGCGCGCGCCTGGTGAACTGGGACTGCGTGCTCGAGACCGCCGTCTCCGACGACGAGGTCGAGATGACGAGCGTCAAGGGCAAGCTCTTCTTCCTGCGCTATCCGGTGCGGGAGATCCCCGGGCGGACGATCACGGTCGCCACCACGCGCCCCGAGACGATGCTCGGCGACACCGGGGTCGCCGTGCATCCCGACGATCCGCGCTACCGGGACCTCGTAGGCAAGCACTGCCTCCTGCCCTTCGTCGAGCGCGAGATCCCGATCGTGGCCGATCCCACCGTGGAAGCGTCCTTCGGGAGCGGCGCGGTGAAGATCACCCCCGGTCACGATCCCGCCGACTACGAGCGCGGGAAGCGCTTCGGTCTCCCGATCGTCGACTTGCTCGAGAAGAACGGCACCCTGAACGGGAACGCCGGACCCTTCGCGGGCCAGCGACGCGAGAAGGCGCGCGCGGCGATCCTCGAGGCGATGGAAGAGCGCGGTCTACTCGAGAAGATCGAGGATCACCTGCACAACGTGCCGATCAGCGACCGCTCGAAGAGCCCGATCGAGCCGCTCGTGAGCGAACAGTGGTTCGTGCGCATGCGGCCGCTCGCGGGCCCCGCGATCCGCGCCGTCGAGAGCGGCAGGCTCGTCTTCAAGCCCGAGCGCTGGGCGACGGTCTACCTCGACTGGCTCGAGAACGTGCAGGACTGGTGCATCTCGCGCCAGCTCTGGTGGGGACATCGCATCCCGGTGTGGTACGACGAGGACGGGGTGCCGGTCGCGGCGCGCGAGGAGCTCGCCCTGGGCTCGCCCCATCCGACCACGGGGAAGCCGATCGTGCGCCAGGACGAGGACGTGCTCGACACCTGGGCCTCCTCCTGGCTCTGGCCCTTCGCGACGCTCGGCTGGCCCGACCGGACGGAGGACCTGGCGCGTTTCTATCCCTCGCAGTTCCTGGCCACGGCGCGCGAGATCCTCTACCTGTGGGTGGCGCGCATGGTCATGGCGGGGTACGAGTTCCTGGACCACCTGCCGGACGAGGAGCGCTGTCCCTTCTCGACCTGCTACGTCAACGCGACCGTGCTCGACGCCAAGGGCCGGCGCATGTCGAAGAGCGCGGGCAACGGCATCGACCCGATCGACATGATCGAGACGTACGGCGCGGACGCGGTGCGTCTGTCGCTCGTGCTCCTGACGCGCGAGGGGCAAGACGTGAAGCTCTCCGAGGACCGCTTCGAGATGGGCCGGCGCTTCACGAACAAGGTGTGGAACGCCTCGCGCTTCGCGTTCACGCACCTCTCCGGCCTGCGCACCGAACTCGCGACCGCGCCCGCGGCCCTGGAAGACCGCTGGATCCTGTCGCGGCTCGAACGCACGCGCTCGGCCGTCACGGCGGCCCTGGAAGGCGCACGCTTCAACGACGGAGCCACGGAGCTCTACAAGTTCGTGTGGAACGACCTGTGCGACTGGTACCTCGAGCTCGTGAAGTCGCGCCTGGCGGAGGGAGACTCGCCCACGGCCCGGAGCGCGCGCGGGGTGCTAGCCCGCGTGCTCGAACCGACCTTCCGCCTGCTGCATCCCTTCACGCCGTTCCAGACCGAGGTCCTGTGGCGCGCCCTGCACGAGGCCCTCGGCCGCGCCCCCGCGAGCCTGCTCGTCCTCGCCGCCTGGCCCGCGGAGGAACCCGCGCGCCTCGATGCGGCGGCCGAGAAGGAGATCGAGATCCTGCAGGACCTCGTGCGCGCGGTGCGCAACATCCGCGCGCTGACCACGATCGGGGAGAAGAAGCTCCTGAGGGCCCTCGTGGTCGCTCCCGGGGAGCGCGAGCGCGGCGTGCTCCTCGCTGCGCGCGAGCGCGCGCGGGCGCTCGCCCATCTCGAGGACCTCCGCATCGAGGCCACGGCCGAACGCCCGGCGAGCTCGGCGGCCGGGATCGCCACCGGGTTCGAGGTCTTCGTGCCGCTCGGAGCCGAGATCGACCTCGGAGACCTGGTCGCGACCCTCGAGCGCCGCGCGACCAAGCTCGAGACGGGGCTCGCCGGGGTGCGCGCCAAGCTGGCGAACGAGGGCTTCCTGCGCGGCGCCGACCCCGAGGTGGTCGAGGCCGAGCGCGCGCGCAAGGCGGAGATGGAGAGCGAGCTCCTGTTGCTCGAGCGCAATCTGGCCGGGCTGCGCTGACGGCTGGCGTCTACCTCCAGCTCGAGTCGATCGTCCCGGGCGCGAAGCGCAGCTCGAACTCGATCGGGAAGGTCTTCGGCGCCACGGCGCCGGATACGAACGAACGGACGGCGAGCGCGCCGCCCGCCGTTCCAGCGTCCGCCTCTGCTGGGGACGGCTCGCGTACGATCGCCGCGCGCACCTCGCCGCGCGTGCCGCGCTCGGCCGCGGCGCGCACGGCGGCGACCGGCATTCCCCGGAGGTCGTGGAACACGTAGCCGTCCGCGCTGGCCGAAAAGCCGGGCAGGTCCCGGAAGGACGATCCTTCCTCCGCGCCAGGAGCCTCGCCTTCCCCGGACTCTCCGGCCACGCGCCAGGAGACGAGGTAGGTCCCCGGCGCGAGCGGCGGGCTCTCGATCGGCCGCGAGCACGTGAGGAAGCCGATGAGCACCGGGCCCTTCGCCCGTGAGGCGCGCGCGAGCTCGGGTTCGGTCGAGTAGGGGATCGAGTCCACGGGGCAGAAGAGCAGCTGTTCGTAGCCCGTGATCACTGCATAGCCCTCGACCCGCGCCGTTCCAGGGGCGGACGTCCAGCGCCGGAGCGTCGCCGCCCGTTCGGGGGCGAAGTGCGCGCTCGCCGCGCGCGGGTGGACCCGCAGGAAGCGCTCGCGGATCCATTCGGCCGAGTCCTTGCCCGGCGCGATCGACGCCGCGCATCGGAACCCGACCGCCTGGGCGCGCTGGTCGCGCGTTCCCTTCTGCCGCACGCCGATGCGGCAGCCGACCTCGGTCTGGGCGAAGGAGCCTCCGACGAGGACGCGCGCGGCGGGGTCCCATTCCGCGAGCGCGTCGAGCGTCCCGCGTCCGAGCTTGACCTTCATCGGCCGGTAGCCGGGGTAGGCGGCGTAGGGGCTCGCCGTCCATTCCCACACGTTGCCGACGAGGTCGTGGACGCCGTGGATGGCGCCGGCGGGGAAGCTCGCGACCGGCATGGCCTGGTTCGAGTCCTTGTCGTGGATCGAGTTCGAGCCGGAGGGATTCCAGTCGCTGCCCCAGGGCCAGATGCGCTCGGAGTTCCCGCGCGCGGCGCGCTGGTACTCGAATTCGGTCATGAGCCGCAGGCCCGCCCAGCGCGCGTAGGAGAGCGCGTCCTCGTAGTCGACGTAGACCACCGGCAGCGCGAGTTCGCCCCCGGGCACTTCGAAGGGGGTGTCCCGCCAGTGTTCGTCCCACCAAGCCGAGGGATCCCAGGCCTTCGCCGTGGTGCTTCGTCCCAGCGCCCGCGCCTCCTCCACGCGCCGTCCCTCCTCCTCGAGGAAGCCCCGACGTCCGTCCTCGATCGCCTGACCGGCCCAGTGGAGCGGAGGCTCGGATCCGGTCGCGCTCACGAAGGCGGCGTACTGCTCGTTCGTGACCTCGGTGGGCATGAGATAGAAGCTCGGCACCACGAGGACGTGCTGGGGGGTCTCGCCCACGAGCGTGCCGGCGACCTGGGGGTTCTCCTCGATCCAGCCCGCGACGTCCTCCGTTCGGCTCCCGATCGTCGTCCTCCCCCCGGCAACGAAGAAAAGACCGGGCGGGCCACCTCCGGGGAGCTCTTGCCCGGGAACCGCGAGCGCAAGCGGCGGGAGTAGGAGCCACGAAACCAAGGCCGTCTCCCTAGCCTTGTCTCCGAGGCGCGTTACGCGTCCTCCCTTCCGGCCGGTAGGCTTTCGCGTTCCCATGTCCGAGCTCCCGTCCCGCCGCCTGAGAGTACCGCCGGAGTGTTCCGGAGAGAGGCTCGACGTCGTTCTCACCCGACTCGACCCGTCCTTTTCGCGCAGCCGGGCCCAGGAGTCGATCCGGGCCGGCGCCGTCTCGATCGAGGGCCGGACGGCGGCGCGTCCCTCCGAGCGGGTCGAAGGGGGAGAGCGCATCGAGATCCGCGATCACGAGCGGCCCCGCACCCGGCCCGGAGGACCCGCGGGGACCGAACTGCGCGTGCTCTTCGAGGATTCCGAGCTCGCGGTGATCGACAAGCCCGCCGGCGTCGTGACCCATCCCTCGCCGACCGTGCGCGGCGGGACCGTCTCGGAGCTCGCCGAAGCGCGCTTCGGCCCGCTCCCACTCGTCCAGGGCGAAGACCGGCCCGGCATCGTCCATCGCCTCGACGCGGATACGAGCGGGCTCATCGTGATCGCGCGGACCGAAGCGGCCGCCCACGCGCTCGTGCGTGCCTTCCGCGAGCGGGAGGTCGAGAAGGAGTACCTCGCCATCGTCTTCGGCGAACCGCGCTTCGACTCCGAGTGGATCGAGTCGCCGATCGGAAGGGATTCCGGCCGGGCGGATCGGATGAGCGTGCTCTCCGCTGGCGGACGGGTCGCGCGCACCTACTACGAGACGCGCGCGCGCTTCACCGGCTTCGCGCTGCTCTCCGTGCGACCCGAGACCGGCCGCACGCACCAGGTTCGCGTGCACCTCGCCTCGATCGATCACCCCCTGGTCGGCGACCGGGTCTACCGGGGACGCAAGGGGCTCGCGCGCCGCATGCCCGCCGGCGCGCCGCGTCTCGAGCGCCACGCGCTGCACGCCGCCGGCCTCGCGTTCCGCCATCCGCGGAGCGGCGAGCCGCTCTCCTTCCGCTGCGAGCTTCCGCGCGATCTCGGCGCCTTCCTGGATTGGCTCGAGGAAGATCGCGCGCGACGCGCGCGGCCGTCGCCTACTTGAAGTGCAGCTTGATCTTGCGCTCGGGATCGTTCCCGTCGAGGTTCAACGGCTTCTTGGTCGAGCGGCCGTCGGAGGCATCCGCTTGCACCGTGTACCGCCCCGGAGGGAGCGGACCGACGCGCATCACCCCGAGATCGATGCCCTTGGACATGCTGTCCATCATGTCGGCCCACCCGATCATGCCCGTCCACTCGCGTCCGTCGGCGTCGCGCACCGAGATCGACGCGGCCACCGCATTCCCCTCCGCGTCGACGACGTCGACGACGACGACGGTCGCCGGAGCGAGCACGAGCTCGATTCGGCTCGTCTCGCCCGCGCTGATGCGGACGACCCTGTTCTGGGCCGTCGCCTGGTTGCCAGCGCGCGCGGAGACCTCGTAGTTCCCCGCGGCGAGGCCCGTGTACTGGAAGGAGCCCTCGGCCCCGCTGGCGGTCATGGAGAAGCGCTCCAGGAGACGACCTCCCTCGTCGCGCAGGAACACGGAGGAGTTCGGCACGGGGGCTCCGCTCGCGTCGCGCACGATGCCGAGCAGCTCGCCGGCCTTGCTCAGACGGAAGTCGATGCCGTCGACCGTCTCGTTCTCTCCGATGCGAATCCCGTTCTGCAGGGAACGGCCGACCTCGCTGTGGGTGCCGAAGGCTCCACCGAAGGGGGTGCCGCCGGCCGCGACGCAGTAGACGCCCGGACGGACGAAGTCGAACTCGTAGTGTCCCGCGCCGTCGGTCTGGAGCTCGGCGTACTGCCCGCCGAGGAAACTCCCCAGGCTGATGCCGCCGTCCTGGAAGAGCGTGACGCGTGCGCTCTCCAGGGGATCGCCCTCGGGACCGAGCACGCGACCCGCGATCCGCCCGAGGGGCAGCACGAGGTCGATCTGGTGCGACTTGGCATCGGGGATGATCTCCGTGAACTCGACGCTGTTCTGCTGGGCTCCCGAGGCGCCCATGACCTGGATCTGGACGAGATACTTGCCCGGCTTGTTCAGCTCGAGGCCGTAGCTTCCCTCTCCGTCGACCTGGTCCATCTTCATGTCCTGGAAGCCGTTGCTCTGGTCGGGGACGAAGCTGACGATGCCTGCGGTGAGAGGCTTGCCGCCGTGGGTGACCTTCCCGGTGATCGCGACCGGATCCGCAGGCGGCTCCCCGAGCACGACGTGGGTCTCCTCGCCTTCCTTCAGCAACACGGGGGCGAAGCGCATGTTATCGAAGAACTTCGAGACGTCTCCTTCGTCCTCCGGCGAGTCGCCTGCGTCGTCCACGCCGATTTCCTCGAGCATCACGACCACGGTCCAGTTCCCCGGACGGAGTCTCTCGAACCGGAAGGACCCGTCCTCCTTCGTGCGCTGCAGGTTCGTCTCGATCATGGTCGGCGCTTGAAGGATCACCTGACCGCCGACCAGGGGAGAGCCGTCGCGATCGAAGACCATCCCCGTCAGCACGGCGCCCTTGCGCAAGGTGATCTCGACGCCCTCCGTGACGCGTCCCGACGTGACCTGCACGGGAACGGCCTCGCTGGCGGCGAAATCGGGATGGGTCGCCACCAGGGCCTGGTCGCCTTCGCCGAGCCCGGCAAGCTGGAACGCGCCGTCCTCTGCGGAGTAGGTCTCGGGCACCTCGAGGGAGCCCTCCAGGCGGGCCATGATCCGGGTCGCAGGCAGCTCGACCGAAACCTTCGCGCCCGGAAAGGGCGTTCCGTCCGGAGCGCGGACCACTCCCGCTACCCCGGCCTCGGGGCGCAGGAGGATCTCGATCGGATCGAGCGGCGTCGCCGAGGGCAGGCTCACCGCAGCCGGCGCGCTCGGACCGAAGCCCTTCGCGCGCGCTTCGATCTCCCATGCGCCTTCGTGCAGATCGCCGACCCGGAACTCGCCGCGCTCGTCGTCGATCTCTTCCCTGCGCGTCGTCCCCGGCATGAAGACGACCTCGCTGCGAGCGCGGACGACGAGCGTGAACTTCGAGATCGGCTTCCCCTCGGGGTCGATCACGCGGCCGCGGACCTCGAGCGGCGGCAGGAGCTCGAGTTCGATCGCGGTTCCCGGGCGCACCGGGGACTTGCGGGCCTTCCACTCCCCCTTGGGCTCCGACGGGTCCGAGCCCGGGGGCGCCGGAGCGCTCGCTTCCACCAGGAAGGGCCCCGGTCCGAGTCCGCCCACGCGGAAGCGTCCGTCGGCGTCCGTTTCCGCGGAACCGCTGGCGCCGCGGGCGGCGTTCATGGCGCCCGCGCCCATCATCGCCGCCGGATCGAAGCGCACGGAGACCTTCGCTCCCGCGACCGGACCCCCTTGGCCGGTCTTCACGGCCCCGGTGATCTCCTGGCCTGCTTCGAGGTGCAGCACGACTCCCTCGACCTCCTGGCTCTCGGCGACCTGGATGCGCTGGGCCCGGGGCGAGAGGTAGCCGGTCGCTTTGGCGACCAACCCGACCGAGCCCGCTGGCACGCCGCGCAGCTCGAAACTGCCGTCCTCGCGCGAGGTGTCCTTGGGACCGTCGTTCCCCGCGAAGCCGAAGATCATCGTCCTCGCCGCGACGACCTCGGCTCCGGCGATCGGGGCGTCCCCGGGGCCGAGAACCCGGCCCCGGATCTTCGCGCCGTATGCCAGGGCGATCTGGACCACGCGCAGTTCGCCTTCTTCGAAGCTCATCCCGCTCTCCGAGTAGGTGGCGAGATCGTCGCTCTTGACGGCGAGCATCCGCGGCCGGGTGCAGTCGATCGCCCGCAGCTCGAACGCCCCGGTGCCATCGGCCCGGTCCTCGCGGTCGAACATCCAGGAGGACTCGGCGTCGCTCATGGAGAACTGCGTGGGATCCAGCCCCAGATCGATCTCGACGTCCTCCAGTACCTGCGCGGGATCCGCCAGGTCCGCCGGCAGGGCGACGCGACCCTGGAGGCACGCTCCGACCTTGGGAAGCAGCGTTGCCGAAGCCGACGGCGAGGCGAGATCGACGCACGCGGGGCGGGACAGGTAGAGGAAGCGTCCGTCGAGCGCGATCCAGCCTTCGTCCTCGTCCTTCGGGAAGGGCAGGCGAAACCACCCGTCGGCCGCGACGGGCCCGATCGCGAGCACGCCTTCGGGGAGTTCGTTCGGCTCGTCCCGGAGCTTGCGCAGGATGCCGTCCTTGCCGAGGATCTCTTCCGGCGAAAGGGCTCGATCCAGTGCCAGGACGCGCAGCGTGTCGTCGGCCGGCGCCGTCGGTGGGACGAGGACCCGGCCCTCGGCCCAGCGCGCGTCCTCGGAGACGAAGGCGCGTCGCTCGTCCTCGCGAGAAGGCGCCTCGGGCGTCGCAACGGCGGCGGTCGAGGGACTCTCCTTCGGTTCCCCGGGCGAGAGCAGCGCGGCATCCCCGGTGGGTCCGGCGCTCTCTTGCGGGGCCGGTGCCGGCGCCGCCTTTCCTTCGTTCTCGCCCGCGCCTCGATGGGGCGAGCCCAGGACCATGACGAACACGGCGACGAGGCAGAGAACGATCGCACCGAGGATCAGGGCGAGGAGGTTCTTCATGGCACGTTCTTGGGGTGGGGCGCCCAGGGGGGAAAAGGGAGCGGGCGTACGCCGGTCGCCCGGGCCCATTCGAGGAAGGAGCGAGAGTACGCTCCTTGGGGTGCGAGGAACCGCTCTCTCGAGCGCAGGTCGGGCATGCGTTCATCGTAGAATCCGCGCCCTTTCCCCGCACGAGGTACGCATGCCGGACCGCTTTTCCCCGAGCCCAGAGGGCGTCGCGACCTGGATCGAGCGCGTCTGGCGCCCGACGGTCGCACGCTCGCCCGAGCGACATTCGACTTTCGTTACGAACTCGGGGCTCGAGCTCGCGCCGGTGTACGGCGAGGCCCGCGACGGTTCCTGGCCCGGCGCCTATCCCTTTACGCGCGGCGTACAGCCGACGATGTATCGCGGACGCTTCTGGACGATGCGCCAGTACGCGGGCTTCGCGAGCGCGCGCGAAACGAACCGGCGCTTCCGGATGCTCCTCGAGAGCGGCCAGACCGGGCTCTCGACCGCCTTCGATCTTCCGACGCAGATCGGGTACGACTCCGATCATCCGCTGGCCGAGCCCGAGATCGGCAAGGTCGGCGTCCCGATCAACTCGCTCGCGGACATGGAGCGGCTGCTCGCGGGGATCCCGATCGGCGAGGTCTCGATCTCGATGACGATCAACGCGACCGCGAGCTCTCTCCTCGCGATGGTCGTGGCGCTCGCCCGGCGCCAGGGAGTCGCGCGGGAGAACGTGCGCGGCACCGTCCAGAACGACATCCTCAAGGAATACGCGGCGCGCGGGAACTACCGCTTCCCGATCGCGCCCTCGCTGCGGCTCACCACGGACCTGATGGCATTCTGCGCGCGCGAGGTCCCGAGCTGGAACACGATGTCGATCAGCGGCTACCACATCCGCGAGGCGGGCTCGACCGCGGTCCAGGAAGTGGCCTTCACCCTGGCGAACGGCCGCGCGTACGTGCGCGCGGCCCTCGCGGCGGGGCTCGCGATCGACGACTTCGCGCCGCGGCTCTCGTTCTTCTTCAACGCGCACAACCACCTGTTCGAGGAGGTGGCCAAGTTCCGCGCCGCGCGGCGCATGTGGGCGCGCATGATGCGCGAGGAGTTCGGGGCGCAGGACCCGAAGAGCTGGATGCTGCGCTTCCACACCCAGACCGCGGGCTCGATGCTGACGAGCCAGCAGCCGGACAACAACGTGGTGCGCGTGACGCTCCAGGCGCTGGCGGCCGTGCTGGGCGGGACGCAGTCCCTGCACACGAACTCGCGCGACGAGGCGCTCTCGCTCCCGAGCGAGGAGTCCGCGCGCCTGGCGCTGCGCACGCAGCAGATCCTGGCCCACGAGTCGGGCGTTGCCGACGTGGTCGATCCCCTCGGCGGTTCACCCTACGTGGAGGCGCTGACCGACGAGGTCGAACGGCGGGCGCGGGAGCTCATGGCGCGCATCGAGGAGTTCGGCGGCGCCGTGCGCGCGATCGAGACGGGCTTCGTGCAGCGCCAGATCCACGAGAGCGCGCTCGCCTGGCAGCGCGCGCTGGAATCGGGCGAGCGCGTGGTCGTGGGCGTCAACGAGTTCCAGGTCGAAGAGGGCGATGCGGAGATCTTCGAGCCCGACCCCGCCGCGCGGGAGGAGGTCCTGGCCGATCTGGCCGCCGTGCGCGCGCGACGCGACGCGGCGCGCGTCTCGGGCGCCCTGCGCGCGCTCGAGGAGGCCGCGCGAGGCCGCGCGAACCTGATGCCGCCGATCCTCGCTGCGGTCGAGGCCTACGCCACCGTGGGAGAGATCTGCGCCGTCCTCGAGCGCGTCTTCGGGAAGTACCGCCCGCCGGAGGTGCTGTAGGCGTGAGCGCGCGCGTCGAGAGAGCCCTGGACGGCCTGTGCCAAGGCGTGCACCACGTCGCGATCGCCGTCCCGAGCCTGGCCGAGGCGCGCAAGACGTGGATCGAGACCCTGGGGCTCGTCGAGACGGCCGTGGAGCACGTGGCGGACCAGAAGGTGAACGTCCTCGTGGCCTACGCGGGGACGCAGCGCATCGAGCTCGTCGAGCCCGCGGCGAGCGATTCGCCCATCGCGGGCTTCCTCGAGAAGCACGGCGGGGGTCTGCACCACGTCGCCCTGCGCGTGACGGACGTGACGCGCGCGCTGGAGAGACTAAAGGGTGCCGGGATGCGCCTGATCGACGAGGCGCCTCGACCCGGCGCGCACGGGACGCGCATCGCCTTCGTGCATCCGAAGAGCGCGGGCGGCGTGCTCGTCGAGCTCGTGGAGGAGGTTCGCCGATGACGAAGAAGACCAAGGCGCCGGAAGATCGCTCCGCACGCACCGAGCCCGTACGCTCGGATCCCACCGCCGAGCCCCGGGAGACCCCGCTCGCACGCCTGCACCGCATGCGCGAGGCCGCGCTCGTCGGCGGCGGCCCCGCGCGCATCGCCGCCCAGCACGAGAAGGGCAAGCTCACCGCGCGCGAGCGCATCGCGCTGCTCCTCGACGAGGGATCCTTCGTGGAGATCGACCGTTTCGTCGCGCACCGCTGCACCGACTTCGGGATGGAGCAGCAGAAGATCCTGGGGGACGGCGTGGTGACGGGTCACGGGCGGATCGACGGGCGCCCGTGCTACCTCTACAGCCAGGACTTCACCGTCTTCGGCGGCTCGCTCTCCGAGACCCACGCCGAGAAGATCTGCAAGGTGATGGACATGGCGCTCAAGGTGGGCGTGCCCATCCTCGGCCTCAACGACTCGGGCGGCGCGCGCATCCAGGAGGGCGTGAAGAGCCTGGGCGGCTACGCCGAGATCTTCTGGCGCAACGTGCAGGCGTCGGGCGTCGTGCCGCAGCTCTCCGCGATCCTCGGGCCCTGCGCGGGCGGCGCGGTCTACAGCCCGGCGATCACCGACTTCGTGGCCATGGTGGAGGGCACCTCCTACATGCACATCACCGGCCCCGACGTGGTGAAGACCGTGACGCACGAGGTCGTGACCTCCGAGGAACTCGGGGGCGCCGAGGTGCACGCCACGCGTTCGGGCGTCGCCTCGCTCACCGCGCCGGACGACCGGGCGTGCCTCGCGCTCCTGCGCCGGCTCTTCTCCTACCTGCCGCTGAACAACGCCTCGGGCGCGCCCTTCGTCCCGAGCGAGGATCCGCGCGACCGCGAGGACGCTCGTCTCGATTCGCTCGTGCCCGAGGACTCCTCGAAACCCTACGACATGCACGAGGTGCTGCGGGCGGTGCTCGACGAAGGCTCATTCCTCGCGATCCACGCCGAGTTCGCCAAGAACCTGATCGTCGGTTTCGCGCGTCTCGGGGGTCACGTGGTCGGCGTGGTGGCGAACCAGCCGGCCGTGCTCGCCGGCTGTCTCGACATCGAGGCCTCGCGCAAGGGCGCGCGCTTCATCCGCTTCTGCGACGCCTTCAATGTCCCGATCGTGACCTTCGAGGACGTGCCGGGCTTCCTGCCGGGCACCGCCCAGGAGTACGGCGGGATCATCCTGCACGGCGCCAAGCTGCTCTATGCCTACGCCGAAGCGACCGTGCCCAAGCTCACCGTGATCACGCGCAAAGCCTACGGCGGGGCCTACGACGTCATGGCCTCGAAGCACGTGCGCGCGGACGTGAACCTCGCCTGGCCCGACGCGCAGATCGCGGTCATGGGCGCCGCCGGCGCGGCGCGCATCATCCACCGGCGCGAGATCCAGGCCGCGAAGGATCCGAGGCGCGCCGAGGCCGAGCGCACGGCCGAGTACGAGGCGACCTTCAACAACCCCTACATGGCGGCCGAGCGCGGCTTCATCGACGACGTGATCGAGGCGCGCACCACGCGCCCGGAGCTCATCCGCTGGCTCGAGCTGGTGCGCACCAAGGTCGAGACGCGTCCGCCGCGCAAGCACGGGAACATCCCGATGTGACGGAGTCAGGAACACTTTCCAACTGTTCCTGTCGGTCCGCCCGTCACCGAGGCCGCCCATCCGCAGCGGCGCAGGGACTCACCGATCAAACGCTCGATCTGCTGGGCGTATTCGGGATCCTCGAGGACCAGCCTCCGATGTCTCTCGAGAGCCTTGCTCACGCCACTCGTCGTGAACGCCAAGCGTCGGCCGATCTCCTCCAGGGACGAGGCACACAGATCGCGCATCAAGCCTGCCCTGGCCTGGCACCAGCCATCGACCTTTTTCTGAGAGTTCTTCACGGACCATTCGCCGATCTCCTTGCGGCAGGACTCGATCGTCCGCTCCACGCTCTCGGCGTCGCAGATGGGCAGGCCGATCCGAGTTCCGTCGGCCAGTCGAGCCTTGCGCCGCATCCATGCGAGCACCGAATCCCCCGCAGCTCCCAACAGGTCATCGAGTGGGTCTGGCCCATCGACGGGACAGCGCAAGCGCATTTCGACGAGCCGGGCGAGGCCGGCGCCCAGAGATCCAAACGTCGATTCGTAAGCCTCGGCGCGGGAAACTCGGTTTCCTCGCACAGCCTGCATCCGCTTCTCGATCCAGCTGGGTTCGAGCCAGGGCGGGCCGCGCAGTCTCGTGTGATGTCGAGCGCTCCCATGAGGATAGAGATCCGGCCTCGGGACGAGCCCGCCCTTCACCGGGTTGGCATCGATGTACCGGACGAGGGTTTCGCGATAGCGGATCGACCGGACGGGCCTCGAGACGAAGCGGCCACGGAGGAGGGGCCCGTCCCGGCGGCGTCCCCGGTTGAACCAGCGCACGTATTCGTTCTGGATCCGACGCATGCCCTCGGACAGCGCGCCCCGTGGGCTGCGCACCAGGAGGTGGAAGTGGGTGGTCATGATGCAGAACGCGTGTACCTCCAATTCCCCGCGACGGACCGAGTAGGCGATGCGGGAGAGGAAGTAGCGGACATCGCGCCGATTCTCGAAGACAGTTCGGCGTGCCAGGCCGCGGTTCATCACGTGGAACCAGCAGTCGGGACCGTCCAGGCGGGAGGGACGTACCATGGCCGGCCGGCAAGACCCGCGGGGGGATCCGGCGGTGACGAGAAAACGGTTGGAAAGTGGTCCTGACTCCGTACCTTTCTCGGATGTTCAAGCGCATCCTGATCGCGAACCGAGGCGAGATCGCGCTGCGCGTGATGCGCACGGCGCACGAGATGGGGATCGAGACCGTCGCGGTCTACTCCGACTTCGACGCGCGCGCCCTGCACGCGCGCCTGGCGACCTTCGCAGTGCCGCTCGGGGGCACCCTGCCGCGCGATTCCTATCTCTCGATCGAGAGGCTCCTGGCGGCGGCGAAGCGCTCGGGTGCCGAGGCGATCCACCCAGGCTACGGCTTCCTCTCCGAGAACGAGGCGTTCGCCCAAGCGGTGGTCGACGGCGGGCTCGCATGGATCGGCCCGCCGCCCGCGGCGATCCTCGCCATGGGGGACAAGATCGAGAGCCGGCGCGCGATGAAGGCGGCCAGCGTGCCGGTCGTCCCTGGCCTCATCGATCCGGTGGCGGATCCCGCGGCCGCACTCGCGGCGGCGCGGACGATCGGCTACCCCGTCGCGCTCAAGGCCTCCGCCGGCGGCGGCGGCAAGGGGATCCGCGTCGTGCGCGATCCCTCCGGGATGGAGGGCGCCTTCCGCACCGCCTCGGGCGAAGCACAGGCCGCCTTCGGCGACGGGCGCCTCTATCTCGAGCGCTACCTCGAGCGCCCGCGCCACGTCGAGATCCAGGTGCTGCTCGACGCGCGCGGGAACGGCGTCCATCTCGGCGAGCGCGACTGCTCGGTGCAACGCCGGCACCAGAAGATCGTCGAGGAGAGCCCCTCGCCGGTGGTCGACGCCGAGTTGCGCGAGAGGATGGGCGCGATCGCGCTCCAGGCCGCGCGCGCGGTGGGCTACGTCAACGCCGGTACGGTCGAGTTCCTCTACACGGCGGCGAGCGGGAGCCCAGAGGTCTTCTTCCTCGAGATGAACACGCGCCTGCAGGTCGAGCACCCGATCACCGAGGTCCTGACCGGGATCGACCTCGTTCGCGAGCAGATCCGCATCGCCGCGGGCGAGGCCCTCTCGTTCGGCCAAGCCGACGTGACCTGGCGCGGCCATGCGATCGAGGTGCGCATCAACGCCGAGGATCCGACCAACGGCTTCCTGCCCGCGACCGGCACGATCCACAACCTGAGGCTCCCCGGCGGTCCCTGGGTGCGCATCGACTCGGGCCTCTACCGCGGGATGGAGGTGGGGCTCTCCTACGATCCCTTGCTCGCAAAGCTGATCGTGTGGGGGCCGGATCGGCCCGCGGCGATCGCGCGCATGCGGCGCGCCCTGAAGGAGCTCAACATCGGCGGCGTGCGCACGAGCGCCCCCGCCGCGCTCGCCGTGCTCGAGGACGCACGTTTTCAGCAGGGCGATTTCGACACCCATCTCCTCGAAACGATCGACTTCAAGGTCCGCGTGGGCGATCAAGTGCAGGCGGCGGCGGTGGCGGCCGCGCTGCACCGCTGGCACGAGGCGCGCCGGCGCGCGCTCGCGGGCGCCGGCGGGGATCGCAACGCGTGGCTGGAGCGCGGCCGAGCCGAGGCGCTGCGCCCGGCGTCCACGAAGGGCGGGCGATGAAGTACTTCGTCACGGTCAACGGCGAGGAGCACGAGGTGGAGCTCACCGAGCGTCTGGGGCAGCTCGACGTCTTCTACGACGGGAAGCGGCTCGAGGCTCGTTACGAAGAGGTCGACCGCCTCGGCCAGGTGGGACTCTTCCTCGGCGAGCGCACCTACGCGGTCTCGATCGAGGGCGACTCGAACCGCTCGCTCGTGACCGTCGCCGGACACCTGTACGACGTCGAGATCGAGGACGAGCGCGAGTACGCGGCGCACCAGGCCGAGCGCGAGCGCGGCAAGAGGGGCGGCGCGCTGAAGAGCGTCATGCCCGGGGTCGTGATCCGGCTCCTCGTGAGCGAGGGCGAGGTGGTCGAGAAGGGCCAGGCGCTCCTGATCCTGGAGGCGATGAAGATGCAGAACGAGATCGCGGCGCCGTCCGCGGGCAAGGTGACGAAGATCCACGTGAGCGAGCGCCAGGCCGTCGCGAGCGGAGCCCTGCTCTTGACGATGGCGTAGGACGGTCTCCGCGCTACCCTTCCCCGATGGCCCTGCCCCGATGACCAACGACCAGTGGATCGACGTTGGCTCCGTCGAAGAGCTCGGGCGGGTCCGACTCCAGGAAGTCCGCGTGGGGAAGAAGCTCGTCGCGCTCTCCTGCAAGGACGGCGTCTTCGGCGCCGTGTCGGGCGTGTGCAACCACGTCGGCGGGCCGCTCGGACGCGGGACGCTCGAGGGCTTCTACTCCAAGAACGCGCGCGCCTGCACCTGGCCCTGCTCGATCACGCAGATGGATCCCATGGACCAGATGGAACAGGTCTACGAGGGCATCGTGCACGGGGCCGACGTGATCCTGGTGGCGACGCCGATCCGCTGGGGCGCCGCGAGTTCGCTCTACTACAAGATGGTCGAGCGCATGAACTGCGTGCAGAACGCGATCACGACCCACAACAAGGTGCTCGTGCGCGACAAGTCGGTCGCTTTCATCATCACCGGCGGCCAGGACAACGTGCAGGCGGTCGCAGGGCAGATGCTGGGCTTCTTCGCCGAGATCGGCTGCCACTTCCCGCCCTTCCCGTACGTGGCGCACAGCCGGGGCTGGTCGGCGGAGGACATGGAGCGCAACATGGAGGTGGTGCGCTCGAGCGAGGAGCTGCGCGCGGGTACGCGTGCGCTCGTCGATCGAGCGGTGGATCTGGCGCGGCGCCTGCGCGCGAGCCGCGGCGACGTCGCCTCGATCGAGCGCGGCGGGCGCAAGGCCCACGCCGAGCGCGGCGGCGAGCACGACATGGAACATGCGCACCCGTAGCTCAACGGATAGAGCATCGGTCTTCGGAACCGAGGGCTGGGGGTTCGAGTCCCTCCGGGTGCGCCATCGCATCGAGTCGCATGTCGTCGCGCCCGGGACGGTTCGGATCACCGCACTCGACGGACGCGCCGTCGATCTCTCCTGCGACGTTCTCTAGAGGGTTGAACATGCTCACTCGCTTCTTGGGACCGAAGACCGAAGCCGCCTACGCCTTCCTGCGGGTCGTTGCGGGGCTCCTGTTCGGCTTCCACGGCCTCCAGATCCTCTTCGGCGTGCTGACGGAGTTCCGGCCGCCGGTCGGATCCCAGGCTTGGTTCGGCGGGATCATCGAGCTCGTCACGGGCATCGCGATGACGGCCGGCGCCTTCACGACCTGGGCAGCCTTCCTCGCCAGCGGGACCATGGCGGTCGCCTACGTCCAGTTCCACTGGCGGTTCGACTTCGGCGCACGGTTCTTTCCGGCGATGAACGAGGGGGAGCTGGCACTCCTCTATTCCGTGCTGTTCCTCTTCATCGCCTGTCGCGGCGGAGGGAGGTGGAGCGTCGACGGACGGCAAGCCGGCGTGTCAAAGAGTGGATGAAGCGTGCGCTGAGGAGCGCCTTCACGACTGCTGGACCTTCCGAAGTGTCGGGTGTTTCCAGGACTTCAGAGCGACGGACGAGACAAGCAGTCCGGCGTGTCGATCCACGCGGGCCCTCGTTCGATGCGCCGGTAGAGTCAAGGTTCCCATCCGGTCGAGACCGTCCGGAACCCCGGCTCCGAACCAGAAGGGAGCATGACGATGCGATTCATGGTCTTGATCAAGGCCGACAAGACCACGGGAGCGGGCGCTCTGCCGGACGCGAGCTCGGCGCCGTGGGGAACGAAGCCCGAACGGAGCTCGAGCGCGCGGCCGCCCTCACGCGCAACGCACGCGAGCGCGAACTCCTCCTCAGTGCACGCCGCCGCGCTCGCCCGCGGACCGGCGTCACCGCAGCCGCGGTGACGTCCAAGGCGTTTCCAGTGTGTCGGACCCGGGCCAGGCGGTTCGAATCCCGCCAGCCGGCCCCCGAATGCGACGCTCACCCGCCGGCGGGATCGAGCAGCGGGCAGGCCTGGTTGTTGAGCGCTTCGAAGAACTGCGCGAGCGCCTGGTAGGCGTCGTCCGAGCCCGGGAACGTCTGGTTGAACATGTCGAGCACCTGGATCTCCGTCAGGTCGTAGTTCACCTCTGGAGACCAAGCGTTGAGCAGCGCCGCCACGGTCTGGCGCCCGAGCTCCCGCAGCGCGCCGTCGCCGAGGTCGAGCACCTGGTCGAGCGTCATGCCCGGGAACGCGTCCTCGAAGATGTCGTCGAAGAGGTTCGGCGGAACGATCGGGATCGGCCACCTGGCGAACTGCTCCGGGTCGTTCCAGACCTCCGGAGGACACCCCTGGCCGCCCACCTGGATCGGATCGCACGAGGTTTTGTCGATCCGGAGCTGCACCTCGTTGGTCGCCTGGATGGGCAACCCCGTGAGCGGATCCATGACCTCGCCCTGGATGAACTGCTCCTCCGAGAGGCAGGTGATCTGGTCGAGCTGGATCTGGATGGAGATCTGTCCGGCGACCTGCCCCAGGGAGTACGGCGGGAAGATGCTCGTCTGCGCCGCCCCCGGGAGGGTCGAGAAGCACAGGAGGACTTCCACCCGGTCGGATCCTTGTGGCGGGATCTTCGGGAAGCCCGTGCTGTTGAAGTCCAGCGTGGGGACCTGCCCTGGGGCGTAGATCTCGGCATCGAGCCGGATCGTCGAGATGACGCGCGGCTCGACGCGGATCGCGCCCACGGAGAGCGCGGCCGCCAAGACGGCCCATCCACACCACGGGGCCTTCGTTCCAACCTTCCCGTTCCTCGGTTTCATCGTTCCCCCTCGGCCTGTGTTCCTCGGTTCCCGAACTGGGACCGGCGTCCCATGGTAGGCGCAGAGCGCTCTTGCGTGGGGAAGTGCGTCCCGGAAATGGGAGCGAATCCGGTACAGGACCCCGCTGAAGGGTTCCTGCACTTCAGGGGACGCAGGGGAAGGGACGCATGGCGGTCGAGCCAGGGAAGCCCCGCCGGAGGCCGCCGGGGCCCGAGCCCGAGATCAGGAAGGACCCTGAGCTTCCTGGGACGAGGTCTTTTCCTCGTCCCGCCGCCTCTGGCCTCCGCCCTTCTGCGGCCGCGACGGCAAGTTCTTGACCATGAAGCGCTTGTTCTCGATCAGCTTCAAGAGGTCGAAGGAACTCACCAGGCCGACGACCTCCTTGTCCTGCGTGACCACCAGGTGGTGGATCCGGTGGTTGCGCATGATCCTGGCGGCGATGTGCACGTCGGCGTACTTGGGCACGGTGTAGACGTCGCGCGTCATGATCTGGCCGATGAGCGTCGAATCGGCGATCGTCTCGACCAGGTCCATCGAGGTCACGATGCCGATCGGTTCGTGCTCGGCGCTGACCACGGGCAGGGAGTGGATGCCGTGCTTGGCCATGAGCTCGCGCACGTGGCCGACGCTCTGGTGGCGCGTCACGGACATGACCTGCTCGGTCATGACGTCGGCGATCTTGACGATTCCCGATTGGCTCGAGGCGCCTACGTCGCGGGGGACCTTCTTCATGCGCTGACGGGAGTTCGGTCTCAGAGTTGGCTCGATGCGGGGGCGTCGAGCCCCAGCCGCGAGCTGAGCTCGTGGATGCGCCGACCGAGGCGGGAGGGGTCCGGGCCGGTGCGTTCGAGGTCGCGGTAGGCCGCCAGCAGGAGACCGTCGTCTTCGGATTCGAGCAACCGTTCGGCCAGGGGAAGGAGGCGCAGGTTCTCCTCGACCAGGTGCTGGCGGTGCAGGACCACGAAGAACTCCGCCTCGCGCAGGAAGTCGCGCAGGTCCTGCGGACGCCCGTAGATCGCGCCGAGCAGCCGCTCGTTCAGCTCGCGCAGCGATTGGCGCTCGCGTTCGTGGTCCCCGCACAGACGCCCCAGGGCGATGCGTTCGTCCACGCTCCGGGCGCGCCCGAGGAGCCGCGGGAACAGGCAGGACTCCTCGCGGCGCTGGTGCAGGCCATCGGCGAAGTGCACGAAGAGCGCCAGGAGTTCCGCCGAGATCTCGGCTTCCAGTCGTCCCGATCGTCGCGCGCTCTCGAGCTCGCGCTCCAGGCAATCCAGCATGCGGCCGATCCAGTGATGCTCCTCGCGCAGGATCTCGATGGCCTGGAGCGACATGCGGACAAGTCTAACGCCTCGCGATCCCCTCGCGACGGCGGACCGCGCGCGCCCCGCTCATCGTGGGCCGAGGCCTGCGCTCTGCGCCGCGCCGCTCTACGTGCAAGGGCGTAGTGGCCCGCGAGAAGCTCCCAAGCTCGGCGCAACGGGTCGACCGAGCGATGTGGACGAGAGACCTCTCGAATGCCGGCGCGCGCGTCTGCGCGCTGCCTTCGCCTTGGGTCGACGGCCGCGCGTGACGCCCGGTGGAGTTCCACCCTCGACAGGGTCGAGGATCCGTGCGCACATCGGCCACCTGCGCCGCGCGATCCTCCGGAGTAGGGTCGAGGGAGACAGGAATCACGGCGATCGCCCCGGGACTCCCCCCGGAAGGTCAAGGAGGTGGAACGATGAGAATCGACGAGTGGATGGTCAAGGAAGTCTATGCCTGCAGGCCGGAAACGGATCTCAACGGGGCCGCGCGCTTGATGTGGGAGCACGATTGCGGATGTCTCCCGGTGGTCGACGTCGAGGACCGTCTCGTGGGCATCGTGACCGACCGCGACGTCCTGATGGGCGCTTACACGCAGGGCCGTGCGCTCGGCGATCTCCACGTCTCGAACTGCATGACCCAGAAAGTCATGGCGGCCTTGCCGTCGGATACGGTCGAGGACGTGATCCGGATGATGGGCGATCACCAGGTGCGCCGCATCCCCGTGGTCGAAGAGCAGGGCAAGTTGGTGGGCCTGATCTCCCTGAGCGATCTGGTGCGACACACGACCGAGAGCGAGGACTCCAAGACGCGCGCGAACCTGAGCACGCGCCTCCTCGAGGCCCTCGAGTGCGTTTGCGAATCGCGTCGCTTCGCCTGCGAACTGCCCGCTCCGGTCCCGACGAAGAAAGCCGAGCGAACGAGCGGCAAGGCGAGGGTCGGAACCATCTGACCCCGGCGGGGAGCGATCCTCACGCGCTCGCGCGCAGGGCTTCGCCGTCCTGGTCGACGAGGATCCACCCGGCCTCGACCAGGGACGGCGCGAGCGCGCGTACGCGCTCGCCGTCGACCCGCAGCACGATCAGCTCGCGCCCCCCGAAGGCGGGGTGCGTGAAGTAACCGCTTACTTCCAAACCGAGCAGGCGCGCCGCGGTCAGCACTTCGACCCGCGGCTTGGTGCGCTCGGGACGCTCGAGGGTCAGGCGTAGTCCCCGGCCGGCCATGGTCATGCGTACGAAGATGCGGAACAGGTCGGATTCGGTCACGATCCCCACCGTGCGCTCGCGTTCGACCACGGGGAGCGCGCCGACCTTGCGCTCCATCATCAGCTTCGCCGCCGTCTCGAGGTGATCGTTCGGCGCCACGGTGACCACGGGGTGGCTCATCACCTCGCGCACGGGACGCGCCGCCGCAGCTCGCCCGCGCTCGGAATCGACCTCGGAAACCGCCCGGGGGAGCGCCCCGATCAGTTCGCGCTCGGTCACGATGCCCACGAGCTCCCGATTCTCCTGGACGGGGGCGCGGCGGATGCGTCGATCCCGCAGGATGCGCAGCGCTTCCTGGCAGGGCGTCGCGCCTTCGAGGCAGAGGACGTCGCGCGTCATGAAATGGCGGACCAACACGGCGGAGTGAAGCTTTCTTCGACCGATCCCGCCCGGGACTGGAGGATGTGGGGTCGGGCCTCGGCCCCCCCCCTGCATGTCATCACTGGAGGGCGAAGCGATACACCTCGGCCAAGTCGTTGGCGTAAGGGAAGCGCACCTCCGGTTCCGCCGAGCGCGCTCCGGGGAAGATCTGGTCCAGCTGCTCCCGGTGCATCGGATTGGCGCGTCGCATCACCACCACGTGCGTGGGCTTGATCCGGCGCAGGCGATGGATGTTGTCCCAGGTCAGGTAGATCGCCCGCAGCTTCGTGTCGAGCGTCAATTGAGGCGCCCAATCGCCCACCAACACGGAGTCCGGCGGGAGTTCGTTCAGTTGCTCGAAACCCGCCCGGAGTTCGTAGCGCGGGGCTCGTATCCAGGACACGAACCAACTCGCGTTCAGACCCGAGGCGAGCACGACCAGCAGGACGGCCAGCGTTCGCAGGAAGCGGGTCGAGCGAAGGAGGCGGCCGCAGAAGAGGATGCCTGCCACGCACAGAGGCCAGCTCGCGAGGAGGTAGGTCCCGAAGGTGCGTAGGAAGAGCGTCTTCGACTCCACGTTCTTCGGGCTCAGGATCCCGACGGTTGCGCCGGCGGTCGTGGCAAGATGACAGAGCCCCATGCAGAGCACGAACCCGAGGAGGATGGCCGAGACGGCGCCGGCCTGCTCGACGAGCTCGGCGCGCAGCTCATCCATGTGGTCCAGGGCGAGCAGGGCCAACCAGATCAGCGCCGGCAGCGCGACCAGGTAGTAACGGGAAGGGTGGTACTTGAGCACCGTGAATGCGATCGTCTGCGTCCAGAACCAGCAGACCATGACGACGTCCGAGGTCCGGAAGGAAGCCGAACGCGAGATCAGCCTGCGCAGCACGAAGATCGACACGACGCCGCCGAGCAGCGTCAGGGTCGGATTCATGCGCAGGACGTCGAGGGTCAAGAGCTCCTTCCCGAACTGGGTCGGGGTCGATAGCTCGCGTCCGCGGAACTCGATCGGGATCCCGAGCCCATCCACGATCCCGAGGAAACCGACGATCGCCAGGCACAGACTCCAGGCCAAGAGTCGGCGCTTCTCGGCGCTCCCGATCCTCTCGGACGCCCTCAGCACGAGCCAGGCGAGGGCGAGGGCCGCCACCCCGAAGGCAGCCGTCTCCTTGCAGCCGTAGGCCAGGGCGAACGCGACGACAGCCAGGGCGACGCGCAGCCCGAGCGAACGAAGGCGAGGGGACACGATCGCGTGCAGGCCCAGGAGCGAGAAGAAGAGCAGCTTGACTTCGAACAGGGCCAGCCTGCCGTAGACCGCGAAGAGCGGGTGGACCAGGAGCAGCAGGAGGCCGAACGAAGCCGAGAGCGAGCCGAAGCGCTCGTGGAGCAGGAGGAAGGCGAGGATCGCGCTGCCGAGGGCGAAGGCGAGGCTCAGGAGCCGTGCGTTCTCGAGAGAGACTCCGAAGAACCGGAAGACGAGGGTGTTGAGCCACACCGTGACCGGGCTGTGCAGCGCCCAGCCCGCGTATTGGTCCTCCGGCGTCCAGTGCTCTCCTCCGAACAGGACGCGGTTGCGCGCGTCGAGCGTCTTGTAGCCTTCGTCGCAAAAGGCGCCCGCGTCGAATCGGACGGTACCCAGCTTGATCGGCGTGTCGGCGCCGATGCGCCAGCTCTGGACCAGGAAGGTGGCGAGCCCCAGGGCGAGGAGGAACGCGCTCAGGCCACGTCTGGAGGCGGCAGGCTTGCGCGGTTCTTTGGCGTCGTTTTCCGACGTCCGTCGCATGGGGTGGTGCGGGATCCGAGGACGAACCCGCCCGGGTGGAATGGGGAGAGGCCGGGTGCCGGAGACGAGGCGAGGGGGAACCGGACGCCCGAGGGCTCGGCGAGCGTGCGGAGACCTTTCCAAGAGCTTATCGGAGATCGGTGTCGTTGGCTCTTCCCGAGGAGGAGAGGGAGGGGCCACGCCTCCCGTTCCCAATCCGCCAGGCCCGGATACCCTGGGTGCATGATTCTGTCCAAGCTGCGCAGGCTCATCGCCTTCCTCGCCGGCCTCGTCCTCTTCGCCCTGCCCGCCAGCGCGACCTGGTCGATCGTGGTCGTGAACCGGCGCACGGGCGAGGTCGCGGTCGCGTCGGCGACCTGTCTCTCGAACTTCAACCTGCGCCTGTGGGTCCCCGTGATCGCGGTCGGAAAGGGAGCCGGAGCCGCCCAATCGATCCTCGACGCCGGTGCGGTCAACCGGACGGTGATCTTCTCGAGCCTGCAGACCACGACCCTCACTCCGGCGGAGATCCTCGACCTCCTGAGCTCGGACGTCTCGTTCCAGTCGCGCCAGTACGGCATCGCGGCCTTCACCGGGGCACCGGTCACCTTCACGGGCCGCAAGGCCGGAAAGGCGGCGACGGGCGTGACCGGAGAGATCGACGACTACCTCTACGCCATCCAGGGCAACCTCCTGACGGACGATGCGGTGGTCCTGGCAGCCGAGGCAGCCTTCCGTTCGACGAGCGGCGACCTGGGGGAGCGGATCCTGGCGGCCATGGAAGGGGCTCGAGCGCTGGGTGGGGACGGGCGCTGCTCGTGCTCGCCAGCGAACCCGACCAGCTGCGGAGCGCCCCCGCCGTCCTTCACGAAGTCGGCCCATTGCGGGTTCGTCGTCGTGGCGCGCATCGGCGATCTCGACGCACCCTGCGACCCCAACAAGGGCTGCGCCCAAGGGAGCTACTACCTGATCCTGAACGTAGCGGGCCAGAACTCCGGCCCGAACGACCCCGATCCGGTGCTGCAGCTGCAGCAGAAGTACGCCACCTTCCGCGCGAATCACGTGGGCCGTCCGGACGGGATCCTCTCGACGGTGGAATCGGTGCAGTCGATGCCTGCGGACGGGGTGACGCGGCGCACGGTGACGGTGCGGCTCGCCGACGTCGACGGCGTGCCGCTCACGCGCGGCGGGGCGAGCGTGGCGGTGGCGACGGTGGACGGACTGCCGTCGCTCTCGAGCGTGGGGGCGGTGACCGACCGCGGGGACGGGAGCTACTCGCTCGAGCTCACGGCGGGGACGCAGGCGGGCCTGGATCGCTTCGTGATCAGCGCGGACGACGGCGCAGAGAAGGCGACGCTCTATCCCTACCTCGAGGTGCGCCTCGATCCGGTGACGCCGCTGCACGCGGGGTACGACGAGGTGTCGGCCTCGAGCGCGCCCTCGGTTCCGTTCGTGGTGAACGTGCCGGGCCGCGGGGGCGAGCGCTACGTGATCCTGGCGAGCCTCTCGGGCACGCAGCCGGGCACCCGGATCGGAGACGTGTTCCTGCCGCTGAATCCGG
>Ga0247727_10003062_pt1 | contig 37451 bp, 32 predicted proteins | sample WisWelCaveWW1625_FD_202498 | JGI IMG/M metagenome (GOLD analysis project Ga0247727, IMG submission 202498) | Biofilm microbial communities from Wishing Well Cave, Virginia, United States - WW16-25 | ecosystem: Environmental > Aquatic > Deep subsurface > Groundwater > Cave microbial mat | place...
CTGCCGGCCTACGGGCCGCGCGGTCTCGCCCTGATGCGCACCGGGATCGCCGCGCCGCTCGCCTTGCGCGCGCTGCTCGCCGCCGATCCGGACTCGCAGGTGCGGCAGGTGGCGATGGTCGACGCGCGCGGCGCGGTCGCCACCCATACCGGCTCGCGTAACATTCCGGCCGCCGGCGGGCTCACCGGCCCGCGCTACGCCGCTCAGGCGAACCTGATGGCGCGCGGGACGGTGTGGGGCGCGATGGCCCGCACGTTCGAGGCCGCGCCCGGCGACCTCGCCGAGCGGCTGCTCGCCGCCCTCGAGGCCGCGCAGCGCGAAGGCGGCGACATCCGCGGCCAGCAGTCGGCCGCGCTGATCGTGGTGAGCGGCGACCGCAGCCTGCCCCCGTGGGACCGGGTCTTCGACCTGCGGGTCGAGGACAGCCCCGCCCCGCTGGTCGAGCTGCGCCGGCTGCTGCGCGTGGCCCGCGGCTACCGGCTCGCCAACCAGGGCGACGACTACGTGACGCGCGGCCTGATCGACTCGGCGCTCGGCGCCTACGCGGCGGCCGAAGAGGTCCTGCCCGACAGCGCGGTGAACGGGGAGCTGGTCTACTGGCGGGCGGTCACGCTGGCCGACCGCGGGCGGGTGGACGAAGCGGTGCCCTACTTCCGCCGCGCGTTCGCCCGGGACACCGCGTGGGCGACGCTGCTGTGGCGGCTGCCGGGCGTGGGCCTGCTGCGGGCCGACAGTGCGACCCTCGCGCGGATCGTGCGCGACGCGATGCCACCGGCCCGACCACGGCGCTAGTAGCAGCCAGCTGTCAGCGGTCGGCTGTCAGCGGTCAGTACTCCGTCACGTACACGGCCCAGCGCCGCGCCCGGCCGAGCGCCGCGGGCACGCGCGAGACGCGCTCGTCGGACGGCATCTCCTCGAGCCGCCGGGCGAGCGCGCCCACCGAAAACGCATCGGACGACACCACCAGCACGATTTGGTCGCCCACGGCATGGGACTCGACCTCCATCGGCGCGACCCCCGCGCAATCGTTGCCGACGCGCCGGCGCGCACTCCCCCTGCCGCGGCCCATGCGGTCGTAGCAGTCGCTCGCGGCCAGTGACGGCCGCCCGAGGGTGCGCAGGTGCCGCGCGGGGGCGACCCGCAGCCACTGCCCGCCGGGCCGCCAGGCCAGCGGCTCGTCGGTAACCGGCGCGAGGATGCGCAGCTGGCCGTCGATGCCGAGCCACAACACGGCGAGAAACGCGGAATCGGTCAGCCGGATGTGGAGGCGGCCCTCATCGGGCTGGAGGTCCACGAAGCCCGGTCCGTAGGCCTCGGTCATGCCGCCCCGGATCTGGGGCACGGGTGGAGCCGCTCGACACGCGGTCACCAGCGCGATCGCCACGGCGAACGGGCCTGGGCGCATACCACGCTCCTGTGGGCGTTCCGGTCGCTGGGCGGCCGGTCAAACCCCTGGCACCAAGCTGGTGCTCGCCCCGTCTGCTCGCAAGCGCACGACCCGAAACGCGACGGCCCCGACTCGCGCCGGGGCCGCCTCTGTACGTCTGTGCGTCGGTTTGCCTAGTACATGCCGCCCATGCCGGCACCCGGCCCCGCCGAGGCCGCGCTCTTCTCTTCCTTCTTCTCGACCACGACGGCCTCGGTCGTGAGCATGAGCCCCGCGATGGACGCCGCGTTCTGCAACGCGGTGCGGGTCACCTTGGTCGGGTCGATGACGCCGGCCACCACCAAGTCCTCGAACGCGCCGGTCAGCGCGTTGTAGCCGTAGTTCTTGTCCTTGGACTCGCGCACCTTCGCGACGACGATCGAGCCCTCGGCGCCGGCGTTCGCCACGATCGCGCGGATCGGCTCCTCGAGCGAACGACGGATGATGTCGTACCCGATGCGCTCCTCCTCATCGTCCGCCTTCGCCTTCGCGAGGACGGTCTGGCAGCGCAGCAGCGCCACGCCGCCGCCCGGCACGATGCCTTCCTCGACCGCGGCGCGGGTGGCGTGCAGCGCGTCCTCGACGCGCGCCTTCTTCTCCTTCATCTCCGTCTCGGTGGCCGCGCCGACGTTGATGATCGCGACTCCGCCGGCGAGCTTCGCCAGCCGCTCCTGCAACTTCTCCTTGTCGTAGTCCGACGTGGACTTCTCGATCGCCACGCGGATCTCCGAAATACGGCCGTCGATTTCCTTGCGGTTGCCGGCGCCGTCCACCAGCGTCGTGTTGTCCTTGTCCACCACGATCCGCTTGGCGCGGCCGAGGTCCTGCAGCACGGCGTTCTCGAGCTTGAAGCCCAGCTCCTCCGAGATCACCTTGCCGCCGGTCAGCTTGGAGATGTCGATCAGCATCTCCTTGCGGCGGTCGCCGAAGCCGGGCGCCTTCACCGCGCACACCTTCAGCGTGCCACGCAGCTTGTTGACCACGAGCGTGGCCAGCGCCTCGCCCTCGACGTCCTCGGCGACGATCAGCAGCGGCTTGCCGCCCTGCGCCACCTTCTCCAGGACCGGGAGCAGGTCCTTCATCGCGCTGACCTTCTTGTCGTGGATCAGGATGTAGGCGTCCTCGAGAATCGCCTCCATCTTGTCCGGATCGGTCACGAAGTAGGGCGAGAGGTAGCCGCGGTCGAACTGCATCCCGTCCACGGTCTCCAGCTCGGTCGCCAGGCCCTTGGCCTCCTCGACCGTGATGACCCCGTCCTTGCCGACCTTCTCCATCGCCTCGGCGATGAGGTTGCCGATCTCCAGGTCGTTGTTCGCCGAGATGGAGCCGACCTGGGCGATCTCCTTCTTGCCCTTGGTCGGGACCGACATCTTCTTGAGCTCCTCCACCACCAGCTCGACAGCCTTCTCGATGCCGCGCTTCAGCGACATCGGGTTGGCGCCGGCGGTGACGTTCTTCAGACCCTCGCGGAAAATCGCCTGGGCGAGCACCGTCGCGGTGGTCGTGCCGTCACCCGCGACGTCGGAGGTCTTGGTCGCGACTTCCTTCACCATCTGCGCGCCCATGTTCTCGATGGGGTCGCTGAGCTCGATTTCCTTCGCGACCGTCACGCCGTCCTTGGTGACGGTCGGGTTGCCGAACTTCTTGTCGAGGACGACGTTCCGGCCCTTGGGGCCGAGCGTCGCCTTGACCGCTTCGGCGAGCTGGTCCACGCCCCGCTTCAGCCGCGCGCGGGCGTCGACGCTGAATACCAGTTCCTTGGCAGGCATTGCTTGCTACCTCCTGAACGTTGAAAAGGGCGTCCCGTCTCAGCCGAGCTTGGCCAGGACGTCCGACTCCTTGACGATGAGAACCTGCTCGTCGTCGAGCAGCACTTCGGTGCCGCTGTACTTCCCATACAACACCCGGTCGCCGACCTTCAGCTCCACCGGGATCCTCTCCCCCTTCTCCACCCGGCCCGGCCCGACCGCGATCACCTCACCCTGCATCGGCTTCTCTTTCGCGGTGTCCGGGATGTACAGGCCGCCGCGCATCGTCTCCGTCTCCTCGAGCGGACGGATGCCGACACGGTCGGCCAGCGGGTAGAGCTTCACCTTGGACTTCGTGGCGGTGGCCATACTGCTGCGTCCTCCGTGAACCGAAATGGTTGGTGCCTGAACGACTGCGAACCCACGTTAGCACTCGTCAACAGTGAGTGCTAACCACGTGGATTGTAGACCACGAGGGGGCCTATGTCAAGGCGGCGCAAAACATTGGGAGTCAAAAGCTTACAGCGCACACCTCTGCCACTTCGAGGCACGACCCGTAACTGCCGAGTCGCAACCGGGTTGGACGTCAGGCGGCGGCGGGACCCTTGCCCTGGAGCAGCTCCCAGGCGAGGCGCAGGCCCTGCAGCGTGAGGTCCGGGTGGACCTCCTCGATCTCGCTCGAGTACTTGGCGACCAGCGGCGCGAGGCCACCGGTGGCGACGACCTTGGGGACGTCGCGCGTGGGCCATTCGCGCTTGAGCCGCCGCGCCAGTCCGTCCACCGCGTCGGCGGCGCCGAACACCAGGCCGGCGCGGATGCAATCGTCGGTCCGCTTGCCCATCGCGCGCGCAGGCGGCGCGATCTCGGTGGCCGAGAGCTTGGCGGCGCGCTTGATGAGGTTCTCGCCCGCGGTGCGCAGGCCCGGCGCGATCACGCCGCCCAGGAACCGCCCGTCCTTGGTGATGCAGTCGAGCGTCGTCGCGGTACCGAAATCCACCACGATCACGTCCACGCCGAACAAGCGGCTCGCGGCAAGGGTGTTCACGATGCGGTCGGCGCCGACCGTCTGCGGCTCGTCCACGTCGAGGCGGATGGGCAGGGCGGAGTCGGGCGTGATGATGATGGGCGTCGTGCCGGTGGCGTCGAGGAGCGCATCCGCGATGGGCTCGGTCACCGGCGGCACGACCGACGCCACGACGCTGCCGTCCACTGCCGTGATGTCGAGGCCGGCCTGGTCGAACAGCGCGCGCAGCGTCACCGCCCACTCATCGGCGGTGCGCGGCGGGTGGGTCATCAGGCGCCAGCTGCGCTCCAGCTCGTCGCCGTCGAACAGGCCGGCGGTGATTTCGGTGTTGCCGATGTCCAGCGCGAGCAGCATAGGCGGCGAAGGCTAGCGCGGGGTCCCTACCGCAGCAAGGCACGCACGGCGGTCCAGTCCACCGCGCACCAGATGCCTTCGTGGACGGCGAGGGCGTCGAGCGACGGATCCGCGCTGCGGGGAATCGGCTCGCTGCACGGCGCCGGCTGCCGCGTGCCGCGCGGGAAGGTCCGGGGGTCGCGCCCCGACAGCCGCAGCGTGACCACGACGGTCTGCATCGCCGTGCGTGGGAGCGTAGAGTCGAGCAGCGCCGGGTTGATCCGCACGTAGCGGCGGCTGCCGGGAGCGCCCGGGCGGCCCAGGAGCTGGAACGGCACGCCCCGTTCCTGCCGCGTCGTGCCCCACTCCCACGCTTCCATCGCCCGCTCTTCGGGAGACCAACTGCCGCGGATGCTGTCGTACCACGCCGCCTGGCGCGGATCGGGGCGCAGGCACCCGCGCGCGTTCTTGGTCGCGTTGATCTGCGCGTCGATCCATTCGCTGCGCGTAATGGGGATGAACGGCGGCACGTCGCGCGCCGCGATCAGGAGCGCGCCGTTGCCGTAGACGGGGAACCCGCCGACCCGTCCGATTTCGCGCGGCTCGGTGAACACGCGCGGACCGCCGCAACCGCCCACGCCGCCGCCCGGCATGAGCAGACCGAAGCTGTTGATCCCCAGCTGCGCGCCGCGCCCCTCGTCGCTGCGGAGCGGCGGGCACGAGTCGCACTGCCGGTACCAGAGTAGCGGAATGATGAGCAGCGACCCCTTCACCGGCTGCCACCCGGGCCCCCACGACTCCCGCATCTCGTCTTCCGCGACCGTTTCGCTCCCCACGGTCTCGAAGCCGCGCGGATCGGCGAGCAGCGGGCTCCGGCGCAGCACGGCGACGAGCGAGTCGAGCTGCACCTTCATGGCCCGCGCCTCGGCCGCGGAGGGGCCGAACCGGACACGCGGCAGGTTCACGGTGAGCGGCGTCCAGCGGCCCGGGTGGTCGGGCACCGCCGTGGTGCGGCGGGCCTGCGCCCGGGCGGTACTGCATGCCAGCGCCGCCAGGGCGAGGGGGAGGAACGCGCGCGGGATCATCGGCTGCAGTTACGGCGGATCGCGGCGCCGGTCAAGCGTGCCGTCCGGCAGGCGGATCAACAGCGCGCCGTCGGGCGCGAGGCCGACGATCGGCGCGTCGCCCTCGGACTGCCACGCGACCTCGAGGAACGCCGCGCGCTCGGCCTCCTCGAGCGCCGCGGGCCGTTGCTCGAGCACCGCGACCCTCGGAACGATCTCGGCGAGGATCTCCGTGCGGCGCACGTCCGGGTCCACGTCGGCCAGCGCGATGGCGTGGTCTGAGAGCGCCGGCGGCAGGGGCCCGTGCACGTTGAGCCCGATGCCCACGGCGATCCAGCCCAGCCGCTCGCCGATCCAGCGCGCCTCGCACAGAATGCCGCCCACCTTGCGGCCGCCGAGGACGAGGTCGTTCGGCCATTTCACGAGCGGGAGCGCCCGCGGGGCCGCGACGGCGAGGCCCGCGTGCACCGCGAGCGCGGCGCGGATCGCCAGCGCGCCGCCGGCGGGCGCCGCCCGCGGGCGCAACAGCACGGACACCCAGATTCCGCCGCCTCGCGGCGACGACCAGGCGCGCCGCCCACGGCCGCGGCCGGCGGTCTGCTCCTCGGCCAGCGCGATCGCGCCCCCGGGCGCTCCCTGCTCGCCCAGCGCATGCGTGACATCGAGGGTGGAGGGAACGCTGTCGTGGAGCTCGACGCGCGGCGCGCCGGTCAGCGCCGCGAGCGCAGCCGCGTCGAGCCCGTCGTACGTCGCGGCCACGGAAGGGCTTGTCAGGCTCCCAGCGACGACCACAGGATCAGGGCCGCCAGGACGATCCTGTACCAGCCGAATCCCTCGAACGTGTGGGTCTGGACGTACCGCATCAGCCACCAGACGGCGGCGAAGGCGGTCACGGCGGAAACGGCCGCTCCCAGCGCGAGCATGGTCCACGGCAGCTGGCCGGCGGGGTGCGAGATCAGCTTGAGGAGGCCCGCCGCCAGCAGCGTCGGCACGCCGAGCAGAAACGAGAATTCGATCGCCAGCTGCCGGTCGAGCCCCATGACCAGCGCGACCAGGATCGCCGCTCCCGAGCGCGACGTGCCGGGAAACACGGCGGCCACGAGCTGCGCGAGGCCCATGGCGGCCGCGACCGGCCAGCCGATGGTCGTCTTGCCGGCTCGGCCGCGCAGCGTGCGCTCAACCAGGACGAACAGGATGCCGCCCACGAGCAGGGCGAGCGCGACGGGCGTCGCGGTTTCCGGCAAGGCGAAGTCGATCGCCGCGAGCCCCAGCCCGCCGGCGGCCGTGATGCCGAACGCCGCGGACAGCTTGACGACGTAGGCCCGGGCAGCGGGGTCGTGGCGGGCCGCGACGAGCTGCCGCAGGCGTGCCTTGAAGACCAGCAGCACCGCGGCCACCGCCCCGCCCTGAATGACGACGAGGAACGTGTCCGATTGCCGCACCGCCAGCCACTGTTCGGCCAGCAGCAGATGGCCGGTCGAGGAAACCGGGAGGAACTCCGTGATCCCCTCGATGATGCCGAGCAGCACGACGGTCATCCACTCAGTCATGGGCGGCGCTCACAGCCGGTCCCACAGCAGGGCGAACAGGCCGACGACCATGGCGGCCTTCAGCGCGGTCGAGACCCCGGCGAGGCGGCGCGCGAGCAGCCGCGCGATGAGCGCCGCCACGAACACGTCCAGCACGAGCACCGTGAGCCCGTAGCGGCGGCCGTACCAGCCGGCGAACCACGGCGCGAGCGAGGCCGGCACGAACAGCACGAGCGCGGCCGCGGCGACCACGTAGCCCGCCGACTCGCCATGGGCGATGGGCACCGTGTGGCGGCCGATGGCGCGGTCGCCCGCGACGTCCTCCAGGTCCTTCACCACTTCGCGGGCGAAGTGCAGGATCGCGGCGATCGCGGTGGGCACCAGCCCGGCCCGGGCCCAGCCGGCCGCCACGGCGCCGAACGTGAACGGCACGCCGGCGACCACCGCGACCGCGATGTTGCCGGCGAGACCGTGGCGCTTGAGGAGCGGCGAGTAGACAAGCATCACCGCGAGCGCGGCCAGCGCGATCGCGAACAGGTCGCGCCCGCCGATCCACGCGGCCGCCAGAGCGAGCCCACCCGCCGTCCCGCCGACCAGGCGGGCCGCGCCCGGGCTCACGCGCCCGCTCGGCAGGGGCCGCCCCGGCCGGTTGATGCGGTCCGCGTCCAGGTCGGCCAGGTCGTTGGCGACGTACCCCGCGGCGCCGAGGCCGACCGCGGCGGCGACGGACCACACCAGCCGCTCGGGCCAGCGCACCGCCCCGAGCGCGAGAAAGCCGCCGATCGCCACGCCGGCGGCGCCGATGAGCAGGTTCTTGAGTCGGACGAGCGCTGCGAGGCTAGCCGGCCACGACGGCGGCATACACCTCCTCGTAGCGCGGCACCACGCGGTCCGTCGCGAACAGGGCGGCCCGCGCGCGCGCCGCCCGCGAGGCGGCGCGCCAGCGCTCCGCGTCGGCCAGGAGATCGAGCGCCCCCGCCGCCATGCCGTCGGTATCCCCCGGCTCGCCGAGGAAGCCGCTGACCCCGTGCTCCACGACTTCGGGCAGGCCGCCGACCCGCGCGCCGATGACGGGCACACCTGTGGCCAGCGCCTCCAGCGCCGAGAGGCCGAACGACTCGCTCTGGCTCGGCAGCAGGTACAAGTCGGCCCAGCGCAGCACTTCGGCTACGTCCTCCACCTTGCCGAGGAACCGCGTGCGAGCGGTGACCTTCAGCCGCTCGGCCTCGCGTTCGGCCGCGTCACGGTCCGGCCCGTCGCCGACCAGGATGAGGCGCGAGGGCAGCCGCGCGTTCACCGCGGCGAAGATCCGCACCACGTCGAGCAGGCGTTTCACCGGCCGCATGTTCGAGATGTGCATCAGCACCTTCTCCTCGGGCGGGAAACTCCCGCACCGCTCGGCCGGCGGCGTGAACTCCTCCAGGTCCACGAAGTTCGGGACGACCGTGATGCCGCAGCCCGAGCACCCGAACGCGCGGAAGGTCTCTTCGCGGAGGTAGTTGGACACCGCCGTCACGGCATCCGACTGCTCGATCGAGAACTTCGTGATCGTGAAGTAGGAGGGGTCCTGGCCGACCAGCGTGATGTCGGTCCCGTGCAGCGTGGTCACGATCGGCAGCCGCCGCTGGTCGGCCAGCAGCTGCTTGGCCATCCAGCCGGCCGTGGCATGCGGAATCGCGTAGTGCGCGTGAATGAGGTCGAGGTTCTCCTTCACCGCGACTTCGTGCAGCATCACGGCGAGGGCGAGCGAGTACGGCGGGTGCTCGAAGAGCGGGTAGCTCCCGATCTTCACTTCATGGAACGTGACGCGCTCGTTGAAGCGGAGGCGGAACGGCAGCGCGTAGGAGATGAAATGGACCTCGTGGCCGCGCTCGGCCAGCGCGAGCCCCAGCTCGGTCGCCACGGCGCCCGAGCCGCCGTAGGTGGGATAGCAGACGATGCCGATGCGCATGGGCGGCTAGGCGGCTGGGCGGCTAAGCGGCTGGAAACGTCGGCGCGGCACGCGGGCTCCTCGCGGTCACGTTGGCGCAGCGGTAGCCGCACGGTAACCGGCGAGCACCGCTTGCGCCAGCGTCTTTGCGGGTTGGAGCGCGTCAAACGTGGCAGTGGGCCCCTTCAATTGGTGGCGGAACCACGTGTCCTGCCGCTTCGCGTAGCGGCGGGTCGCGGCGGCGATCGTTTCGGCGAGGTGCGCCGCGGGGAGCCTCCCCTCGAGGTGCTCGAGCACGTCCGGATAGCCCACGGCGGACAGTCCCGGCGCATCGCGCGGAACGCCCGCGGCCAGCACGCGCCGTACCTCGTCCACCAGCCCGGCATCCAGCATCGCCTGCGCGCGGGCGCGGATCCGCTCGGTCAGGGCGTCGCGCGGCAGCGCCAGGCGCGCGTACCACGCGGGAAGCGACGGCGCGGCGGAGGGCGCGGCGCCGCGCAGCACCGACAGGGGACGGCCGGTGAAGAGCGCGACCTCGATCGCGCGCGCGGCGCGCTGGCGGCCGCCGCCCGCGAACCCGGGGTCGAGCCTGGTCGCCCAGTGCCGCACCGTCGCCGCGGGCAGCGGCGCCAGCACTTCGCGCAGTGCCGCGCGCCGAGCCGGATCGAGCGGCGGCTCGGCGAACAGCCCCTGAAACAGCGCCCGGACGTAGAAGCCGGTGCCCCCGACCACGACCGGCAGCCGCCCGCGGCCCTGGATGCCGCGGATGCACTGCGCGGCCTCGCGCGCGAATCGCCCCGCCGAGTAGCGCTCGGTGGGGAGCACGACGTCGAGCAGGTGGTACGGCGCGGCCCCGCGCTCGGCGGCCCCTGGCTTGGCCGTGCCGATGTCGAGACTCCGATAGAGCTGCCGTGAATCCGCCGAAACGATCTCGATCGGCTCGAGGGCGGCGAGCGCCGTAGCGACCGCGGTCTTGCCGACGGCGGTAGGGCCGACGAGAACCAGAACGGTCCTAACGCCTCCCAAACCGCCGCTCGAGCTCGACCAGCGGCAGCTGCACGATCGTCGGTCGGCCGTGCACGTCGTGCGCGGGCAGGCTGCTGGCGAACAGCCGAGCGATCAGCTCTTCCATCTCCTGCCGGGTCAGGGGCGTGCCGGCCTTGATCGCCGCGCGGCACGCGAAGGTCGAGGCGAAGCGCTCGAGGCGATTCGCGAGCGCCCCGAACCGCCCGCCCGCGAGATCGCCCACGATCTCCCGCAGGCACCGCTCGGCGTCGAACCGCGGATGCGGCGCCGGCGCGGCGTGCACCACCACGGCGCGGCCGCCGAACGGCTCGACTTCGTACCCCAGGGCGAGCACCAGCTCGCGGTGGGCCTCGAGCGCGTCGAGCTCGCCCGGGCCCAGCTCGATCGTCAGCGGAAACAGCAGCTTCTGCGACGCCGCACCGCCGTTCCGCAGCGAGCGCATCGCGCGCTCGAACAGCACCCGCTCGTGCGCCGAGTGTTGATCCACGATGAACAGGCCGTCGGGGCCCTCCACCAGGATGTACGTCAGGTGCACCTGCGCGACGACGCGCAGGGGGGAGTCTTCCGGCGACGGGCCCGCCGGGCCGGTCGCGTCGCGGGCCGCCGCGTCGAACAGCCCGATCCCCGATTCCGGAACCGCCTCGGGCGTGACGCGCGGCGGCGCGGGCACGGCGCGATGCTCCCACGGCAGCGACGACAGCGGCGCGGCCGCCGCGAGGCCGCCCAGCGCGCGGTGCACCGCCTCCTCAACGGCCGCCTCGACGGCGTACCGGTCGCGGAAACGCACCTCGAGCTTGGCCGGATGCACGTTGACGTCGAGGTCCGCGGCCGGTACCTCGAGCGCGAGCACGAGCGTCGGCCGCAGCCCGGCCGGAATCGTGCCGCGATAGCCGCGCTCGGCGGCGCGCACGATGAACGGATCGCGGAACGGGCGCCCGTTCACCAGCAGATGGGCCGACCGCCCGGCGGGGGCGGCGTCGGCCGGCCGCTGCACCAGGCCCCGCACCGTCGTGCCGTTCGCCGTCCAGTCCACCGGTACCAAGGTCGCGGCCAGATCGCGGCCGAGCAGTTGGCCCACCCGCTCGGCCAGGGACGGGGCGGGCAACGCGTCGACCAGGGTGCGGGCGTCGCTGACGAGCGACAACCCGAGGGACGGGCGCGCCAGCGCGAGCGTCACCACGTGCTCGACGCACGCGCGTGTTTCGCTGCGCGCGCTGCGCAGGAACTTGCGCCGCCCGGGCGTATTGAAGAACAGCGAGCGGACCGTAATGGTGGTGCCGCGGGTGCGGGCCACGTCGTCCACGGCGCCGACCAGCCCGCCGGTCGCGACGAGCCGTGTGCCCACGGGCTCCTCGGCGCAGGCGGTCTCGAGCTCGAAGCGGCTGACCGACGCGATGCTGGGCAGCGCTTCGCCGCGGAAGCCGAAGGTGGCGACGCCCACCAGGTCTTCGGCCGCGCGCACTTTGCTCGTCGCGTGGCGGTCCAGCGCCAGCAGGGCGTCCTCGCGTCCCATCCCTTCCCCGTCGTCCGCGACCCGCACCAGGTGCTTGCCGCCCGACTCGATTTCCACCGCGACGGCGCGCGCGCCGGCGTCCACCGCGTTCTCGAGCAGCTCCTTCACGACCGAGGCTGGCCGCTCGACGACCTCACCCGCGGCGATGCGGTTGGCGACCGCGTCGGGGAGAATCGCGATCTTCCTAGCCACGCAGCGCCTCCCCGCGCGCCAGCGCCGCGCGCGCCGCTTCGCGAAGCTCGCCGTGCCGGCCGTCGGCGTGGGCCCGCAGCACCAGGGTCGCTTCGGGCGTGCCGATCGCCCCGAGCGCGCCGAGCGCCGCGGCGCGCACCGCGACCGTGTGCCGCCGGAACACGCCACTCACGCCCTCGGCCAACGTGGTGAGGACCGGCACGGCGCGCGGCTCCCGCAGCTCGCCGAGGGCGCCGATCAGCGCGACGGCGGCGTGCTGGTCGTCCTCCTCGCCGAGGCGGGCGAGCAGGGTGGGCGCGACCCCGGCCGCGCCGAGCCAGGCGACGGCGCGCGCCGCCCGCGCGCGGACGCCGGGCGCTCCGTCGCGCAGTGCGCTTGCCAGCCCGCGCTCGGCATCCGGGCCCCCGACGCGCTGCATCGCCTCGACCGCCGCCTCCCGTACCGAGGCGTCCGCGTGGGCGGCGAGCTGGTTGAGCGCCGGCACCGCACGCGCGCTCGCCGTGGCGCCGAGCAGCTGGGCGTAGGCCGTCGCGTGGTCGGCCCGGGCGTCGATATCCATCTTCATCAGGATCGGCTCGACCCCTTCCTCGCCGGCGCGCCGCACCACGGCGCCCAGCACGCCCCGTACCTCGTCGTCACCGCTCAGGAACGCGTCCACCACCAGCGGCACCGAGCGCGAGCCCAGCACGCCCAGGGCATGGGCGGCCGTGTCGCGTTCGGTCGCCGGGGCCCGCGGGTCCGCGAGCCGGGCCAGCAGGGCGGCCAGCGCCGCGGGCGGCACGGACTCGGCGAGCGCGCGCCGCGCGGTCGTGGCCACCGCGGGCTCGTCCCGCACCGCCCCGCGCGAGAGCACGAGGACGATCTCGGCCATCTCGCCGACGTCGTGCATGGCGAGCAGGTCGGTGAGCAGCTCGCCCAGCCGCGCCAGGGCCCGGATCGCGGCGTCCGGGGCCACGTTGGTCCCCAGCTCGGCCACGAGGCGCCGCGCCTCGATGTCCGGCGGGAGCGCGTCGGGCCGGAACACGCCCGTCGAGCGGCGCGCCATGCCGGGGCCGTCCGCCGACGCGCGGTCGCGGCCGGGGGGGGCGGGCGCGCCGGCGCCCGGGGCGTGGACGGCACCCGTCGCGCGCGAGGCCCGCGCCACCGTCTTCTCCAGGCGCACGTGCACCAGCTGCGCCGACGACGCGCCCGCGACGCTGGGCCGGCCCTTGCCGTGCACCCCCGCAACCTGGATCAGCAACGCCACCTCGTCGGCCGTCAGGCCCGGCTCGAGCGCGAGCAGCCGGTGCCCCTGGGCATACAGCAGGCCGGCAAGCTCCTGGATCTGGGTGTTGCGCGCGGCGAGCGGCGTGACGCCGAGCGTGAAGCCGACCGAGCCGATCTTCAGCTCGATGGGGCCGACGGCAGCCAGCGACGGCAGCACACCGGCCAGCTCGGAGAGGGTGTGCTGGACCGCGGGGTGCGAGGACGGATACAGGCGGCACAGGCGGAACGCCTTGCCGATCTCCGTGAGGACCGCCTCCACCGGACGCACGTCCATCAGCTCAGCGCTTGGTGCGCTCCCCCCGGTCCTCGAAACGGAAGATCCACGTCGCCATCCGCCACGGCGTGACCGGCTCGTCCGGCGCGACGGCGTACCACTCTTCGTCGCTCCCCGAACCGGGCGGGGCGGTCGCCCGCGCGGTCGCCTGTTTCACCATCCGCTGCGCACGCTCGACCCACAGCCGGCAGTTCGCTTCGCGCAGGTCCACCCAGCCGCGCGGCGCCGCGGACAGCGGCTCGGCGGGGGGGGGCGCCGGCGGCACGACGACGTGCGGGCCGCGCCAGATCCGCCCGTCGCGGCTCACGATGGGCACGCCCACCGAGATGATGGCGGCCCGGAGATCCTGCTCGGCGGCGAGCAGCGCCTCCGTTCGACCCGCCAGCTCCACGGGACCCGCCCCGGCCAGCGCCTTCACGCTCGGGACCAGGCGCGAGAGCAGATGCGCCTCGTACAGGAGCTTGGTGAGCCGCGGCGGGCCCAGCATTTCGAACGCGATGCTCGGCACGCCGTTCTTCGCTTCGAGCTCGGCCAGGCGCCGGAGCGCGGCCTCGCGCAGCATGCCGGCACGGTACGTCGGCCCGCTGGTCGCGGCATCGAGCGCTGCCACCACGTCGTGGCCGGTCGGATGCCCGAGCAGCTCGAGCACCACGTTGTCGGCGATTTCCTCGGGCGTGATGAATTCCATCTGGCCGAGCGCGGTGATCGTCGCGAATTCCTCGCGCGCGAACAGGCCGTTCTCGCCCATGTTGATGTAGCTGGAGGTCAGCGGGCGGTTCAAGCTCGTCCACGCCGGCTCGCCGGATCCGAACGCGCGGGACACGCTCACCGGCTCGCGGCAGTCGAACAGCTCGATCGGCCGCCCGCCTCGGCGCACCGGGCCGTGGGCGATCTCCCGCCACCCGATCGCCGCGGTGGGCTTGATCTCGATCGTCGCCGCAGCGGCGGGCGTGCGACCGAGCAGGTACAGCAGCAGCGTGTGCGCGCCCGCCACCGCCGATTTGGTCATCAGCGTGCGCGACGGTTTGTCCTCGGAGTGGGTGTAGGGGATGTTGAAGCCCATCCCGCCGGTGCCGCTCGTGCCGATCTTCAGGTACGCACGCGTGCCGGCGCGCCGCAGGCCTTCGACGAGGATCTGCACGTGCCGCGTGAGCTGGGGCAGCGCCATCGTGAGCAGGGTCTGCTCGACCGCCGTCTGGTCCGCCGCCCCGCGCTCGGCCAGCGCCAGCAACTCGCGCGAGGCCCTATAGACGTCCTGATACGCGAACGCCGTCGCGGTATTGATGCAGTCCACGACCGCGTCGGGCCGGTGGCGGGTGAGCAGCTGCACCAGGAAGCTGCGTTCGAGCACGTCGTCGGTGAGGTCGCCGAACACGTCCTCGATCAGCTGCCGCCGGCTCGCGGCATCGGCCAGGAGCTTCGCGCGGTCGGCCCGGGCGAGCGCGGCCGGAAGGTACACGTTCCCGTGCTCCGTGACGATCGCCGCGTCGCCCGCGAACGGCGCCAGGGCGTCCGCGGTCTCGCGCGTCTCGCGCTCGTACAGCGCGACCAGAATAACGCGGCTCGGGCGGCGCTCCAGCAGCCGGCGCGCGACGGCATGACCGACGAGGCCGGAGCCGCCGAGAATCAGTACCGCAGCGCCCTCGAGATTCATGGGTCGGGAGTCTAGGGGCTGGCGGGCGGCGGCGAAAGGCGCACCGCCCGGTACAGGGCCTCGCGCTCGCGCGGGGCCAGCGGCCGGCCGCCGCCGCGCGCGAGCGCGCCGAGCCGCACCGGCCCGTAGGCCGTGCGCACCAGCCGCCGCACGCCGAGCCCCAGGGTGGCGCACAGCTTGCGCACCACCCGGTTGCGGCCCTCGGCGAGCGTGAGCTCGAGTGTGCCGCCGCTCTTGTCGGGCGTGAAAGCCCACCGCAGCGGACGGGCCGGCTCGCCCTCCTCGAGCGGGATGCCGGCGTCGAGCCGCGCCCGCTCGGCCGGACCGAGGCGGCCGGTGACGCCCACCCGATAGACTCGCGGGACTTCCCACCTGGGGTGCATCAGCCGCGCGGCCAGATCGCCGTCCGTGGTGAACAGGAGCAGGCCCTCGCTCATCACGTCGAGCCGCCCCACGGCGACGAGGCCAGGCACAGGCTCGACCAGGGTGAATACCGAAGGATGCCGAGTGGTGGGTTGCCGGGACGTGACGACGCCCGGCGGCTTGTGGAACGCGAGCCAGACCCGCGGTGCCAGCGCCAGGCCCTTCCCGTCCAGCGTGACGCGGTCGTGCCCAGGATCGACCGGGTCGCCCGGCCCGGACGGCGGGCGCCCGTTGACCCGAACCCGGCCCGCCGCGACGAGATCCGCCGCGCCCCGCCGCGACGCGGCGCCCGCGCGGGCGAGGAACCGCGCGAGCCGCATCACCGTCACGGCGCGGCGGCGCCCTCCGGCGGCGACTCCTCGCCCGGCGGCGGCGGCTGGCTGACCCGCAGCGCGACCGCCAGCTCCTCGGTGCGCGGCAGGTCGGACAGGTCCGCCAGGCCCAGGTGCTCGAGGAACAACGGCGTCGTGGCGTACAACAGGGGCCGGCCGAGACCCTCGGAGCGCCCCGTGACCTCGATGAGCCCGCGCTCCTGCAACAGACGCAGCACGCCGCCCGAGCTGACGCCGCGGATCTCCTCGACCTCCGCGCGGCCCACCGGCTGCCGGTACGCGATGACCGCGAGGACCTCGAGCGCCGCCCCCGAGAGCTTCAGCGGCCGGGAGGTGAACGCGGCGCGCTCGATCGCCTCGGCGAAAATCGGCCGCGTGAGGATCTGCCAGCCCGAGGCGATCTCGACCAGCTCCACGCCGTGGCCGTCCGCCTCGTAGTGATCCTTGAGCTCGGCGAGCGCCTTCTTCCATTCGTCGTCGCTCGCCTCGGGATCGAGGACACTGAGCTCGTCGAGGGCGAGCGGCCGCGGCGCGGAAAACAGCGCCGCCTCAAGCAGTCTCGTACGCTGTTCCACGTTCGATCACCAGCGGGGTGAACGCCGCGCCCTGGCGCAGCGTGAGCAGGCCGCGCCGCGCCAGCTCGAGCAGCGCGACGAGGTTCGAGAGCACGTCACCGACCGTCGGGCGCGGGCCCAGCAGGTCGCGCCAGCCGAGCGTCTCCCGCTCGGCCAGCAGGTCCAGGATCCGCCGCGTCGCCCCCTCGATGTCCAGCGGGCGCGGCAGGATGCGGTAGAGCACAGGGTCTGGCAGCATCGCGAGCACGCGCTCGACCGCGGCGACCAGCTCCTCGATCGAGACCACGAGCGGCGGCGGCGGCGCTTCGGGCGCCGGCGGCAGCCAGCCGCGACCGAACCGCTCGGCGCGGCGGCGGGCGGCGCGCTCCATCCAGTCGACGACCTCGCGGATCTGCTGGTACTCGAGCAAGCGCCGCACCAGCTCGTGCCGCGGATCCTCCCACGCCTCCTCGTCGCCGCGGCGCGGGAGCAGCAGCTGCGCCTTGATCCGCAGCAGCCGCGCAGCCATCTCGAGATATTCGGCCGCCTCGTTGAGCTGCAACTGGGCGATCGCCTGGAGGAACTGGTCCGCGATCCGCGCGATCGGGATGTCCCAGATGTCGATCTCCTCCTTGCGGATGAGGTGCAGGAGGAGATCGAGCGGCCCCGAGAAGCGCTCGAGCTGGACGACGAAGCCCAGGTCGTCCGCGAGGGAAAAGTCGGAGGCGCGCTCGCTCGCCGTCACGGCATCGGCAGGGTGTAGCGGCCCAGCGCCGAGTGGGCGAGGTCCGTCAACGCGTGCACCGGCCAGAGCAGCACGCTCCAGACGCCCGGCGCGGCCCACAACGTGACCATCAGCACCAGGAACCCGTACCGGCCCGCGGCGCGATACTTCGCGCCCCACGCGGGCGGCAGCGCGTGATAGAACAGGTGCGACCCGTCGAGCGGCGGAATCGGAACCAGGTTGAAAAACGCCAGCAGCAGGTTGATCTGCATCCCCACCGACGCCATCCGCTGGAACGTCCCGGCCACGCTGGTCGCGGACTGCACCTGGGCGCCGATCAGGCCGATGAGCGCGAACACGATGGCGCAGACCGCGGCGAGCATCAGGTTCATCACGATGCCCGCGGACGACACGATGAGATCGCCACGCCGGTAGTTGCGGAAGTTGCGCGAGTTCACAGGCACCGGCTTGGCGGCACCGAAGGTGAAGGTCCCGTGGGAGAGGAGCCACAGTGCGATGGGCACCAGTACGCTCATCACCGGATCGATGTGCACCCGCGGGTCGAGCGTGAGCCGGCCGAGCTGGTACGCCGTGGGATCGCCCTGGCGGTACGCGGTCCACGCGTGCGCGTACTCGTGGGCCACCACGGACAGCAGCAGGACGGGGAGAACCAGCAGGAACTCGGCCACCGGCCAGAAGTCTAGTCGGCAAAGGAGGGGTTGTCAAAGCGCGATGACGTGGGTAAAATGAAGCATAGTAATGAGTTGTGGGTTGGGAGTCCGGTGCTTGCGAGGACCGCGACTCACGACTCAGAACTCACAACTCTCAACCCGTTTCCCCGAGGTTTCCGCGGTGCCGAGAATCAAGTCTGCCAAGAAGCGCATGCGTCAAGCGAAGGGCCGTACCGCGCGCAACCGCGCCGGGCGGTCCGCGATCAAGACGGCCGTGAAGAACGCCCGCGCGGCGTTGACGAAGGAATCGGTGGCGGCGGCGATCCAGGTGCTCGACCGCGGCGCGCGGAAGGGGCTGATCCACCGCAACGCGGCGGCACGCAAGAAGGCGCGGCTCGCCCGCCGGCTCGCGGTGGCAAAGAAAGGCTAGAAGGCCGACAGCTCAGCGCCGCACTTCTCGCAGTACCACTCGGTCGGCAGGTTCGGCGCGCCGCATTCTCCGCACTTCATGCTCTTGTCCTTCCCCGTGCCGGGGCGACCGGCGGCGGCAGCCGCCGGTTTCGTTTGCGGCTCGTCCGGCGGCATATGCACCAGGCCCGGCGCGGCGTTGAGGGGCTCGGGCGCGGCCGCCACCGCGGCCGGCGACGGCGACGTGGGGGGGGCCGTGTGCACGGCGGTCGGGGCCGGGGCGGCGCGCGAGGGCTCGGGCGCGCTGGGCGCGGAGCTCCGGGGGGGAGGCGGCGGCGCGGACAGCGGCGCCTTGGCGGTCCGCTTCGGGGCGCCGGCGCCGGTCACCGACCGCAGGAACGCGAGCTCGTCGAGGGCGTCGCGCCCCCCCCCGGAGTCCTTGGAGTCGTCGGCACGCCCCCCCCCACCGGCCGGCGAGCGATCCGGGTCATCCAGGTCCCGCGCGCGGCCGCTCGCCGCGCCGGCGCTCACGACCTCCTCCCGGTCCTCTTCGGCCGGCTCCGGCTCCGGCTCCGGCGCCGCGATGGTCTCGAGGATCTCCTCGTAGCGCTCGATGTCGCGCTGCGCGTTGGCCAGCTCTTTCTGCAGGCCCTCCAGCGCGTTCTTGAGATCGGCACTCTGCACGCGGAACCGATCCTCGTCCAGCTCGCCCACGTGCTTGCGCAGGCGCAGCTCGGCCAGCTCCTCGCGCTTCGCGTTCTGGAGCCGGTCCAGCTCGGCGTGGCGCTCCTGCGACTCGCCCAGCGCCTGCTGGAGCGAGTCCTGATGCTCCGCCAGCTCGGCCATCACGGCCTCGAGCCGGGTACGGTAGTCGTTCCGCACGCGCCCAACCACTTTGGGCGGCATGCCCTCGATGCCGGCGTCGAGCTTGGTCAGCCAGTCCTGGAACAGGCGGCGTTGCTCGATCAGCTTCTCGACGACCGACAGCGTGGTGCGGCTCTTCCGGCTCATGACTTCCTCCCGTGCCAAAACATCGCCTCGGACGGCCTGCGGCGGCAACGCCCGCGGCTCCGGCGTGGCGGCGGGCCCGGGGGTCACCGCCGTCATGGGCGGGCCCCCCCGCCGGCGTGCGCGACCCGGCCGCCGACCACGGTCCAGCGCACCAGCCCCCTGAGCCGCCGCCCGGCGAACGGCGTGTTGCGGCTCTTCGAGAAGAACCGCGTCGGATCCACCGTCCATTCCGCCGCCGGATCGAAGGCGACGACGTCGGCAGGGGCCCCGGTGCGCAGCGTGCCGGCCGGAAGCCGCGCGATCTCGGCGGGCCGGGTGGCCATCCGGTGGATCAGCGCCGGCAGCCCCATCCGGCCCGGGGCCACCAGCTCGACCATCGCCACGCCGAGCGCCGTCTCGAGTCCCACGATGCCGAACGGCGCGTCGTCGAACTCCTGGTCCTTGGCGTCGTACGGGTGCGGGGCGTGGTCGGTGGCGATGCAGTCGATCGTGCCGTCGACCAGCGCCTCCCGCATCGCCTCGAGGTCGTGCGTCTCGCGCAGCGGCGGGTTCATCTTGGCGTTGGTATCGTAGCCCTCGCAGCAGGCGTCAGTGAGCGCGAGGTGGTGCGGCGTGACCTCGGCGGTGACGCGCACGCCGCGCGCCTTCGCCTCGCGGATCAGCCGCGCCGCCCCGGCGGTGCTCATGTGCGCGAGGTGCACGTGTCCGCCCGTCAGTTCGGCGAGCGCGAGGTCGCGCGCGACCACGACGTCTTCGGCCGAGCGCGGCCAGCCCTTGAGCCCGAGCCGCGCGGAGACCAGCCCCTCGTGCATCGCCGAGCCCGCCGTCAGCGAGTGATCCTCGCAGTGGTCGATCACGGGGATGCCGAACGTCTGGGCGTACTCGAGCGCGGTGCGCATCAGGTGCGCGGTGGCCACGGGCTTGCCGTCGTCCGAGACCGCGACCGCGCCGGCCGCCACCATCTCGCCGAACTCGGTGAGGTACTCGCCGCGCTGGCCCAGGCTCACAGCGCCGATCGGGTACACGTGCGCGAGCCCGGCCTCTCGCGCCTGCTTCAGAACGAACCCGACGGCCGCCTGGTTGTCGCAGACGGGGTCCGTGTTGGGCATTGCGCACACCGTGGTGTAGCCGCCGGCGACGGCCGCGCGGGCGCCGGTCGCGATGGTCTCGGCGTCCTCGCGCCCGGGCTCCCGCAGGTGCACGTGCAGGTCCACGAATCCGGGGGCCACCACCAGACCGGCCGCGTCCAGCACCTCGGCCCCGTCCGGCGTGCCCTGCCCCCGCCCGATGCCCGCGACCGTGCCGCCCATGAGGACGACGTCGGCGACCTCGTCGCGCCGCTGCGACGGATCCACCACCCGGCCACCCTTGAGCACCAGCGGCTTCAATGGTCGCCCCCGCCCTTGGCGGCCTCGGCCAGCTCCGGCCGGCCGCCGGCCAGGAGGTACAGCACGGCCATCCGGACCGCCACGCCGTTGGTGACCTGGTCGAGGATCACCGAATGCGGCCCGTCGGCCACGCGCGAGTCGATCTCCACGCCGCGGTTCATCGGCCCCGGGTGCAGGATCAGCAGCTCGCGCGGCGCCCGCTCCAGGCGCTCGAGCGTGACGCCGAACACGCGGTAGTACTCACGCTGCGACGGGATGTAGCCCGACTCCATCCGCTCCATCTGGAGCCGCAGGACGTTGAGCACGTCGGCCCAGGCGATCGCTTCCTCGATGCGGTGGAACACGCGCACACCGAGGCCCTCGATGCCCAGGGGCAGCAGGCTCTTCGGCCCGCACACCGCGACCTCGGCGCCGAGCTTGAGCAGACCCCAGATGTTGGAGCGCGCCACCCGCGAGTGCAGCACGTCACCGACGATGCACGCCTTCGTGCCCGCGATGGGCCGGCGGTCGCGGATCGTGAGCAGGTCCAGCAGCCCCTGGGTCGGATGCTCGTGCTTGCCGTCGCCGGCGTTGATGACGTTGGACGCGATGCGCTCGCCGAGGAACCTGGCCGCGCCGCTCGAGCCGTGGCGGATGACGACCATGTCGATCTTCATCGCCTCGAGGTTGCGCGCGGTGTCCACCAGGTTCTCGCCCTTCTGCACCGAGCTGCCGCTGGCCGACACGTTCACCGTATCGGCCGAGAGCCGCTTCTCGGCGAACTCGAACGAGATGCGGGTCCTGGTGCTGGCTTCGAAGAACAGGTTGACGATCGTCTTGCCGCGCAGCGCCGGGACCTTCTTGATGGCGCGCTCACTGACTTCCTTGAACGGTTCGGCGGTATCGAGGATCAGGAGCAGGTCCTCGGCGGTGAGGTGCTCCAGCCCGAGGAGGTCCTTGCCCAGCGCCATCAGGCCTTCCCCCCCCCGCTCACCCCGGCGCCGCGGACGACCTCCACCGCGTCCTTCCCGTCCAGCTCGGCCACGAACACCTCCACGCGGTCCGCGGGCGCGGTCTTCACCTTCTCCCCGACCACGTCGGCCTGGATCGGCAGCTCCCGTCCGCCACGGTCCACCAGCACGGCCAGCCCGATGCGCGCCGGCCGCCCGAAGTCGGCCAGCTCGTCCAGCGCGGCCCGCACCGTCCGGCCGGTGAACAGCACGTCATCCACGATCCATACGTGGCGGCCCTCGAGCTCGCTCGGCAGGTGGGTGGTCCCCACCAGCGGCTTGGGTCCGACGGTCTCGAGGTCGTCGCGGTACAGGGTGATGTCGAGCGCGCCCCGCGGCACGTCGGCCCCCCCCCCGGTGGCCCGGGCGATGGCGGCCGCCAGGCGGGCGGCCAGCTCCACCCCGCGGCGTTGAATGCCGACGAGGACGAGGGTTCGGGGATCCTGCGTCTGTTGAAGAATGCCCTGCGCCATCTTCTCGAGCGTGCGCCCGAAGGCGCCGGCGTCGAGCACGAGCGTGCGCGGAGCGGGGGGCATTTCGGGGCTGAAACGTAACGGCGAAAGGGGAAGAAAGGGAGGAAGGGGTTATGCCTTCTTCCCCTTCTTCCCCTTCCTCCCCTCCTTCTTTACCGTTTCGATAGCCATCGCGCGCAACAGCTTCGCCTCCCGCTGGTCCAGCGGTACGCGCTGGAGCACGCTGCGCACCGTGCGCAGGATCAGGGTCCGCTGGTGGCTCTTGAAGAAACCCACGGCGTCGAGCGCGCGCTCGACGTCGGCCACGAGCTGTTCCAGCAGCCCGCTCGTGGCCGGCGGTGCGCGGCGGCGCGGCGGTTTGAGCGGGAGGGTTTCGTCGCCACGGGCGAGGGCGAGCTCGTACAGCATGAGCAGCACGGCGTGGCCGAGGTTGAGCGATGGGTATTCCGGCCGCGTCGGGATCGTCACGACGCGGTGGCAGCGGTCCAATGCGGCGTTGTCGAGCCCGGTGTCTTCGCGGCCGAACACGAGGGCGACCACGCCTCGCTCCGCCATGGCGAGCACCTCGGCCGCGGCCTCGCGGGGCCGCTGCGCGTTGCGCTTCGCGGTCCGTCCCCGGGCCGTGAAAGCGACCGCGTGGACCGCGTCGGCCAGTGCTTCGCCGAGGGTGGGGACGAGGCGGACGCGCTGCAGCAGGTCTTCGGTGCGGTGGGCAATGCCGGCGATCCGCCAGGCATCATACTCGCGCGGTGCGACGAGCCGGAGATCCGCGAAGCCGAAGTTCTTCATCGCGCGGACCACGTGCGCGATGTTGACCAGCTCCTGCGGCTCGTGGAGAACGACGACGATCAAACGGATGGGGTGGGATTCGAACCCACGAGGGCCTTTTGGACCCCACACGCTCTCCAGGCGTGCGCCTTAAACCGCTCGGCCACCCATCCAGCGGACAGGGTGGGATTCGAACCCACGATACCGTTACCGGTATACCGGTTTTCGAGACCGGCGCCTTCAACCACTCGGCCACCTGTCCGGAGGCGGCGTAAGCTAGCGGGTGGGCCCCCGGCCCTACAACCGCCGCCCTTGCGCCGCCGCAGCCCAACGCCAGATTGGGATACCCGTAGTGCCCCTAGTAGCGCTCTCCGGGGCCCTGGTGGAGAACCCGATGGCCGGTGCCGAGCTGCCCTCCGCCCCCCGGAGCGCCGCCTACTTGGCGGCGCTCGCCCAGTTGATCGACCAGATCCATGCATGCGCCTGGTCCACCGACACCAACCTGGTGGTCACATCGGCGGCCGGAGGTGCGCTCGAGGCGGTCGGTGTCGTGCCCGGGAACGTCGTCGGCAGGCCGATCGCGGAAGTGCTGAGCATCGGGGAAGCGGACGCTCCTCCGCTGGTGGCGCATCGACGCGCCCTGACCGGCGACTCCCCGAGCTGCTCCTTCAAGTGGCGCGGCCGCAGCTATGAGACGAGGGTGACGCCGTTGCGCGCGGCGGATGGCTCGATCATCGGGTCGGTCGGGCTCGCGCTCGACGTCACCGAGCACCAGCGGACGCAGCGCGCGCTACGCGCCTCCGAGGGTCATTTCCGGGCGATCGTCGAGGAGTCCCCGGTCGGCATCTTCCGGTCGAGCCCCTCGGGCAGCTTCCTGGAAGTCAATCCGGCGCTCGTCGCGATGCTCGGCTACGGCTCGGCCGAGGAGCTCAAGGGCCTCGACATCGCGGCGGACGTGTACGTGGACCGCATGCTCCGCGACCGGCTCATGGCACGCTATGCCAACGCGGAGCGGGTCACGGGGGTGGACGTGGAATGGCGCCGCAAGGACGGCAGCGCCATCACGGTGCGTCTGTCAGGCCGCCCGATCCGCGACGCGGAGGGCGGCGTCGAGTGCTGGGAGATGGTCGCGGAGGACGTCACCGAGCTGCGGCAGCTCGAGCACCGCCTGCGCCAGGCCGAGAAGATGGAGGCGGTCGGCCGCATCACGGGGGGCGTGGCGCACGACTTCAACAACCTCCTGACCGCCGTCCTCGCGAACGCCGAGCTGATCGAGTCCGCGCTGCCCGAGACGCTCACCGATGTCCGGGCGGACGTGCGCGAGATCACGGAGGCGGCGCGGCGCGGCAGGGACCTGGTCAAGAAGCTGCTGGGCTACAGCCGGCGCGAGCGGTTGCAGATGCTGCCGACCAATCTCGGCCAGGTGGCCGCCGCGCAGGCCGAGGCGTTGCGCGGCGTCCTGCCCCAGGCGGTGGGCCTCGAGCTCGCGCCGCCGCCGACAGACCTGCCCCCGGTCCTGCTCGATCCGGCGGCCCTTCAGCACCTGCTCGTCAGCGTGTTCACCAATGCCCGGGACGCGATGCCGCGCGGCGGCACGGTCCGTCTCGCGCTCGAGCGCGTCACCCTCGACGAGGCCTATCGGGCGCTGCACGGGTGGGGCACGCCCGGCGACTACGTCGCGCTGGTGGTGCAGGACACCGGTGTGGGCATGGACGAGCAGACCCGCGCCCGCGCGTTCGAGCCGTTCTTCACGACCAAGCCGCCGGGCGCCGGGTCGGGCCTCGGGCTGGCGCAGGTCTACGGCCTGATGAAGCAGATGAACGGCTTCGTGCGGCTGGAGAGCCAGCCGGGACGCGGGACGCGGGTGACGCTGTTCTTCCCGCTCGCCGCGCGGCGGGTGAGCGTGCGCGGCGCGCCGGCCCGCGCCGCCAGCCCGTCGGCCCGGACGATCCTGGTCGTGGAAGACGAGGAGCCGATCCGCCGGGTCGCCGAGCGGGTGCTGCGCCGCTACGGGTTCGACGTGCTGCTGGCGTCCGACGGCGAGGAAGCCCTGCAGGTCTGGGGCCGGCGTCGCGACGACATCGGCCTGGTCCTCACCGATGTCGTCATGCCCCGCATGGGCGGTCGCGAGTTGTACGAGGCGCTGCGCGGGCAGGGCGCCCGGATGCCGGTGGCCTTCACCAGCGGCCACGTGACCCGCGGCGAGCTCGAGGGCGAGGCGGGCGGACTCGATCCGTCGGCGCCGTTCCTGGCCAAGCCGTGGACCGTGGAGGAGCTGCTCGCGTTCGTGCGGGAGGCGCTGGGCGTGCCCGCCTAACGCCTTGCCGCGAAGAACTCCGACAGCAGCGCGCCGCATTCCTCGGCCAGCACACCGCCGACCACTTCCGCCCAATGATTGAGCCTCGGGTGCCGCAGCAGGTCGTGCAGGCTCCCCGCCATTCCCGCCTTGGGGTCCCACGCGCCGAACACGACTCGCGGCATCCGGGCCAGGACGATCGCGCCGGCGCACATCGCACACGGCTCGAGGGTCACGTACAGCGTGCACCCCAGGAACGCGTCCGGTCCGCGGAGCCCCGCCGCCCACGCGACCGCGAGGCAGGTGAGCTCCGCGTGGGCCAGCGGGTCGCCGGCCGCGCGCATCCGGTTGTGCCCGCGGGCGAGCGCCGCCCCGCCCCGTAGCAGCACCGCGCCCACGGGGACCTCGCCCTCGCGCGCCGCCGCCCGCGCCTCCTCCAGCGCCAGGCGCATGCCGTCCGCGTCCGCTTGCACGGGCCGAAGATAACGGCCCGGGGTTAGACGCGCGCCGGCTCGCCCTCCGCCTTCGTGAACGTCAGCGCGCTCCCCGACGCGGCGCGATCCACCCGGATCACGTCGCCCTCGCCGTACTTGCCCTCGAGCACCGCCAGCGCCAGTGGGTTCTGCAGCAGCCGCTGGATGGCGCGCTTCAGCGGTCGCGCCCCAAACACCGGGTCGTACCCCTCGCTCGCCAGCAGCCGCTTGGCCTCCCTGGTGACCACGAGCGCGAGCTTCCGCTCCCGGAGCAGTGCCGCGACCCGCTCCAGCTGCAGGTCGACGATGCGCTCGAGATCCTCCGGCGACAGCGGCCGGAACAGGATCGTATCGTCCACGCGGTTCAGGAACTCCGGGCGGAAGTGCGCGCGCAGGCCCTCCATGACCCGCGTCTCCACTTCCTCCCACCGGCTGGTGCCGAGCTCCAGGATCCACTGGGAGCCGATGTTGCTGGTCATGATGATGACGGTGTTCCGGAAATCCACGGTGCGGCCCTGCGAGTCGGTCAGCCGGCCGTCGTCGAGGATCTGGAGCAGCACATTGAAGACGTCCGGGTGCGCCTTTTCGATCTCGTCGAACAGCACCACGCTGTACGGCCGGCGCCGCACCGCCTCGGTGAGCTGCCCGCCCTCCTCGTAGCCGACGTAGCCGGGCGGCGCCCCGATCATCCGCGCGACCGAGTGCTTCTCCATGTACTCCGACATGTCGATGCGCACCATCGCGCGCTCGTCGTCGAACAGGAACTCGGCCAGGGCCCGCGCGGTCTCGGTCTTCCCGACGCCCGAGGGCCCGAGGAAGATGAACGAGCCGGTCGGCCGGTGGGGGTCCGCGAGGCCGGCCCGCGAGCGCCGCACAGCGTTCGAAACCGCCTCGACCGCCTCCCGCTGCCCGACGACCCGCGCCGCCAGGTGCTCCTCGAGGTGCGCGAGCCGCTCCTTCTCGGATTCCATCATCCGCGTCACCGGGATGCCCGTCCATTTGGCGACGATCTCGGCGATGTCTTCGGCCTCGACTTCCTCCTTGAGGAACTTCCCCTGCTGCTGGGTCTCGGCGAGCTTCGCCTCCGCGGCCTTCAGCTCCTGCTCGAGCGCCGGCGCGCGGCCGTAGGTCAGCTCGGCCGCCTTCGCCAGGTCGCCGCGGCGGGTGGCCTGCTCGGCTTCCGCCCGCAGCACCTCGTGCTGCTGCTTGAGCTCGCGAATCCGCTGGATGGCCTGCTTTTCGGCCGACCACCGCGCCTTCATGCCGTTGCTCTTCTCGCGCAGCTCGGCCAGCTCCCGCTCCAGGGCGGCCAGCCGCTCGCGGCTCGCCTTGTCCTTCTCCTTCGACAGCGCCGCCTTCTCGATCTCGAGCTGGACGATCTTGCGCTCCACCTCGTCGATCTCGAGCGGCAGCGAGTCGATCTCGATGCGCAGCCGGCTCGCCGCCTCGTCGATCAGGTCGATTGCCTTGTCGGGCAGGAACCGGTCGCCGATGTAGCGGTCGCTCAGCGTGGCCGCCGCGACGATCGCCGGATCGGTGATTCGCACGCCGTGGTGGACCTCGTAGCGCTCCTTGAGGCCGCGCAGAATCGCGATCGTGTCCGCGACCGACGGCTCGCCCACGAACACCGGCTGGAACCGGCGCTCGAGGGCCGGGTCCTTCTCGATGCGCTTGCGGTATTCGTCCAGCGTGGTGGCGCCCACGACGTGCAGCTCGCCGCGAGCCAGCAGCGGCTTCAGCATGTTGGCGGCATCCACCGCGCCCTCGGCCGCCCCCGCCCCCACGATCGTGTGCAGCTCGTCGATGAACACGATGAAATGCCCCTCGGCGGCCGTGATCTCCTTCAGCACGGCCTTGAGACGCTCCTCGAACTCGCCGCGGTACTTGGCGCCGGCGACCAGCTGGCCGATGTCGAGCGAAACCAGGCGCTTGCCGCGCAGGCCCTCGGGCACGTCGCCGTTCACGATGCGCTGCGCCAGCCCTTCGACGATCGCCGTCTTGCCGACGCCCGGCTCGCCGATGAGCACCGGGTTGTTCTTGGTGCGGCGCGACAGCACCTGGATCACCCGGCGCACCTCTTCATCGCGCCCGATGACCGGGTCGAGCTTACCCTGGCGCGCCATCTCCGTGAGGTCGCGCGTGAAACGCTCGATGGCCCGGTAGGCGTCCTCGGGGCTGGTGTCCGTCACCTTGTGCGCCCCGCGCACGGCGGTGAGCGTCTCGCGCAGATCCTTGGCGTCCACGCCGGCCGCCGAGAGCAGCTCGCGCGCCGTCGTGCCCTTGGTCTCCACGAGCCCCACCAGCAGGTGCTCCGTGGAGACGTACTCGTCGCCCAGCGCCTCGGCTTCCTTCTCGGCGCGGTCCAGCGCCTGCATGACCTCGCGCGCGAACTGCGGCTCCGCCCCGCCCCCCGACTGGCGGGGGAACCGGTCCAGCTCCCGGGCGACATCCGCCTTCAGCTTGGCGACGTTGACGCCCACCTTGCCCAGCAGCGGCGCGACTATGCCCTCGTCCTGGTCCAGAAGCGCGGCCAGGAGATGGGCGTCGTTCGCCACCGGGTTCTGACGGGTGACGGCGAGCTGGCGGGCGGCCTGAAAGGCCTCCGCGCTCTTGATGGTGAGCTTCTCGAAATTGGCCATTACGTCCCCGAAAACGGGCAACCCCCGTGCCGACCCCGGGCTGCCGGCTCGACGCATCAATCTGCCCGGAGGGCACCCAAACGCAACGCGCCGGCCGATTCGGCCGGCGCGTTCAGGCTCGGGGGGGGGAGCGGCTCGTCTATTTCGTGACGAGCATTCGGCGGCTGGTGCGCTGTCCGTTGACGATCAACTGATAGACGTAGACGCCCGACGCGGCTTCCCGCGTCGAACGCTGCCAGTGACCGTCCCAGTACGCCGAGAACTCGCAGAACCCGCCCTGCGGGTTCAGGCAATCGAGCTCGACGTTATCCAGCGGCTGCCCCGACTGCTGGAGGTTCGGAATCGCCACCAGCTGGGCCAGCACGTTGTAGATCCGCAAGCTCACCACCGGTCGCCGCCCGCTCTGGAACAACTGGTCGCTCAGGCGGAACGGGATGGTCGTCGCCGGGTTGAACGGGTTCGGGTAATTCTGCCCCAACTCGACGGTTCCCCGCCGGGTCGGTTCCTGTGCTTCGGCGACCACCATCGGAGTGGTGAGGACGAGCACTGCCACGAGCCACGCGTGCGCGTAGCGCTTCATCCGTCACTCCATTCGAACGAAAAAAAGGTCCTGGAGCCTCTCCTGGGTTGAGTTACTGGACTCCTGCCGTACCGCGTCAATGATGACCGTCCGCCACGTCGTAAGTCAAGCTCCAGCTTGCAGCTTGAGCACCCGGCGGTCACCGTCCCGCACGGTCAGACCCTCCCTATCGGCCCACTCCAAGAGGGGGATCAACCACTTACGGGACCGCCCGAGCCGCTCGCGGAGGGCCGCCGGGGTGGCCGGGCCAAGCGTCCGCAGGGCGTCGATCAGGCGGTCCTTTTCCCGTCCCAGGGCGGCGGCCTCGTAGTACCGGTCGGCTACGGCGACGGCTTGGCCCGTCCTGGCCAGCAGTCGCAGCACGGCCGGCACGTCCACGCCGGGTAGGACGGCCCGCAGCTCGGCGGCGGACGGGGGCTCGGCGTCGGCCGCCGCCAGGGCGGCCAGTACCCGGTCCTGCGCGGTGCGGGCCGCGCCGGACGCCCCGGGCTCGAAGCGGGCTCGGCGCACCACCGCTCCCGTCCGCACGACCTCGCCGGCGGCGACCAGCCGACCCTCGGCCAGCTCGGCGAGCGCGTGCCGGGTCCCGTCACCCGCCGCGCGCCAGGCCTGCGCCGGCATCCCGGGCTCGAGCGGATGCGCCAAGTGCCACTCATCGAGCGCCGCGCGCATCCGGTCCGCGGCGGCGTCCACCTCTTCGCCCGCGACCAGCCATCCGCCGACCTCGACGAGGCCAAGTTGCGCGGCCCGCTCCAGCGCGGCGGTGAGGATACTCACGTCCAGACCCGCGGCGACCTCGAGTGCCTGGCGGCTCAGTCCGCGGTTGGCGCGGCGGCGCACCATCGCCGCGACGCGCTCGGCCGGCTCCGACGCGAGCGGCTCCGGCGCTCCCCGGGCCCGCCGCGCCCGCGGCAACTCGTCTACCCAGGGCTCCGTGACCACCCCGCCCCCGATGGTCGTCATGGGCGAGTACGACCGGACCACGAACCGGTCGCCGGCGCGCAGGACCAGCGCCGCTTCCATCGCCAGCCGCACCAGCAGCCGGCTCGGCCCATCCTGCTCCCGCAGGACCGTGACCCGCGCCATCGCCTCCGCCGTACCGTGATGCAGGCGCACGCGCTGGCGAAGCTTGAGGCGGACGTCCGCAAGCAGCGTCACGTCCGCGTCGAGCCAACGGCTCGCCCGCCAGCCTTCGCCCGCCACAACGACATCGCCGCGCTGCAGCTCCTCCTTGCCAGGACCCAGCAGCGCCAGCGACGTGCGCCGTCCCGGGAACGCGCGCGCCGCGCCGCGGCCGTGCACCTGGATGCTGCGGACCCGCGCCTCGAGGCCCTTCGGCAGCACCAGGACGCGGTCGCCCTCGGCGACGGTGCCGCTCCACGCGGTGCCCGTGACGATCGTGCCCGCCCCGGCGAGTGCGAACACCCGATCCACGGGGAGCCGGAACCGGTCGTCGCCGGTGCGGACGGCGAGGCCGGCGGCCGCGTCGGCCAACGCGGCCCGGAGCTCGTCCAGCCCCCTGCCCGCGGTCGCGGTCACCTCGACCACCGGCCAGGCGTCGCCGACCTCGCGGGCGAGGAGCGCGCGCACGTCCTCGGCCACCAGCGCGCGCCAATCCGGGTCTGTGGCGAGGTCGCACTTGGTGAGCGCCACGACGCCGCGGTGCACGCCGAGGAACCGGAGCACGGCCACGTGCTCCCGGGTCTGCGGCATGACGCCCTCGTCGGCCGCGACGACGAGCAAGGCGAGGTCAATCCCGGTGGCGCCCGCGACCATGTTGCGTACGAACGCTTCGTGACCCGGCACGTCCACCACGCTGGCGGCCAGGCCGCCGAGGTCCAGCGGCGCGAAGCCCAGATCGATCGTGATGCCGCGCGCCTTCTCCTCGGCCAGCCGGTCCGTGTCCACACCGGTGAGCGCCTTCACCAGCGTGGTTTTCCCGTGGTCGATGTGTCCCGCGGTGCCTATGACGACGTGCTGTTCCACGACTCGGCATCCCAGAAGGCGAGGGCGGGCATCGGGTGCTGCTCGGCGAGGTGCCAGCGGATGAAGCCCAGCAGCAGCCGGCGGTGGGCGGCGGCGTGCCGCGGGTCGAGCGGGCGCTCGGGCAGCCGCCCGCTGACGAGCGCGGCCAGCGCCGCCCGGTCCGCGGGCGCCAGGCGGGAGGCCCGCTCGCCGGCGCGGTGGCGCGCGCAGACCGCGCCGCCCTGCGCCGCGGAGAAGTGGACCGCCTCGCCGACGTCCGCGCCGCACACCGCGCAGCGCTCCAGCGTGGGGGCGAAGCCGAGCGCGACCACGAGTCCCCAGCACGCGACCAGCGCCGCCGAGGCGGCCAGCTCGGGCGGCGCGTGCTCGACGGCCGTCAGGCCCGCCGTCGCCGCGGCGTAGACCTCGGGGTGCGGGTCGTGGGTGGTGCAGCGGAGCACGATTTCCGTCAGCGCGCTGGCGGCCGCGAACCGCGACACGTCGTGGGCCAGGTGGGGGTGGGCGTCGGTGATCTCGAACGCGACGAGCGGATGCAGCTCGCGCTGCGGCTTCAGGTGCAGCGTCGCGGCGCCTTCGGCGAACAAATCGAGCCGGGGACCGGTGCGGCTCCGGGCCCGCCGGGCGCCGCGCGCGATCGCGCTGGCGAGCCCGAGGTCGGGCGTGAGGAGGCGCACGATCTTCGACGTCTCACCGTACGGCAGGACGTGCAGAACGAGGGCCCGTGTCGCGAGCGGCGGCACGCCCGCAAGCTAACGCCGGCGCCGCGCCGCGTCAGTCGCCGATGCGCAGCACCACGTCGTCGATCTTCACCCCACCGCGATCGATCACCAGGTACTGGTAGTTGCGCTCCCGGTCGCTGCTGATAGCCTCGACATCTACGGCGCCCGTAGCGAACTGGCGGCGCAGATAGGTGGACAGCTCGCCGGCCGTGATCAGCCCGTTGCGAGGCTCGAGGTCCGCCTCACCCGCGAGCCCGGTCCGCAGGAAGTGCGACAGGTACCCGCCCGCCTGGAACTTCCCCGCGACGGCCGAGGTCAGGTCCTCCTCCGACGAGAACAACCCCATCACGCCGGGCCGGTTCACGACGTCGCGGGCGAACCCGCCGCTGAAGCAGGCATCGAGGGCGATGATGCCCATGCGCGCGTGGACCGCCTGGAACCACTGCCCCATCTCGTCGTCCGTGACGGCGCGGTCGCGGAACACGATCGTCTCGTCGCGCCGGTCCGGCTCGTTCGACGACGGATTGTCGCGCTGGCCGCCGTGCCCGGAGTAGAAGAACAGGAACACGTCCTCGGGCCCGGCCGCGCGCGCGAGGTTCTGGAATGCGGTCCGTACCCGGTCGTAGGTCGCGTCGGCGTCGGTGAGCACGACGCTCTCTTCGGCGAGCACGCCGGCACGGCGCAGGGTCTGCGCCAGCTTGACGGCGTCCTCGGCCGTGTACGGGAGGTTGTTCGCGCGGCCGCCGTAGTCGGAGATCCCAACTAGCAGCGCATAGACCCGGCGAGCACCGGCCGACGGGCCCGGTGCCGGCCGACCGGCCACGGGCGGCGGAGCGGCCGTCCCGGCAGGGCCCACCCGCACGGTGTAGCCGCCGCTCTCGCCCGGCCGGTACGAGGTGGCGAGTACCGAGTAGACCCCGTCCATGGGCAGCGACCAGATCAGGCGCGCGTTCCGGTCGCCGGCCGCCGCATCGTCGTTCTCCTGCTGGGTCCCGTCGGGCGCCCGGATCATCACGTAGGGGTCGAGCGCGGTGGACTGCATCTCGACGCTGACCACGGACCCGCGCTGCCCGGTGAACGTGTACCGGTCCACGAACTCTCCGGAGGGCAGCGTCGCATCGCCGGCCTGGAGACGGCCCGCCACGGGGGAGCCCAGAACCATCGGCGTGCCGCCGGGCGCCACGGCGCCCGCCACGGCGGGCGTTGCGGAGCGCGCACCCAGGGGCGCCACGACCAGCTGATATGCTCCGGTCTCCCGCCGCGCGTAGGTCGTGGCGATCACGGTGTAGTCCCCGTCCTCGAGCAGCACGGTTTCGAGCCGGCTGTCCAGTACGCCCTCGCGGAAGTCGTCGTTTTCCTCCTGACGGCCGGTTGGTGTGATCAGCGTGAGATACGGATCGAGCCCCGTCCCCCTGAGATCGATGGCGATGCGTGCGCCGCGCGTGCCGCGGAACGTGTAGCGGTCCGCGAACTCGCCGTCTTGCAGCGTGTCGTCGCCGGCCTCCAGCCGGCCCTGGACCGCCTGGCCCATCGCGAGCACGCGCGCGGCGACGCCACCCCCCCCGGGCGCCACGGGGGTGCCGGTCTCCGCGATCGTGAGCTGGTAGGCTCCCGACTCGCCGGGGCGATAGCTCGTGGCCACGACGCGATACGCGCCGTCGGCCGGCAGCGTGAGCGTGAGGCGGCTGTTGCTGGTTCCCGATCCCACGTCGTCGTCGTTGTCCTGCGTGAAGCCGCTCGGCCCGCGGAGCATCAGGTACGGATCGAACTCGCGCGAAACGAGGCGAATGTCGAGCTGCTGACCGCGGCGGCCGTCCAGCGTGTAGGTGTCCAGGAACTCGCCGCTGCGCAGCGTGGCGTCGCCCGACTCGAGGCGGCCCGACACCGTGCGGCCCAGGCCAACGGCCGACGCCGGAGTCGCGGGTGCCGGTGCGGGCGCCGGGGCCGCGCCGCCACTCTCCGTCACAACGAGCGTGTACGCGCCACTCTCGCCGGGCCGGTACGATGTGGCCACGACCCGGATCTCGCCGTCCGCCTCGAGGGTGAGGTCGATGCGCGCGTTGCGTGAGCCGCGCTCGGTGGCGTCGTCGTCGTTGTCGGCGGAGAGCCCGCCGGGCCCGCGCACCAGCAGGTAGGGGTCGAAGGCGGTGGCGGCCAGCCGAATGCTCAACCGCTGGCCGCGCCGGCCCTGGAGCCGCCAGGTGTCGGCGAACTCGCCCGATTGCAGCGTCTCATCGCCCGTGGCGAGAGTACCGCGTAACGTCTGACCCGGGACGATCGTGCCGACCGCCTGCGCCGCAGCGGCCCGGGGAACCATCGCCGCGACGAGCATCATGAACGCAACAGAGCCGCGCATACGTCCTCCTAACGACGCTTGGTTTCGGCCGGGGGCGGGGGCTCCGGGGGGGGGGGCGGCGGCAGCGCGCCGCTCTGGAGAGGCCGCACCCGCTCCATCAGCTCCGACAGCTTCTTGCCGGTCAACGCTTCGATCAACGCCGGCACCTGGGCCAGCATCTGCGTGGCATCGGCGGTGATCTTGCTCATGCCCGCCCCCTCGCCGCCCGTGGACACGATCGTGATCTTGTCCACCTTGGAGAGCGGATCCGTCATGGCGCGGACGATCTCGGGCAGGTTGGTCAGCAGCTTGTCGAGCACGGCCGCTTCGTTGTACTCGCGGTACGCGTCGGCCTTCTGATGCATCGCCGTGGCCTCGCTCTGGCCCTTTTTGAGGATGATCTCCGCCTCCGCGGCGCCTCGCAGCCGTACCACGTCGGCCGCGGCCGTGCCCTCCGTCTTCTGCGCCTCGGCCCGGCCCGTGGCCTCGAGGGTCAGCCGCCGCTGCTCGGCCTCCGCCAGCGTTTCGATGCGCCGCCGATCGGCCTCGGCCTGCTTTTGCATCGTCGCCGCAAGCTCCTTCTCGCGCCGGGTGATCTCGGCCTCCTGCACCTTGATCTCACCCTCCTTGCGGACCCGCTCGACGTTCACGGCCTCCGTTACCACCTGCTGCTGCATCACGTTGGTCTGGATCTCGTAGGACTTGTCGGCCATCGCCTGCTCTCGCTTCGCCAGCGCCTCGAACTGCGCCCTCTTCACCGCGAGGTCCTTCTGCGACTCGGCCTGCTTGGCCTGCGACTGCGTCTCGGCCAGCACGCGCTCCTGGTCGGCCTGGGCCCGCGCGATCGCCGACTCCCGCATCGCGGCGGCCTGCCGGATCGCCGTGTCGCGCTCGGCCTCGGCCGCGGCGATGTCGGCGTCCCGCTTGATGCGCACGATGTCCGGCCTGCCCATGTTCTCGATGTACTGGTTCTGGTCCTTCACCTCGCGGAGCGTGAACGACACGACCTCGAGGCCCATCTTCGCCACGTCTTCGGCGACGTTCGAGCGCATCCGGTCGGCCACCATCTCCGGCTCCTTCACGATCTGCTCCACCGTGAGCTGGCCGATGATGCCGCGCAGGTGGCCCTCCATCACCAGCCGGATGAGCCCTTCGCGCTCCTGCGGCATCTTGGTGAGGAACTGCTCGGCCGCCGTCTGGATCGCGGCCGGATCCGACTTGATCTTGAGCTGGGCCACGGCCTCCACGTTGACCGCCACGCCCTGGGTGGTGTAGAGGTCCTGCCGGGGCGCCACGTCGAACGACATCAGCTCCAGCGACAACTCCTGCGCCTGGTGGATCAGCGGCACCACGAAGCCCGCCCCGCCCTGCACGATGCGCGTGCCGCCCAGACCGTAGCGGATCAACGCCTGGTTCGGGCCCACCTTGCGCAGCATCCGCGCGAACGTGCCGAGGATGATCAGGATGACCGCGACCGACAGGCCGACGACGATCAGGATCGGTTGCAACGCGTTCATGCTCTACCCCTCCGGTAACGCCGGCCCGGACCCGCCGGCCGGCAGCGCGTTCTCCGCCGCGAACCGCTCCCAGCGGTCCACGTAGGCGATGCCCTTCTCGACGCGGACCACCACCACGTCGGTGCCGCGCTCGATCGCCTCGGGCGTGACGCCCCGCGCGGGATGGATCTGCTGGTTGCCGCCGAGCGTGTAGACGACCTCGCCCGTGCCGCCCGGCGCGATGCGGATGGTGACGCGCGCGGCGGCGCCGGCCGGCCGGAAATCCTCGGGTTTGAGCTCGGTGAGGCGCGGCAGCACATACTTCGTCAAGGTCACGAAGATGATCCCGCCGCCCGCTACCCCCGCCGCGCTCGACAACCCGATCACGGACAGCGCCGCGAGGTCCGAATAGCGCGCCAGCAGGTACCCCGCCCCGCCGAACCAGGCGAGAAACGCGCTGATCGTGCTGAGGTTGAACGGCGAGACGTGGCCGTGGTCCGCCCCGTGCCCGACGTCGTGCCCGCCACCGTGCGCGCCGACGTCGAAGCCGTGGAGATGCAGGTGACCGCCGAACGCCCCGAGCGCGAAGCTCGCGACGGTGAACAGCAGGCCGAACGCGAAGCAGCCGAGGAAGAACGTGGTCACGGGCGCGCAAACGTACACGCGCGCCCGGCCCGCGGCAACGCGGCCCCGTCGGGCCGAACCGCGCGGCTACCGGCCCAGCGTCACCCGCCCGCCCGCGAGGACGGTGCGGCCCCGCGCCGGGTAGTACAGCACCTCCTCATACCGCTCGTCGAACACGTTCTCGACGCGCAGGGTGGCCGCCAGCCCGGGCCGGCCGGGACCCGGCCGGACCACGTCCACCGACGTGCCGAGATCCACCCGCACGTAGGCCGGAAGCACGACCCGCCGCGGCTGGAACGTGACGGGATCGGCGTTCACGAAGTCGAGGTCGTCGCGATCGCCGACCAGCAGCGCCGTGGCTTGCACACTCCCCAGCAGCCCGAGGCCCTGCTCCACCGCGACACTCGCCGCGTGGGTGGGGCGCCGCAGCAGGCGCGAGCCGGCCCTGAACGTGCTGCCGTTCACACCCGAATCCGTAACGACGGTCGAGAGCCGCGTGTAGCGGGCCGTCAGGCTGGTGCGGGCGACCGCCAGCCACCGCGCTTCCAGCTCCAGGCCCCGGGCCTCGGCACCGCCGATGTTGGTGTAGTTCGGCGAGCCGGGCGCCACCGCGAACGTGAACTGCACCAGGTCGCGGAACCGCTGGTCGAACCAGGTTGCCGCCAGGGCGAGGCGGCCGCCGGCCACGAGCTGCTCGACGCCCAGGTCCACGCTGCGCGCGCGCTCCGGCGCGAGGTCCGGATTGCCCGTGGCGAAACCGCCGCCCAGCTGCTCGAAAAACGTCGGCTCCTTGAACGCCGTGCCCCACGTCCCGCGCACGCGCGTCGCAGCGGCCACCCGAACGCTGACGCCCACCCGGAAGGTCGCGGCCGAATGCAGGGCGCGCGCCGCCGCACCCGAGCGCCGGTAGTCCTCGAGCCGCGCGCCCGCCGTCACCGTGGCGCGCGGTCCGAGACCCACCAAGAGCTGCGTGTACACGGCCCGATCGGTTCGCGCCGCGTCCACGGTGTCGCCCGAGGCGAAGCTCCCGGTGAACTCCAGCGCGTTGCGGAAGTCCTGCCGCTCGACCGCGAGGCCCACCGTGAGCGTGGAGGCGCTGTCGAGCCGCACGTGGGCACGCAGGTCGGCGCTGCGCCGCTCGAGCTCGGTGCGGTTTGTCGATCCGTCCGTCTCCGCCGGACTGTCCGGCGCGTTCTCGGTGCGCAGCGATGCGCGGTGCCAGCCCATCAGCATCCTGGTCTCGATGCGCGGGGTCCAGGCGCGGCCTGCCTCCAGCGCGACGTGCTGCTCGTCGCCGTCGGAGAACTGGTTGCTGTCGGTCGGCGCCCCGGTGAAGTCGGTCGGATAACGCAGCAGGTTGTCGGCGAGCCGGACCGACAGCGCGGCTTCGCCGCGCCCGGCGGCCGCGACCCGCAGGGCGCCGCTCGCGGTGCGGCTGGTCCAGCGGCTGTTCAGGTCGTAGACGCCGTCGCTCCCGGTGCGCGAGGCGCCGAGCGACCAGCCCAGCGCGCGCACGGCTCCCATCGCCTCGAGGTCGGCCGTCGTGGTCCCGTACGTGCCGCCGCGCAGACCCGCGCGCCCGA
>Ga0247727_10003063_pt1 | contig 37448 bp, 46 predicted proteins | sample WisWelCaveWW1625_FD_202498 | JGI IMG/M metagenome (GOLD analysis project Ga0247727, IMG submission 202498) | Biofilm microbial communities from Wishing Well Cave, Virginia, United States - WW16-25 | ecosystem: Environmental > Aquatic > Deep subsurface > Groundwater > Cave microbial mat | place...
GCCCCTTTCTATATCCCCAAGAAGATGTACTTCATCAGCTATGACTAGCGTAATATCATCTATCCACTCTGCACCATGGCGAATGATTGAATCCATTTTTTCATTTGTAGCAACAATGATATCACTTTTCTCTAGATTGTTGTCGTTTAGATCAAAATCTCCTGTTGATATTTGAACTCTTACCTTTCTTCCAAAATCTAATGATTCCAATTTTTTAAATTCAGAAAATTTTTCTGAAGCAAGAGCCTTTAGAGGACTCAGGTAAACTATTTTCCCCTTTTTTTGAAAAAGATGGTTTAATATAGCAAATATTGCAATCAGTGTCTTTCCGCTTGCTGTAGGCGTAGAAACAAGGATATTTTTTCCTTCCAGCAGACCTGTCTTTATACTATCTTCTTGCGGTGGGTAAAGTGCCTCATAACCAAGAAGGTGTAGAAATTCAATTGCAGGTTTTGGAAGGTTAATCTGCGATACTTTCATACCCGGTTATAATGACCGGGTTTTGATTCATAAATAGCTGACTCACGCTGTAGCTTTTTGATATATTTGCGAGCTTCCTCTTCTGTAAATTTGCCTGTCTTGACAAGTTCCTTAACAAACATCTTTTCCTCAACTGGCCTTTTTTCATCTCCTTCAAGGGATTTCATGACATCCATGAACAGCTGCATCTTTGAAACCTCACTATGTGGCCTTCCCTGAAGAACACCAAGGTCAACTTGTCCTGTGTTAACATCCACCCCAGCATCTTCTAGCATACTTTGGATCAAAAAGATAGCTCTTTCCGCGTCTTCTGCATCTACCTGATTTTTCATCAACAGTCTTGCCCTAGCTGTAGCTAGTCTTACTAATCCTTCAAGCTGTCTTGGAGTTACTGTTATCATTCCTTCTGATTCAACATTCCTCATTTTCATATAATATTCAAGTATCTTATCTTCAGCCTCTTGTGTTAGCACTGGTTCTAGTCTTTTAGCATATGAAAGATACTTTGTAAGAATGTCTACATCAATAAGTGATTTCGTATCTACGCTAGAGCTTCGATGAAGACTGAGTATGTGTTTGGCTATTCTAGCATCTTTTTCTTTTGATGGAACATCTCTTACGACAAAAATCAGATCAAATCTTGTAAGAAGTGGAATTGGAAGATTTACATTTTCTGTTATATTTTTGAATGGGTCATATTTCCCATACATTGGGTTTGCTGCAGCTAAAATCGAAGTTCTTGCGTTTAGAGTCGCGACAATGCCACCTTTTGCAATGCTAGCGGACTGTTGTTCCATTACTTCATGTAGTGCACTTCGATCTTCTGGTCTCATTTTGTCAAATTCATCAATACAGACCAAACCTTGATCACCCAAAACAACCGCACCAGCTTCTAGCATCATTATGCCAAGCTTATCCCTCACAACTGCTGCAGTAAGTCCAGCAGCAGTAGAACCTCTGCCAGAAGTATACAATCCTCTGGGTGCAATCCTTGCACAGAATTTTAACATTTCACTTTTAGCAGTACCAGGATCTCCTACAAGAAAGATGTTAATGTCACCACGAATCTTGGTACCATCTGAAAGAACTCTTTGGTTTGAACCAACAATCAAAAGCAAGATTGCTTCTTTTATCAAATCGTGCCCGTGAATATGCGGCGCAAACGATGAAACTAGTCTATCGTAAACATCAGGATTCTTTGCAAGAGATTTGATTATTTTTTCTTCATCTGGTGAAATTTCTTCTCTTTCTGTACTTCGAGAAGTTTTGGTTCCTCTTCCTCCAAGAAACTCTATGTTATTTCCTTGTATTCGTAATCTGTAGATGCCACTTTTACCACGTAGAGATGGTATGTGTTCTTGTTCAATTCTTACTATTCCTGTTAGTATCACACGGTCTCCAGGTCTTGCATTATCAACTAAATCTTGTAATACTGTAACGTCTACATAGTGTGGTAGCTGACCTGGGGGTAAGTCTTCTGGTAATTCCTGTAGCCTTACCATCTGAAAGTCAATAAATCGACTCTTTTCAGGACTAAGTTCTAGATCTTTATGTGTGCACTTACCATCGCTGCATTTTAGTGGTTCATTAAATTCAAGTCCTTTTTCGTGTGTTACCTTAGTGGGATGACCTTCTGGACAAAGATAAACAAGTTCCTTTGCAAGGGGTTTAATCTCAGACGACCTGACAACCATTCCTGAAACACTTGTCATCTTTCCAATTATTTCGGCATTTATCTCACGTAAGCTGCGTTGCAGCGGATAATTTGATATTCTTACTCTAACATCGTGCTGTATTTTTTCAGCATATTGTGGGAATCTTTCTTTTAGAATATCTTTTATTGCTTTAGCAAAAGTATTCAGTATGTCGTCTGGCTCATTATTAAAAACTGATTCTATTTCTGGATTAGATACTAGATCATTATAATTAACCACAAGATACTGGATTTTCTTTGCCAACATCTGATCTATTTCTTCTACGTATTTGTAGGCGCCTGACTTATCCTTGAATTGAGTTAGAAACTCACGTACTTGATCTACGCGTTTTGATGAAGTTGGGGTCGGTGTTGAAAGTTCACTCATTTCTTGTCACCTAAAAATTGTTTCTTAAAATTAGTACTCTGTGAATGTATTGAGTCAAAAAGAGTCTGTTCTTCTATTGATAATTTTTTTGCAAGATCTGAAGTCATCTTTGAAGAATCCGCTAATCTAATTATTTTCCCTTGTCTTTTTCGTATAAGAGTGTTCAACATGCTTTCAACTTTATCACTATCTTGTGGTGGGAGTTTTTGCATATATGATCGTACTTTTATGTAAAAATCAGAGTCAAGTGTAGAAAGATCAAAATCACCTTGAACGTTTTCCTTTACTAGAGCCTGTTTCAGCGCTACAACCATGTCAGTATCCTGAATATCCACTAATTTTTCTAATTCTAATACATCGGCTACCCAACGTGGTATACTTAGAATCTCACCATGTTTTGCATCTATAGATATCTCAGATGTATTGACCTTGATATCATGATTAAAAGTAACTTTAACGTCGTGTAGGCGATATCCTATTGTATGAACATGGGTAATATCAGAAATATTCAATGTGCATGAAACTCCATTCAAGGATTTAATGGGATCGATCGATCAATTCTGTTAACAATTAGCTTTGATCATTTGATCTTAGAGGTAATTTATTAGGTGAGAGAGCGGTGGTATCAGTTTATGACTGAGTCTAATATGTGGGTGGAAAAGTACCGCCCCATGAAGCTTTCTTCCATAGTAAACCAGAAGGAGGTCATAGGCAGTCTAAAGTCACTTTTGAAGAACGTATCAGAGATACCACATCTAATGTTTTCAGGATCTGCTGGAGTTGGAAAGACAACAACGGCATTATGTCTGGCCAGGGAGATTCTTGGCGAATATTGGAAAGACTTTACACTTGAGCTTAATGCATCTGATGAACGTGGCATAAACATGGTAAGAGAAAGGGTAAAGAAATTTGCGCGTTTTGCAGGACTTGATACAAAAATTCCATTCAAGCTCATAATATTAGATGAGGCCGACGAGATGACTTCTGATGCACAAACAGCTTTGCGTAGAATTATAGAAGATACTTCCAAACATTGCAGATTTATATTGATTGCAAACAACATATCCAAAATTATCGAGCCGCTTCAAAGTAGGTGCGCTGTGTTCAAGTTTACAAGAATTTCTGAAAAGGAAGTTGTAGCATATATAGAGGAAATTTGTAAAAAAGAAAAAATAAAGTTTGATGAAAAAGGGCTCAGGACAATCTATAGTTATTCTGAAGGCGATATGCGTCATGCCATCAACATATTACAAGCAACGGCGAGTCTTGGAATTATAAACGAATCAAATGTAAAGATATCAGCAGGTCTTACAAAGACAAGTGACGTTGGCGAGATTCTGAAGCTCGCAATGACAGGTAAATTGTCTGATGCTAGGAATAAGATGATAGAGTTGATTAAAGTCTATGGTATGTCTGAATCAGACTTTTTAAAATATTTAAACGAAGAGTCATATAAAATCAAAACTAACAAGCTTTCTGATATTTTGGAAACGATCGCAAAATATGATTACAGGCTAATAGTTGGATCAAATCCAGAGATTCAGCTTTCTGCCCTTTTGGCAGAACTTGGTAAGATAGGAAAATAATAGCGCAGAGAGAGGGATTTGAACCCCCGCGTGCTTGCGCACATAGGCTCTCAAGGCCCACGCCATGCCGGGCTAGGCGACCTCTGCGGATTTCGTTCATAAAAACTAGTTAAAATTTGTTTAAGATTTTATGACATTTTGGGCTGTTATCAAATCAAATCAATGCGCATGACTTAACAATCAGATCTGAATTATGCCTACTTTGACTAGATATTGGATTCCAGCTGCAAAGTCCTTGTCACCTATAGAACCTTCTGACCACCACTTGGCGGTATTTTTGACCCACAGTGGTATTTCTACTTGGGTTTTCTCGGATGAGCTTTCTTCTATGGGTATTTGAATTATTTCTTCTTTGATCATAAATTGAATTCCAGATGCGAAGTCCTCATCAGTAATTTTATCAGATGACCACCAACCTGCGTTATCTTTAATCCAAGCTGGAATATTAATTGTATTCGTACTAATCGATGAATGTTCACCTATGTGAATTTCTTTAGTGAATGTTATTTGTGGTTCAATGAATGATCGTGGGTTATCTATTGATACCACTGTAGCTTCTAATCTATAAAGTCCATCTTCAGAAAATATGTTTTGTAGTACTTTGATATGGCTGCCATATTCTCCCATAAAACCTCCAAGATAAGCCTCTTGTGGGGCTTGAACTATTACTTTTGGTTTATCAAATGGTTGATGTTTAAAATCAATTATAATCTCACCGTTTTTATCATAAAACAGTATATTCATGAGAGGTTTTTCATTTCCTTCTTTGAATATTGCAAGTTGTGTAGACAGATGTGCAAATTTTGTATTAGTTGTTTGATCATAGAGGATCATTGATAGTGTAAAATCTTGTTTAGCATCTATTTTTTCTGGAAATATAAAATCCAATACAGCTATCCTGTTGCCAAGTTTTGCTGGGGGTGCTGGATCGTGATGTTGTGCAAAAGATGGGGTAACAAAACCCAAAATTATCAAAATACTCAACAAAAAAACAAGTTTTCTCATGCAAGAAATCGCATATATGCCATCTATTTATTGTTTTTCAGCAAATCAATGTTTATATTTCAAAATGCGATTTGTATTATGTGTCTGAAAAAAAACTAAAATCTATTTCTGTTTTTGTGCCAGAAGAAATTGTATATGACAGTTTAGAAAAAATTGGTTTTGTTGTGCAGGAAACCGTAACAACGTCAAGTGATGGCAAATTCTGGAAAAAAACACTTTACATAAAAGGAGATGAAACCATTTCTGTATCTGAAGAGCTTGGCGACTATTGGCCAAAGGATCCAATAGTGTCAATCTATGGCTTACCAAACACTATTCAACAAATTCTAGGAGACTTGGATGCCTTCCTTTGAATGTAATGAGACGCAGTTTATAGAAAATATCAGCCGACTTTTAGAGTCTGAAAATAGATTCATTGTCAACAGAAGAGTGCAGATTTATGATGACAGAAGGTATGGTCCTGCCAGTCTACCAGATGAAGTATTTATTCAATTTTCTTCTATTCTTACTAGAAAGGGTCCTAGATCGTCTGTATATGCAAAAACACACTTTCTTGATGATTTCCATCAGAAGGTGTATTTTTTACAAGATCTTCTTCATTCTTCGTCAAAAATGAAATATCCTATTTTACATATGCCATATTACAAGGTAGAATATTCTTTTAAAATTTGGGGAAACTTGTATCACTTTAGTTTTGATGTTCTATTTAAGCCCAAAATTTCTATAGAGCAAAAAAAGATAGTGAAGAAAATGAACCCAAAAATTGAAGAAAATTCTACTATGTTAATTCATGTTTTGCAATTTGAACCTCCCCCAGAGAGAACATTGGCAATAAATCTACCAAAGAAAGTACTTGTATTGGATTTCAAAAAAGCAAATAATCCATTAGAGAATTAATCAAAAATAAAGAAAAAGAGGGAGTTCTAGTGGTGCGCGTGCGGATTTGCAGAACCAACATCCATTTTTATGTAGGTTCCAGCGGCCTTTTCGTGAAATTCCAGATTTGACTGGTCAACTTTGACTGCTAGTGGAGGACAGACAGAAACACATGCCATGCACCAAATGCAATCATGTTCTCTTATAGCATCAGCCTTGTCTGAGTAATCCTTACGTTCTTCTTTTACATAACTTCCAGTTCCAGCGAATGTTTCATTTATCGCTTTTTTTGCTGGAATGTCTTTTTCTGTTCTATACCATTGAAAGACTTGTACAGGACAAGCTTCAATGCATGCACCATCTGCGACACAAGAATCCCAATCTACTGCGACCATTGTGCCACTGACACCTAATGGCTCTATTTTTTCACCATGTTCCTTGTAGGCAGCTTTGACTTTTTCATCTGCAGCTGCTTCTGCTACCTTACCTGGACCCCATACAAAATGAAAATGTTCACCATCTGTGTGCGATATTTTTCCAATTGTTTTTAGCCCTTTTGGAAAGTCTTCAGCTATCGGCATGAAAATTTGAAGGGTGGTATGTTATTTAAACCTAGATAAAATTAGTTTAAACTAACTTTGCGATCTCTCTGTTATGAACTTCAACATTGGTCTGATCAACTTTGACGGCCTTTGTTGGACAAACCTCAACACATGCCATGCACCAAATGCAGTCTGCTTCCTTTACGGGGTTTGCCTTATCCGTATAGTCAAGCTTATCCCTTCTTAGTATTTTTCCTGGATTTTTATACCACTCAAAAACCTTAACGGGACAGCTCATAAGACAGGCACCATCAGCGATGCATGAATCCCAATCCACAGCTACATATGTACCATGTATTCCCAATGGTTTGATCTCTTCTCCTTTTGCAGCGTAATCTGCCCTGACTTTTTCATTAGAAGCAGCTTCAGCTAGTCTTCCAAGTCCCCAAACAAGATGATAGTTATCACTTAATGGATCTTTAAATTTCCCACTCACAGTATGATTTTTTGGAAAGCTTTCGTCTATCGGCATTTTAGATTAAAGTCTTAATTGGTTAATTAAAGGCTATTCAAGATAAATTCATATCTTTACTGTCTTTGTTTGACTCATTGGGAATTTTCAAGTATGATGTCTATAGGAGTCCTAATGTAGGGATATACACAAAGGTTAATGACAAATTTGTCTTTGTACCAAACGGATTTGCGGTAACAAAAGCAAGAAATCTTGCAGAATTTCTAAAAACTGATTATCTTTTCACTTCAGTAGCAAACACTAGGCTACTTGGACCTCTTATGGTAGTCAACAACAATGGCATAATACTACCTCGTACTTCATTAGAAGAAGAGCTTAAGCACCTAAAAAAGTCAACCGGTCTTAATGTTGCTATATTGGATACAAAGTATACGGCTGTTGGAAATTTGATTTGTGCAAACGACAAGGGTGGAATAATGTCACCAATGATTCCAAATGAGTATGTAAAAAAGGTCCAAGATATATTAGGAATAGAGGTTTTACAGAAAAGGATAGCGCGATATCATCAGGCTGGCGCAATGGCTGTTGCTACATCGCATGGGGGCATTGTTCATCCAGATACAGAAGAAGAAGATATTAAAATAATATCTGAAGTCTTAGGAGTAAAACTTGAAGCTGCCACTATTAATGGAGGCATACCTTTTGTTGCATCTGGAATTTTGGCAAACAACAAATCCCTTGTGGTTGGAACCCTGACAAATGGACCAGAGCTCGTAATGTTAACACGAGCTTTTAGAGTTGAAGACTAGATTTTGGATCAGATAATATTGATTCAAGAACAACTATCTTTTCTGTTCCGTCCTTCATGTTTCGTACTACAACAGACTTTGAAGAGTATTCTTTTGGTGCCACAATGATTGTAAATTTTGAGTTTGAGGCTAGCTCCATTTGTTTTTTAAGTGATTTTCCTGTTAGATCTGCTTCTGCATGTATTCCTTTTTCTCTGAGTTTAGAAACTACATTTAGTGCTACTTTTTGCATTTCATCGTTAACAAATGCTACCCAAATCTGCGGCGTTTTTATGGCATCAACAATTCCTTGTGTTTCTAATGAAAATATTATACGTTCAACACCACCAGCAACCCCAGTTGCACCAAGATCATCACGTCCAAATGCTTTTGTTAAGGTATCGTATCTTCCACCACCTACAAGAGCTCCAAGATCAGATTTGCTGTCAAAAGCCTCAAATACTATTCCTGAATAGTAATCAAGACCTCTTACAATTCCAAAGTTTATTTTAATGTTATCAACCTGTCTATTTTTTAGTGAGTTAAAGAGATTACACAGTTTATCCCAGTTTTTAAGTTCTTTAACGTTAAATTTTCCTTCAATTTCCTCTGGAGTGCCTCTCATTTGGGAAAACTCTAGTATTTTTTCAAGGTTTGAAATATCATAGCCCTTTTCTACATATTCTTTTATGATTTCTTGCTTTCTCTTTTTTTGAACCTTATCTACAGCTCTGAGTATATCAGATATCAGATCCTGAGAATTTGATTTGAAAACTTGACTCACATACGACTCTATAAGTTCACGGTCACAGATGTCTATGATGATATTTTTTAATTTTAGATTAGAAAGAAATTTAGATGTAAACTCTATTACTTCAGCGTCAGATTCCAGATTTGTCTGGCCGTAGATTTCAACATCCCATTGATGAAAGAACCTATATCTTCCTTTTTGTGGTTCATCGTATCGCCATACTCCACCAAATGCTGAAAGCTTTGCAGGAAGTTTAATCGATTTTTGCGAAACTGCATATCTTGTAAGTCCAATAGTAAAGTCAAATCTCAAAGCAACCTCGCGATCTCCCTTATCTTTAAAATAATAGATTTCATCTTTGATTGATGGACCGCTTTTTGCTTCAATTACTGAAAGAAGCTCTATTGGAGAGGGCTCCATAAATTGGAACCCAAAAAGATTTGAGGTTTCGATGAATTTCTGTCTAACATATTCAATTTTTGAAACTTCATCAGGTTCTAAATCTCTCATTCCACGTGGTAGATCCAAATTCAAAAATCATTCTTTCTCTAACGCATTTAGACCTTACTGATCACTGCAATTAACTATTCCAAGAAAGTATGTTTAATGTTACAATGAATTAATAGTAGAAATACTCAACAACACCCCTATGGGATATCGCTATCTAGAACACATGACAGATGTCTTTATCGAAGTCACGGGTAGTACACTTGAGGAGGCTTTTGCAAATGCTGGTGTTTCAGTTGTTGATACAATGGTGGATGTCAACTTAGTTGATGAAAAGACAGAGAAAAAAATTCAGATTAATGTAAAAGATCTCAATCATTTGCTTTATAATTGGCTTGAAGAGATAATCATACTTACTATAACGGAAGGTTTTGTGCCAAAAAGATTTTCAGTGAAGATTACAAAGAAAGGTGGTTACAATCTTGTAGCAACATTATATGGTGAAGAGCTTGATTTTAAGAAACATCATTTCAAGGTAGAGATAAAGTCGCCAACCTTCCATCTTATGGAAATAAAACAAGAAAAAGAAGTGGTAATGCGTTTTCTTCTTGATTTATAAACTAAATTATTAAATAGTTATTATCTCTATTTTTATTTCCAAATGGTTGACACTGAGATTGATGAAATAATGAAAAAAAAATTAGCCGAGATGACAGGCCATAAAGAACAGGAGATACTTGAGATAACAGATGCGAATTTTGATGATATAATTGCAGGCGATGCGCCAGTTTTGGTAGATTTTTGGGCAACGTGGTGTGGTCCATGTCAATTTATGCTTCCAATATTTACTAGGCTTTCAAAGAAATACAAGACCATCAAGTTTGCTCGTGTAAATGTTGATGATGCGCAAAGTGTTGCAGCAAGATGTGGAGTATACGCAATTCCAACCTTTATCGTGTTCAAAAATGGTCAAGCTGTTGACAAGGCTATTGGTGCTGTTGGAGAACCTGGTCTTCATATGCTTGCACAAAAATATTCTTAGTAACCATACATTGGATTTTGTTTTCGTTGTATTTCGACTATTTCCTGCAATATCTGAAATTCTTCTGGGCTTAACTTATGCGAGAACCGCTTAAGCAAGAGCTTTGCTTCAGGTGCGGGCGGAAATGAATACAAGACTTCTTCTTCAGATATCTGTCGACCTATAGTTATATTTTGAATTGAAACTGCTATCTCTTGATCTTTTTTTGCAGCTTCGATGTTCTTTCCACTGTCTTGAAGCTGATGTATTATTCCAATTTTTTTACCGGACGCATTCATTATTGAAACCTTTTGTCTGAGACTACCAACATTAATGCGAACACCAAAAACAGCCGGGTTACTCTTTCTGAACACATATCCTTTCAGAAATGTGAACTTACACACCGGAGTTAGTTCATCAAGAATTGCATTTTCTTCGTTTGCAGTGTCTTCTTCAACCCAATGTGTGTAATTATCAATTAAACTATAGATTACCTGATCTTGAAAAATTCTGATGTGGTTTTCATCGGCCGTGTCCTGAGCATCCTGAAGTACTTTGATGTTAAATGCAAGTACAACACCGAGATGCCTATCCTTTTCTTTTATCGCAAGTGCTTCTACTACATCATGATGTGTAACAGGTCCAATATCAGCCATGGTTATAGGCACATTTTGGCGTTTTAGCATGTCAATTAGTGCTTCAAGAGAACCTATTGTATCACATTTTAGAATAACTCCCTTTGTGTCAGTCTTTACAAATACTGACTTCATCTCAGATTCGATTAACTTTTTGAACTCTTCAATCTGAGAGTCATTAGCAGTAGCATATACTGGACTGCCTGGCAGAACTCCTTCAAGATCAGGAGATGCAATCTTTATGCCTGCTGCGGCTCTTACCTCCTTGACAGGCTTGAATTTGTCACGCGGATCTCGCATCTCATCAAGCGGTTTTGGTAAAAGAATCGCTTTTGCCTTAGTGGTAATTACTGAATCTCGTTTTGCTACAACTATTGTATCTCCTTTTTTTAGTGAACCATCAATCAGAATAATGTTTGCAGTTACTCCTAACCCAATTTCGTCTTTTACCTCAAGCACTATTCCTCTTGTGGTTTTTTCTTGCTGTTCTAGTTTTTTTTGCATGTATTGCTGAGTAAGACCTACGAGTACTGCAAGCAGTTCTGGTATTCCCTCTCCGGTTCTGGCACTTACTGGTACTATCGATACTTCTTTTGCAAAGTCCTTTATCCTGTAAAATGCTTCTGAGTTGTAACCAAGAATAGAAAGTGTTCCAACCACATTGTAAAGTAATTCATCAAGTGTGGTTTGGACGAATGGATCCTGTTCTTTTATTGATGTAGAGATAAACGTTGTGCTAGGTTTTTTCCATCCAGAGATCATGTCTATTTTGTTTAGTGCTATGACAAAGGGAACTTTTCTGCTTTGTAATATTTTGAGGCTTTCATTTGTTTGCGGTTGAAATCCTCTGTTTACATCAACAACCAAAATTGCAATATCTGCAGCAGAACCACCACGTGCCCTCAGGTTTGTAAATACCTCATGGCCTGGTGTATCAATTACCAAAAGCCCCGGGATCTCATCTTTTCCACCACTTAATTTTGTAAAAAGTGGACCACAAACACTTTTGATTGTGTCAGAGGGAAGAAAACTTGCTCCTATGTGTTGCGTAATTCCGCCAGCTTCTCTACTTTGAACCCCAGTTCCACGAATTTTATCAAGTAGGGAGGTCTTTCCAGAATCTACATGACCTAGAACTACTACAATTGGTTGTCGTATTTGCAACCCTTTTCACTTGAATACTACCGCTACTTCCTTTTCAAAACTTTCCTTAGAGTCTGAGGCATGAATTATGTTATCCGTTAAACCAAGACCAAAGTCGCCTCGTATTGAACCAGGAGGTGCTTCGAAGGATTTCGTAGAACCAACCATAAGCCTTGTTGTAGCAATGGCATTATTGCCCTCAATTACGGCAGCCACCACCCTATCGGATGTGATAAAAGATACAAGTTCACCAAAAAATGGCTTAGATTTGTGGGCAGAGTAGAATTCTTCAGCATTTTCTTTTGTGAATGTAAACATTTTCATCTTTACAATCTTGAAATCTTTGTTTTCAAATCGTGTAAGAATTTGACCAATTATTTTTCTCTCTACGCCATCAGGCTTGACTATAATAAGCGACTGCTCAGTCATTTATTTTTTGACCTTTATTCCGCCCTTTATGTATTTATTAGTCCACTTGAGTCTTCTTGGATCACGTTTCAGTACAAGCATGTTTTTTTTGCATTTAGACGAACAAAACCAGAAAACAGTTCCATCATTTTTGACAAGCATGGTTCCGGAACCTTTGGCTACTGGACGGTTACAAAAACTGCATGGTTTTACTAAGACACTCAATGCATACTCACTTTATCTTTCTTGCTTCCCGCTCTGTTTCGCGCAGCATCAAAATGTCAGACATCCTAACAGAACCTTTCACATTTCTTGTTAAGATTCTTCCCTTATCTTTTCCTTCCATTATTTTTACTCTAACTTGTATTACTTCGCCTGCAATACCAGTTCTACCAACAATTTGGATTACTTCCGCTGGAATTACTGTTTCACTACTCATTTACTAGCTTGCCCACCTTTTAGCTGTGAAAGTGATGCTACGATCTGATCAACAATATGTTGCGCATCGCCTGCATCTAAGATTGCAGCTGCTGCAGAAGTCACATCTATTCCAAGCGCCTTACCTAGTTCTTGTTTGCTGGGAACAAATGCATATGCTGCACCGCGCTCCTCACAAAGTATTGGAAGGTGTGCCACTACTTCTGGAGGTTCTACGTCCTCAGCTATTATTACAAGTTTGCTTATTCCACGTTCAATTGCTTTTGTAACCTCGTTGGTACCCTTCTTTACCTTTCCACTCTGATGAGCGACTCTTAGCGCTTCATAGATTGGACTAACCAAATCCTGGGGTACCTGAAACTTGACATAATAGGCTTTAGCCAGATGTATCACCCAAAGGGATCATTTCCATCCCTAGAGTGCTTCCAATTGGTTTTAAAAGTGTTATCTGCCAAGAATTGATTTTATTTTTTCCATGTATTTTGTAAATAGCTCATCAAGATTTTCCTGTGAATTTGATTCTGCATAGATTCTAACTATTGGTTCAGTTCCACTTGGTCGCACCATTACCCACTTTGATTTGTCAAAGACGATTTTAATACCATTAGTTATGTCTTTTTTTCCTTCCTCATTATTTAGAGTCTGAATAATTTTTGTTGCTTCCTCTTTAGAACATTCTACTTTACTTTTTGTTGTAAATGATGGGGGCAAAAGTTTTATTTCTTCCGACATGGTTTTTGTCGAATTTGCAAGTAAATTTAGTGCTATTGCCATTGTCATGGAACCATCTCTGACTTGATTATGTTTTCCATACATGAATCCTCCATTTTCTTCAAATCCAATTATTGCCTTTTTGGAAACCATTTCACGAGAAACTTCAACGCTTCCTACTTTAGTTCTAATCACTTTTGAGTGTGTTTTGTTTGCAATCTCTTCAATTCTAGATGTGGAGTTTACTGTGGTTACTATTGTGGATCTTGGATTTCTTTCTAAAATGAATTTAGAAAGAAGAAGGGCAGATCTGTCACCAGTTAAAATTTTCCCTTCGTTATCACAAAAAATGCTTCTATCTCCATCGCCATCAAAAGCAACACCAAAATCGGCTTTGGACTCAATTACTTCCTTTGAGAGCTGTTGTAGGTTTTCTGGAGTTGGCTCTGAACCTCTTCCTGGAAAAGAACCATCGATTTTTTCGTTAATTGTTATTACATCACAACCAAGCTCCCTGCATAACCGCGTGGCAGTTACTGCCTGAGTACCATTACCTAAATCTAGAACTATTCGGAATGTTCTAGACTTGATTTTTTGTGTGTCAATTTGTGATTTTATACCGTCTAAGTAGGTTTCAATTGTTCTTTCTTCCTTTCGTATTATGCCTAGTTTATGTGGAGTTATTTTCCAATCTTTTTTAAAAAAAAGTTCTTCTACCTTTAGTTCATCTTTTCTAGAAATTTCTACTCCATCTTGTGCCGTAGGTTTTATCCCATTGTATTGTGGTGGATTATGTGACGCAGTTATCATTATTCCTCCCTTGTAGCCAAGGCTTTTTGTTGCAAATTGTAGACAGGGTGTTGGAACTAATCCTGCAATTCCACAATCAAAACCTGCAGAACTTAAAGAAGAACATACTATTTTGGAAATTACCGTGCTTGAATCTCTACCATCATATCCTACAAGAATTGGTCCTTTTTTGAAAAAAGCTGCAAGGGACAGTGTAATTTCAGATATAAAATGCAAGGTAAGGGTTTCTCCAAACACTCCTCTAATTCCATTAGTTCCAAATAGCTTTGTCATTTGCCTAGCCTATATCAACAATAGATAAATTTGTCTTAAAAGGCATGGTGCATGCGGGAGTTGCCAAGCCCGGTCAAAGGCGCAGGGCTTAGGACCCTGTCTTTTAGGAGTTCGTGGGTTCAAATCCCACCTCCCGCACTTATTTTACTAAGCAGAGCTGCAGCTCTTTGTGGTTTGTAAAGTGAACACTGCAAAAATCTTTTGAACATTCGTAACAGTGCCAATCTCCAATTGTAGAACAAACAGAACAAATCTTTACGGGATTGTTGTGATCATAGCTTTTACCTCTAGTACGATTTTTGTTTGAACCTTTGGATCTATCCATTATCTTTCCTCAGTTGTGTGTAAAATTAAAAAACTCAAGAACTCTCCATTCACTCACGCATTACAGGATTGGTGTTTTATGGCATCCACGCATTATATCACTACGAGATATCTCTAATGTATATTTAAGCATTAATAAAGTGTGTTCTACACCAAATCCAGAATGGGCAAAACAATTGTTGAGATTGTTGTGGTTGGAAAGGACCATGAAGGGGTAGTAGCTGGCTTTACGAATTTTGTATTTCAGAAAGGTGGAAACATTGAAAAAATAAATCAAAATGTGATCAAGAGCTTATTTGGGATGTATCTTGAAGCTTCGTTTACTCAAAAAATTAACATAAAAAAATTTGATCATGAAATTCAGGTTTTAGCAAAAAATCTTAAGATGGAGGTGAACACTCATCATGAAGCTACATTAAGAAAAAGAGTTGCAGTACTAGTTACAAAAGAACCGCATTGCCTTGAATCTCTTTTAGAAGCAAGGAAAAAAAGTCAATTAAAAGGAGATATTGGTGTCATAATAGGCACAGAAAACACACTTTCTTCCCTTGCGAGAAAGTCAAAGATTCCTTTTGTACTTGTAAATGATGTAGATCAGTCAAAAGCAGAAGAAAAGATACTTTCTGTTATAAAACGATATAATGTGGACTTGATAGTTTTAGCAAGATACATGCGAGTTTTGTCACCAAATTTCGTTTGGAGATATCCAAACAGAATAATTAACATCCATCCATCACTCTTGCCAGCTTTTCCTGGTGCCTTTGCATATGTGCAGGCGTATGAACGCGGTGCAAAGATAGTTGGTTGTACTGCACATTATGTAACAGAGGATCTAGACCAAGGACCAATAATCTTTCAGGATGCATTTACAATAGATTCAAACGAAACTATCGAATCATTAAAAAAGAAAGGTCAGCATATAGAAGCAAAAACCCTCCTAGAAGCTGTAAAGATGCATCTTGAAAGGAGACTTGAAGTTTATTGGGGAAAAGTTCATGTCAAGCCTAAGAGATCTAGATGACTGAAGCAAAAAACCTCACTGATCCTTATCTCAGGAGGTTGGTCAAGGTTAAAAAACAAACTGCTCTCATTCCAATTGGGGCTATTGAACAACATGGGCCACATTTACCTATCTCAACAGATTCTGATTTAGTATCTGCTATTGCAAAAAGGGTTTCAGAAAAAGCAGGTTTTTTGCTTTTGCCTACGATGCATTATGGAGTCTCGTTTGAACATTCTCCTCTCTTTAATCTCAGCATCACAAAATCAACCTTACAAAAGATTCTAGTCGAGTTATGCATCTCTTTATCGAGAAATAAAATTAACACTGTGATAATTCTTAATGGGCATCATGGAAATCAATCTGCATTAAAGTATATTCCTAAAAAAGTATGGAAGTTATCAAGAGGAAAAGTGAAAGTTTTCATATTTTCTTACTGGCATTTTATGAAAAGAGAATTTGACCATGCGGGATTTGTTGAGACGTCACTTATGCTTGCAATATCAAAAAAAGTCAACATGAAAAAAGCTCGTAAAGGATTCGTTACTGATGGTTTTTCCAAAAAACAAAAGAGACGATTTGAAAAGCTTGCTACAAAATCATTTGTGTCTGTAACAAAAAATGGGGTATGGGGCAATCCAACAAATGCAAATGTGCGTGATGGCAAAAATATCTTGTCAGAAATTTACAAGGCTCTTCTAAAAGAGTCAAACTTGACTTACTGACAAAACCCCAAAATTACACCAATGAAATTTTAATATATACCCTCGATAGAGTGGGTAATAAGTGAAATAAATGTCAGTAGACATGGCAGTAAAAGTACTGGATGAGAGCCTCAACAAAGTTGTCCTTATCAAACTGAAAGGCGGTAAGGTAATCAGAGGCAATCTACACGGTTTTGATCAACATATGAACCTGCTACTCGACTCTTCAGAAGAGATCCCTTCTGAAGGCGAATCAAAGAGTCTTGGAACCATAGTTGTACGCGGAGATAATGTGGTAATTATATCTCCGCCACCCAAGTGATTGCAGAATGACAAAAGGCACAACCTCAATGGGTGGCTACACAAAAAAGCACCCACATATTAGATGTAGGAGATGTGGCAAAAACTCATTCCATGCACGTCACAAGCGATGTGCTAGCTGTGGTTATCCGGATTCTAGAATTAGAAAATATAGTTGGATCAAATGGTATACCTAGATGCAAGAGTTAGTGCTAGTTTTGGGTTCTGTTGCAGGAGCCTGCACTGCAGTAGCTATGGATAGAATTCCAAAGCGAAAAAATAACAAGTTAATTTTTAGAGCAAACCCTGCAATCAAAAGTCAGATTCAATCATTAAAAATAGAAAGAGAGATCCTTGCAAAAACCATATCAAGATTATATCAACAAGATTCTGGACTGACAAAGATTCAACGTGATAGGCTGTTACTTAGATACCAACACCAGCTTGGACTCATAATAGCTAAAATTGAAAAGCTTGAAGCTGCAAGTAAGCACCCGGATCTTGGTCCACTAGGTGATGGATTGATCACACTAATGGACCAGAAACTTTCACAGCTTGATCAGAAACTTTATGAGATTTCGTCCAAGATCACTACACCCACACAACAGATAAAGCAATCAGAATCAGTCAAGGATATTGTTCATGAAAAACTAGTGATGAAAAAGATTGAGGCAAAGATCGAGATTCAAAAAGCTGACGAATCTTATACTCCATCAATCGAAGTTTTGGCTGAACCGCATAAATCAGTAGAACTTATCACACTTACAGAGATTCCAAATAAAATGCCAGAATTTCCCGCTGAGTTAGTAAGATCAAATATCACTACCCAAAAGCAAATTGAGCAAGTAGTTGTAAATACAATAGCACAGGCAGAAAAACCAAAGAATATGGAAGTTCAGCACGTTATAGAAATTCCAAGAGCTGAGCCGTTACAACCTCCTGTTGAAAAGAAAATTCAGATCCCTGTTGCCGTCAAAATTCCAGAAGATGAGAAACTGGATGATGATGACAAGGATATAGATAAGATAAAAAGCGAAATAATGAAAGCCCTCTCAAAACTTGAGCAAGTAGAGGTAGAATAGTTGACAGTAGATGATGCCATGAAGGCATTGTCAAATGATACATTAAAGCTGATAAAAGATGGTTATGTGTTAGGACTTGGTAGTGGCAGAGCTGCTACAGCTCTTGTGAGATCACTTTCGTCATATTTGAAAGAAAATAATATCAAAGTAAAAGCAGTTCCAACTTCATTACAAATCAAGATGGAAGCAGAAAAAGTAGGAATACCGGTAATAGAAGCAGATCAAATTGAACATATTGATATTGTATTTGATGGTGCAGACCAGATAGACGAAGAAAAAAATATGATAAAAGGTGGTGGAGGAGCGTTATTGCGTGAAAAAATTCTCATAAATATAGCAAAAAAGGTGGTCATTATAGCAGACGAGTCAAAGTTTGTAAAAAAACTAAACCGAAGTGTCCCAATTGAAGTACATACATTTGCTCGAAACACAGCCGCAAAGCACATCCAAGACTATGGCGGCAAACCTGTACTTCGCATCATAGAGCGAGGATACCCGTTTGTAACGGAAAATGGCAACATAATTTTAGATTGTGATTTTGGAGAAATATCAAAACCAAAGGATCTTGCTGAAAAAATAATTCAGATTCCAGGCGTTATAGAGGTTGGAATTTTTACAAGAAAACCTGATGTTATATACAAAGCAAAAGAGAATGGCAAGTTTGATGTTTTAACCTAAACAGGCCTTGCAATGAATCTTCCATAGCCTTCTTTCCCTATTATCTTAAAATTTTCTGCTACGATCTCACCCCTCACAAGTGTTTTTACTGGCCACCCCTTTAGGTTCCATCCCTCATAGACTGTATAATCTGAAAAACCATCAAGAAGCTGACTTGTGACTATGTTTTCTTTTTTTGTATCTATAATGGCAATGTCAGCATCAGATCCTTTTTGGATGACTCCTTTTTTTGGAAACATGCCAAATATCTTGGCAGCCCTTAAACTTGTTATCTCCGCGAGTTGTTGCAGCGTCATTCTTCCCTTGTTTACACCTTCGCTCAATAGTATTGGTAACATAGTTCCTATTCCTGGAAAGCCAGCTAGTGCTTCCCATACGTTATTTCCTGCAAGTTTTAGCTTTAGTTGGTTCGCTACATGATCTGTTCCCATTGAATCAATTGTGCCTGTCTGTAATTCTTTCCAGATACCTTCCATGTCTTTTAAGCTCCTTATTGGCGGCATTACTTTTGCAAGATATCCTTTCTGTGATTCAAATGAGAGTGTAAGGTAATGTGGACAGGTCTCAACATAGATTTTTGTACCATTCTTTTTTTCATTCTTTATTGCGTTAATAGCTCCCTGTGATCCAATATGAACGAAGTATAGTGTACAGCCAGCTTTTTTTGCAATTTTAGAGACAGTTTTTATTGATTTGATCTCAGATTCTACCGATCTGCTTTCTGACCATGCCCCAAGTCCATCTTTCTTTTTTTCCCTTGCCTCTCGTATTCCACAGGAACACATCTGGTAATCCTCTGCGTGAACTAGAACCGGACAGCCAAGAGTTGTAGCAGTTGTAATTATCTGCTCAATCATTTCTAAATTTATTTCAATTTTTTCTTCATGTAGATGATTTGTTCCAGGTTCCATGTCCATGTAGACATTATCAATATCCTCTCCTAGATTCATGTAAAGCTTGAATGATGTGATTCCTTTTTTTGTGCAAAACTCCATTTCATCAATTTGGTTTTTCTGAAGTATCGATGCGTGTATTGCATAATCAATGTAATGATGGTTTGAGCTTTTTGAAAGGTGAGAGTCTAGAAGCTTTTTGTATGAACCGCCTAATCTTAACATCCTCATCATTGTTGTAACTCCACCAATTGCTGCAACTCGTGATTCTGTAACTGCAGCCTTTTCAATTGGAGAATACACTCCGTAGTGTACGTGAGGATCTATTGCACCAGGCATTGAAACCAATCCCTTTGCATTGATTTTGACATCACATTGTGGAGTCTCGCTTGTCAAATCAACAATTTTGCCATCATCAATTACAATGTTTTTCTCAACTATGCCACTCGGCAGAACAACGTGCGACTCAATAATTACAGTATCAAAAGTCATCTGTGCTTTTACTTAGAATCCCAGTATTATTCTTTGAGAGTAAATGAATAAAAACGGAAGACATTCTTGATAACAAAAGGGCCGGTAGTCTAGTGGTAGTGATGCCGCGTTCGCAACGCGGATGTCGGGGGTTCGAATCCCCCTCGGTCCACCATCCAGAAAACAATATACAGCTATCTACAATAACGAATTTCATGAAGGTGTTTAATGGGAAAGCTGCTGCAGAAGACTATATGTCAAATCACACATTGACGTTTTCTACACCTGAGCTTACCCTAACAAGGTTTGCATTCTGGCTTGGAGATATAATACCAGATCCGAAAAACCCTGGTCAAACAATGCCTAGACTAATGACATTTGTTGAAGAGAGAGATTTTGCACCGGTGCCAATTATTGATGATGAAAAATTTGTGCCAACTGGTGCTATTAGATCAACTGGTGGCATTTATGGAAGCCTTCAAACTGAGTCTGGAACTGCTACAAAATTCTGTTCAGAGTGTGGTGTTAAGCTTTCATCAAATGCAAGATTCTGTACAGAATGTGGTGCAAATCAAGATTAGTCACTAACATTGAAGTTTCATAGATTGGTTTTAGATTATGGTGATTTGTGTAATTATATCACTGAAGTTTATTTCCACATGCAGTACAAAACTTTGCGTTTGATCTTATAGGAGAGCCGCAAGAAGAACAGACTAGACCTGTAGTTTTGGTGGGTGGCATTATGGATTGATCTGGTGGTGGTAAAGTTCCTGGATTGGTGAATGTAGAAGCTGCAGAAACAATAGAAGGCGGACGACCTGGTCCTGGCATCGTTGCCGCAGCTATGTGGCCTAGTGGCGGAGCCATTCCAAAGCCAGGCATTCCAACAGGCACGGAGCCAGTTAATGAAGTTGTACCACGAGCTAAACCACCAGCAATTTTATCAAGGGATTTTTTTAGCTCAAAGATGACCTTTACTGCAAGAAATTCTAATGACGAATAAGCGACAACATAATCACCGAGTTTTTCAAAAAATTCTTTATCAGGTATTTTTCCTTGCTTGTAAAGAGTCACAGTATCAAGAAGTGATTCATAATATCCTTGTGATTCGTTTAACAGGTTCTGAAGCTTATCAAATAAAAGATTAAGGGTGTCTACATCTCCAAATGACATGTAAAAAGTTGCTTTGCCCGTTATTAATTATTTTAGATTCAAAAAATTGAAGATTTGGTTTTCTATGTCTAGGTTTTTTTAAGTGCGTTTTCGATCATGTTTTTGTACGAAGCTTTAGAGGCAGCGCCTACTTGCTGCGCAATAATCTCCCCTTTGTTGAATATAGCAAGCGTGGGTATACTAAATACATTATATTTTGATGCAAGTTCACCGCTTTCGTCCACGTTTACTTTAACAAATTTTACTTTACCGGGATATTCGCTAGAAAGCTCCTCAACTACGGGGCTAACCATTCTGCATGGACCACACCATTCCGCCCAAAAGTCTACAAACACAGGTACCTGTGAATCCATTACTTCGGTCTGCCAACTTTTTGTATTTACTGGTTTTGCGTTTTCCATTCTTATCAGAAATAGTAAATTATAACATCCCTAAATATGTTAACCGGTTTTATAGAGAGCAAGCTTTACCAGCGACTTTTTAAGCCGTAATAATTTTTGCCGTAACTGGATCTTCCACCATATCTACGTCCACCTCCATCTCTACGTCCGCTTCCATATCTACGTCCACTGTCATATCCTCTTCTACGTTGTCCGGTTTCTCTTTTTAATGGATCGGGGATTTTAACTTCAATTCCAAGCTGCTTGTTTAGATCTGTCATCTTTACTTTGGTCTGTCGCGCAATTGTCTGGAAATCTCCGATCGAGGAATATGAAACTAGTGTGATTGCTCTTCCCTTTCCACCTGCACGTGCAGTTCTTCCAATCCTGTGAAAGTATACCAGATCTTGGTTTGGAACGTCGTAATTTATGACAAGCGCAACTTCTGGTACGTCGATTCCCCTTGCCGCGACATCGGTTGCAACAAGTATGTCTGCCTTACCCTTTTTGAATAGATACATAGATTTGTCTCGCCTGAATTGGGACAAATCACCCTGAATGGAAACGACGTTAAAGTTTGCCTTTGCTAGTTCGTGCGCAACACGTCTAGTTCTATCTTTTGTTGAACAAAAGACTATAGTCTGTCCGTTCTTGTTTTCTTTGATGAATTTGAACAGAAAATCTGTCTTTTCCCTATCACGTATGACAAGGAAAGCCTGATCTATTCCCTCACCACTAAGGTCATCTGCATCTATGAGGATCTGCTGAGGGCTACGCATGTATTTTTCTGCCAATCTGAGAATTTCCGCAGGTATTGTTGCAGAAAAGAGTGAAGTTACTCTTTCCTCAGGAACTAGATCTAAGATGAATTTTATGTCATCTATAAATCCCATATCAAGCATTGTATCTGCCTCGTCAAGTACCACATACTTTACATCATTTAGCTCTATTGAGCCACGTTTTAGGTGATCAATTAGTCTACCTGGAGTCGCAACAACGATCTCTACGCCTTTTTCAAGATCTCTGAATTGTACATTTATGCTCTGTCCACCATAGATGGTTACATTTCTTATTCCAGTATATTTGGCAAACTTGTTCATCTCACCTGAGATCTGGATTGCTAGCTCCCTTGTTGGTGCTAATATCAGTACCTGGATTCCGCCTTTCGGTATAATATTCTGTAATATAGGTAGGGAGAATGCAGCTGTCTTGCCAGTGCCGGTATGTGCTTGGCCTATGACGTCTTGACCTGAAAGCAAAACTGGTATTGCTGCCGCTTGTATTGGAAATGTTTCTTGGAAGTTTATATCCCTTAGTCCATCTAGTATGGATTTTTTAATTCCTAATTCTTCAAATCTTGTCAATCTATTTCATCTTTCTTAAGCAATGACAGAGAAAGCTCATTGCTTATTCCATCATTATTTTCGATGTTTTAGCTCAGTTTTTTGCCTCTAATAACCCTTTCCAAAATATTGAAGAAAATCAGGCTGTTATTGGAATTTGTATAATGTGATTCCAGGTTAACCGGCTTATTTAGAAAATTTACCATGTGGTATATACTTAAATGACTTTTTTCATACACCTAAACTATGAGTGGAGAGCTGCGACTGAAAAAGCTACGAGGTTCCGGAGGCTATGTTATGGCGTCAGTAACAGATGATCAACAAAGAAAAGGAAACCTAGGTGGACCAGACCTCTTTTTAGCTCCAGTAGGCAGGATTGATGTTGATAAGATTTCAAAATACTTTTGCAATGCGTGTGAAAAGGACTATGAAGGAAGCCCTAAGATAGATTACGAAAATCCAAACGAATTGGTAGCTGATAATCTGATGCTTTTAGAAAAGGGACAGTACATATGCACCGCATGCAGTTCTGTCCTTGCAGAATATAGAAACTTTAGCAAGCCAAACGAAGCTGTGGACGTAGGTCTAGCAAAACCACAAACAGCTTCTCCCCAACCTCATTCTCCTCCACCTCCGCCACCTGCAGAAACCCCGCGTGTTACACAGGCTTATTCCAAACAAGATCCCCCCCGTACAGAACAGCGTGCTACACAGGTTCATTCACCACCCCAACCACCTGCAGAAACGCTACATACTACACCAACCTATTCCCGGCCAGAAATTTTGCCATCTGAAGTTACAACTTTTAATTCCATAATAGGCGTATCAGTATACGACTTTGATGCAAGAAAGATTGGTATTGTAAAGCAAGTTGGAATTCAGCTGGGTCAGCCAGGAGTGGTTCTCATTATCACAAAAAAGGATGGAAAAGACATTGTTATAAAGTGGGATGAAATAAAAAAAATTAATGAAATCGTTCTTGTCGGCGAACAAGGAATCAAAACTAGCTCAAAATGCAATAAATGTAGTTTTGAGAATAAACCCGACTCAAAATTCTGTGAAAGTTGTGGCAAAAAATTAAAGTAGAATTTAAAATGTCAAGCAAGGTTTATCTTACGAACCTAAAGGACAGATTGTAGTTTGAAGAAGCGTTCTGGCATTTCTGCCATAGCAAAAGATATCATAATAGTTGTTGTTGGTGTTGCGATCATTTGGATTGGTTTGCGAGTTGCTTTTGGAACAGATAATCCATTTTATGTAGTTTCAAGCGGTAGTATGGAACCTTACCTAAATGTGTTTGATGTACTTGTAGTACAGGGCAATGAACCCTTTGAAAATATCAAAAAAGGTGACATTATAGTTTTTGACAGACCATCTGGCCATGATAGAGTAATAGTGCACAGAGTAAATGAGATTCTTAATGACGAACCAAGAATTTTGAGAACAAAGGGTGATGCCAATCCAGCATCAATTCCAGGAACAGATTTTCCAATAACTGAACAGGAGTATATCGGCAAGGTAGTCTACATAGTTCCTCAGATAGGATATGTTACAAGAATTCTAACTCCGCCCATAAACTACATTATAATTGCCGTAATAGTCGGAATTATGATCATTAAACAATTTGGAAAAAGCAGATCAAAACCTGAACCGGTTGTTTTTTCAGACACATCTCCACCCAACGATTACACTACAAGCTCGTCGGTAACATCTAGTGAGACGAATCGAATTGCGGATAATGAATATGTAAAAACTGACAGTAGTATGGAAAATTTGGACTCGAAAAAACCAGACCAAAAAGACACCTAATTATTTACGTTAACAGAGTTTTATGCAGAATTCTTGTTAGATTTACTTAGCTTGAATACTCTCTCAAAGTAATCAGACTGTTCCTGTGTAAGATCTGGTTCTTCTTTTACATTTGCCAAGTTTTTAGCAAGCTTCATTTTATAGCCAAGTTGCATCTGGCGTGCAATTTGAATTCTTTGTGCTTGTGGAGAACCAGCACCATGCATTGACTCTGTAAGATATCCTACTGCATTTCTTCCCATCGTCATATTTTCAATCAGTCGCAAAATTCTAAGTCTATTTTCAACATCTACACCTTTACGTCCTTTTAGATATTTTCTAAGGATTGGTCCTGTTTCCGGGTTTCTAAAATCTTTTTCAGATGGAAGTGTAACCATAAGTCCGCCTGCAATATCTTGAGCTAATCTGCCAATTTCGTATGGAAACCTTGTGACGTTGTGCTTGCAAACGTTTGCAAGCATATCATCATTTATCCAGACTCCGGATTTTGTTGGATGTGATTGATACGAAGAAGCGATGCCTGCAGCGTATATACTCTCGTTGAGATGAGTCATTTCCACAAGCTTGTCTTTGATATGAGATACATTTGGTATTCCGTTGTAGTCTGCAATTGCAGCTGCAGCACCAATCAATACATCTCCAAGACCTGTCTTACAAACATAGCTTCTCCTGTGATAGCAAGTAAACCTTTCAACAAGCATAGCGGCAAACTCATACTCTCCATTCATAAAGATGTGTTCCCATGGGATGAAGACATTATCAAAAATAATCATGGCCTCTTGTCCTGAAAATTTTGCATTTCCAGCATCAAGATCACCTTCTTCCATGCTTCTTGTATCACATGACTGGCGCCCATAGATGTATGTAATTCCTGGTGCATCGGCTCGAACAGCTCCAACTACAGCATAGTCAGCATCTCCTTCCTGCAATCGCAGTGTTGGCATCACTATAATCCAGTGTGAGTTGATGCAGCCAGTCTGGTGAGCCTTGGCTCCCTTTATTGTAATTCCCTTGTCATTTTTTTCTACTACACGTACAAACATGTCTGGGTCTTCCTGTTCATGCGGAGCTTTGCTTCTGTCTCCTTTCGGATCAGTCATTGCACCGCCAATTACAACATTTTCAGTCTGAACCATTTTTATAAAATCGACTAGCCTTTTGTGATAATTTGTCTTGTATTTTTCATCTATCTCGTAAGTAACAGAATAAAGTGAGTTTAGTGCATCCATACCAACACATCGCTGGAAGCATGTGCCAGTGTTTTGTCCCAATTTTCTTTGCATCTTATTTTGGTTGACAAGGTCTTCTGCACTTTCCACAATATGCAGAAATCTGTTAACTCGTTGTCCTGTTATAGAAGATTTCGTAGTAGCAAGCTCTTCTTCTCTTACTGCAAGATCATAGGTCTCAGCAACTGCATTAATAGAAGGGCGTATCATCGGGTGGTCGACAGGTTCTTTGACAAGTTCACCAAAGAGATAGACCTTAAGATTTCTTCCTCTAAGACTCTCTATGTACTCAGCACCAGTTCTAATAGGCATGCATCTATTATTCGTCAACGTGATATAAATATCATCTAGGCATTTTTTGTTTGATATTAAAGGTAGAAAGTAAGATCAGGCAAGACCAATTCTGATATCCACTACCTTACAACCTTTTTCAAAAACTAATACGGGATTCATGTCAAGTTCTTTTATTTCTTTAAAATCAGTAACAAGTTGTGAAAGGCGTTGAATACACTCTGACAATTTTTTAGTGTCAGATGGTTTTTCACCACGCACTCCTTGCAACAACTTGCTTGTCTTAATAGAAGAGATCATTTCATCTGCCTCCATATCAGTAATTGGTGCTAGTCTGAATGTAACATCTTTTAAAACCTCCACATAAATTCCACCCATGCCAAACATCACAACAGGTCCAAATCCTGGCTCTAGTTTTGATCCAATGATTGTTTCCTTTCCTCCTTTGACCATCTCTTGCACCAAGACTCCTTTGATGACAGCTTTTTTATCGTATTTTTTAGCATTCTTGATTATTTCTTTTAATGCGGCTCTAACTTCCTTAGGGTTTTTGAGTCCAACTTTAACTCCGCCTGCATCTGACTTGTGTATGATTTGAGGTGATGCTATCTTCATCACTACAGGAAAGCCGATTTTTTTTGCAGCTTGTATAGCTTCTTTGTCTTTTGTGGCTAGAATACTTTTTGGGACTGGAAAACCATAAGCACGTAACACCTCTTGTCCCTCTTCTTCAAGAAGGTTTTTTCTACCATCAGCTTTGACTTGCTCAAATATCTTTTCAACCTTTTTTTTGTTTACAGTAAGCTGGTGAATGTTGCCTTCAGGAGTTTTGGACCATTCTACAAATCGTAGCATCGCCTTAAGAGAACGTATAGCAGATTCTGCATAAGTATAGTAGGGTATTCCACCTTGAGCAAGTATTTCTTTGTTTTTTACACCCTCATCTAAGCCCATTAGACTTGCAAGCATTGTCTTGTTGTATTTCTTTGATACATTAACTATAACCTCAGCAAGTTTGTTATAGTCTAGTGTTGCTGAGGGCGTGCACATTGCAATAACTGAGCCAACATTTGGATGCGCAAGAACCTCGTTTAGCACGTTGTCAAATCTGTTAAAATCTGCATCTCCTACTATATCGACTGGGTTTCTTGAAGACCCCCAAGGTGGGATAACTGCATTTATCTTTGGTCTAATTTCTTCGATTTTTGCCATTTTGATTCCAAGCTTGGAACAGGCGTCCGTTGATATGATTGCGGGTCCTCCTGCATTTGAAACTATAACCAAATCTCCTTGTATGGGAAGAGGCTGCTTTGAAAATGCCGTGGCATAATCAAATAGTTCTTCCATTGCATCTACTCTGATTGCACCAGATTGTTTTAGTAATGCATCATAAATTTCATCAGAACCCATTAGTGCACCAGTATGTGACATGGCTGCTTTTGCTCCCTCTGGGCTTCTACCAGCTTTTAAAACCAAAATTGGTTTTTTTACAACATTAAGACGTGTGATTTGCTTGCATATTTTCAAAAACTCTGGCCCATTTCCCAAGTCTTCAAGGTACATCACGATGACTTTTGTTTGCTCGTGTTCTGCAAGTATCTTTAGTATGTCTACTTCGTTCATGTCTACCTTGTTTCCCATGCTGATCACTGCAGAAAACCCAATTCCCTGAGCGCTTGCATCCTCTACTAATGCAGCACATATAGCACCACTCTGCGAGACAAGTGCAATTCCTCCTGATTTTGGCGTAACCTTGAGAAAAGTAGAATTCATCATGGTTTGTGGTGCAAGGTTCATCACGCCAAGACAATTTGGACCTATGATCCTGAGATTGTGTTGTTTTGCAATTTCTCCCAGTTTTCGTTCAAGTGCTGCACCTTCTTCATTTACTTCCTTAAAACCGGCGGTAATTACAATAGCGCCTTTCAGTTTTTTCTTGCCACACTCTTCAAGTACAGATGGTACAACATCATTTTTTGTAATAACTACTGCCAGATCAATTTCTTCTGGAACATCTAAAACGCTTTTGTATGCTTTTTTGTCAAAGACAGTTTCCCTTGTAGGGCTAATTGGGAAAATTTTTCCGGTGTATCCCTTCATTATATTTGAAGTGATTGCTCTCCCTACGCTACCTTCCTTATCAGATGCGCCGATTATTGCAATAGATTTTGGAGAAAGAAAAACAGATTCATTCATTTTGAATGAATTGGGATCAAATTGATTTGTATAATAAGGTTATCCGTAAAGTTTGAGATCCAAATTTACATGAACACAGTCAATCATTTTAGCTTCCAAGCATCTTTCCAGCAAGGTTTTCGCTTCTTGGAATCCACTTTATCTTCAGGTTTGAATACTTGGTTATCAGACTCCATGCCTCCATCGCTAAAGTCCTAAGCTCAGAATTGTTAATTGCATATTCATGGTTTAGCTGGGATACAGTGTTTTTGGAATCACTGTATATGTTTATCTCATCTTTAGAGTCTGTAAATTTTTTTAAGACAGTAATTATTGCCATGTATTCTGCCTGATTATTTGTAATGTTTGATTCTTTTTTATAAAATGATTCACCTGTCTCTTTGACAAAGAACCCAAATCCAGAATCTGGACCACCTGAGCCATCCACATAGATGTTAAGTGCCATGTTTGTATAGTCCTGATAGTTTTACTCCTAGATTTACAACTATTAGAAAAATAACAAAAGAGATAGACTGTGCTATGATGGATGCAAGATACGGCTCATAAACTTCCGTGAGCAAATAATATTGCAAAACCCACCTTGCTATTATGTATATAATCTCGCCAATACCCAGTGATGATATGAGCTTGATGAGGTCTCTTTTGAGTATGTGCCAATCTGTTTCTCCTGATTTAAGCTTGTACTTTTTGCGATTGTCCATATAATACAGCCCACCAAATACAGAAAGATACACAGAATAATCTACCATAAGTGTAAAGGTTGTGTTGAGATAATTTTCTTGTTCAGAAAGTAATTGTGCTGCTATAGCTGAAATAACAACAGAAGCTGCATATCCAAATAGTATATTCTTGTTCAGTTTTAGGTAATCTTTGTATTCTTGTTTCACAAAATTACTGCATATGACTTACAAATAAACCAAATCTACTGTAGAGTTATCTTCAACAATATCAAAACACCAGCAAGCTCTGCACTATGAACTGCAAGAAGATATGGCAAAAGCTCTGTTGCATACAGTTGCATCATTGAGAAATAAGCGTATACACCTATTGTATTGTGTAAGAATAAGAGACCTGCAAAGAATATCATGCCTAATGGAAGCTGTGCTTTTGTTCTGAAATACATCTTAACAAAGACTCCAGCCAGTATTCCTAGCACAATCATGTTTGCACCGGATACTACGGTACTTGCAGTCATTATTGGTTCCATCTAAGAAAAATCGCCCTCCTTAAGCTTATTTACTTTTTTCCAATTTCATTACAATTTCGTCAAATGTTTCTATATTGACTTCCAAGAATGTAGAAATGAAAAAAGTTGCTCCATATTTATCGCCTACCTTTGTTATGAGGTTATTTTTATCAAGAACGTTCAGGTGGTGTTGGATTGCCTTGTAGTCTAATCCAAGCTCTTTTGCAAGTTGGTTAGTGTTAAGTGGCGTCTTTCTTATTGTGGATATCAATCTAATTCTGTTCAGACCACCTTTTGAGCCGGCAAAAACAAACCATAAGAGACGCTTTGCATATGGATCACCTGCCATCTTTTTGTACCAGCTTCGTGTAACGACAGACAATTAAAAGGTGTTGTGGGAAACCATCTAACCGTGATTTTATGATATTTTCAATTTTTCAAAAAGTTCTTTTTTCTTTGGAATTCCAGTAAATTCTAATTTTCCATCTATAACCACTCCAGGAGCAGTGTATATCGGATATTTTTGAAGGTATTCTGGTTTTTCAGTCACATCTATTACTTGATATGAAATGCCCATTTCATCAAGCATTCTTTCTACAACACTGCAGTTTTGACAAGCAGGAGTTGTTAGTATTTCTACTTTCATGATTCTTTTCCCACAAATTGTTCTGGATTTTTTTCAAAAGCCCATCTACAAGAAGCGCAACAAAAGCTATACTCTTTCCCATTATGTGTTAATGATTCACCTTTGTCACTTACTTCCATTCCACAAACTGGATCTTTCATACTACTACCTCTTTTTTCTTAGAGACAGAGTACCATATAATGGGTATAACTATTAAACTAAAGAGTATAACTGGTACATAGTCTCTTGGAATTTCATATCCATACACATTTTCATGAGTGTGTTGACCAATATGGAATTCCGGTGGCATAGGAGTGATTGATACAAGATTGTTCCATCCAATGTGAACAATTGTCCCTTCATACCATTGATGTCCGCCTGGAAGCCCATTTATTATTAGAAATGAGCCAATAACAATAAGCATCCAGCCTGTCACTTTTTCTATAGAGATTCTTTTCGATGTAAGATTCTTTGTTGCATTCACTCCTATAATTGCAAGCACAGACATGAGTATGAGAGGAATGGCTCTTCCTACCCCATGGACAAAGCCAAGAGAAGCACCAGTTTCTATACTTCCAACATTTGCAACATAGATTAACAACCAGTAAAACAATGGGTTAGGACAACCGACTCCGGCATTTCCCAGCAAAGTTCCCATCAGAAAAGACTTGGAATAATCACCACGCTTCTGTATGAATTTTGGTGTTCCTGCATAAGACGGCATCCTTAGTTTGATAAGTTTTAGTTGTGATAACCCAAAGACAAATGCCGCAATGCCAGCAATAAGAAACATTATGAATGAAATTTGATCCAAAGAGGCAGTTTTGCCAAGAGCTGCAACCCCAATACCATAAGCTGTGATTGTTATTGTAAGACCAGCCCCAAATAGCAAGGCCATAAAGAGTCCTTTTTTGTATCCTTGACCCATACTTAGTGGTACTATTATGAATACAAGTGGTAGAGTACATGGCAAAATTATCATAGAAAGACCTGCAGCGTACGCAATGATTAGCCAAGATAGATATGAGATGTCCTGATTTCCTTTAACAACTTCGTTGGTTAGTAAAAAAATTATTCCAACAAAAATAAATGAAAACAGAATGAAAGCGATTACTATCATTGATTTCTTAGCTGCAATCTGTGCTGACATGTTTTTTTTATACATTATAGATACTTAAACACAAGACTTTACAAATGTAAAATGTTACCTAACTTTACATTTGTAAAGTGGGCAAATATAGATAAACGTGAAGGTATAACAAGAATTATGCCTTTTAGATTAGACGAAGTTGATCTTGCGTTACTTGAATCACTCATCAGAAATGGTAGAAAGTCATTTAGACAGATCTCAAGAGAAATTAAAGTTAGTACACCCACTGTCAAGGCAAGATATGATAGACTGGTTAACGTAGGTCTAATTAAAGCGGTATCGCCTGTTTTAGATATGGGAAAACTTGAGAACAAGACAAGCGCAAGACTTGACCAGATCCGTCTCAAGACACTCAGGTCTCACAACATAAAACTTGGTAAAGAAATGTTTGTGAAAATGTCATGTGATTATTGTGAAGGACCTGTGGAAGGAAAACCAAGCATTCTTAAATTCGCAAACTTTGAGAGGTTTTTTTGTTGCACATCCTGCAGATCTTTATACAAGGAAAAGCACAAGGGTAGAATCGAATCGTTGACAAAAACTGTTAAAGCTTGAAAAAACTCTTCTAGTAATAATAATGCGAGGGTCGTTGCATCTTTCCTAGTTTATCAAAGTGATCGTGTTTTTTATTTCCGTCAGCATGTGAATGTGTAGTACCATCTGCATGCGTATGAGTATACATTGTAGGTTTTGCCATCAATACATGATCTACATGGATTAGCTGATTAGTAACTTCTACAGCTGTTTTAATGATCTGTTCTTTTACTAAAGTAGGTTCAATAACATTTTGAGAAAACATTTCTTTGATCTTTCTTTCTATTGCATCAATCCCATACCAATGAAGTTTATTACCGTTTGTAGATGTAGAGCATTTTGATCGTAACTGTGTAATTGTATCAACAGCGTTCATACCTGCATTTCTTGCAATGGTTAATGGAATCTCTTCAAGTGCATCTGCAAATTTCTGAACTGCAAATTGTTCTCTTCCGCTAACTGAATTTGCCATTTTTCTAATTCTACCTGCAATGATTGCTTCTGCGGAGCCACCTCCAGCCACAATAGAAGGCTTCATGAAAAAATCCTTGAGAACTGATATTGCATCTAATACCGAGCGATGATATTCATCAAGCAGTCTTTTTGAATTTGCTCTAAGCAGAAGTGTTACAGATTTAGGGTTTTTACAACCCTCGACAAATACCATTTTATCATCTCCGATGAATTTTTCATATACCTTGTCAGCATAGCCAAGATGCTTATCAGAAATATTGTCAAGATCATTAGTAATACTAGCACTGGTTGCCTTTTCAAGCCAGAACAAATCATTTTCTTTTACTCTACGAATCGAAATGATACCTGCCCTAGCCAGATAATGTTGTGCAAGAGGGCTTATTCCTTTTTGTGAAATTACTACATTAACTCCGGAATTAATTATGTTTTGAACTTTTGATTTGATTATGCTTGATTCTTTATCAAAGTATGATTGAATCTGGTCTGGCGATGTGATGCGAATTTCTGCATCAGTCTTAGTTCGTTTATCGTCTAGTTCCTCATTGATAAGAAGAATTTTCGCATTATTAATAATACGAGGCATTCCTGAATTGTCAATTGTCTTGTCAATTACTACTCCCTTAACAAGCTGTATATCAGAAGTGTTGCCGGGTTTTTCTTCAATCTTTATGTCATCAATTTCAACATGGTTATTTGTAAAATCTGCTATAGTGTAAAATGCATCGACTACAAGTTTTGCAACCATATTTTCGTCATTGGTAAAAAAAGAAATCGCCTTGGATCTCAAACATGTTCTAGCTAGGTTTTCCATAATTTCTCTGTCAGAATTCCTTGACGGTTTAGAAATGATTTTCAAAGTTTTAAGAGAAATTTCTAATCCCTTAAGATAGCCTTCTTCAATTATAGCCGGCGAGATTCCCATATCTAGTAATTCTGAAGCCTTCTCAAGCAGTGAACCCGCTAAAACTACTACAGAGATTGTACCGTCGCCTACCTCATTATCTACAGCGTTCGACGCTTCTATCAGAATTTTGGCAGCGGGATGTTCGACATCAATTTTACGCAGTATTGTAGCGCCATCTTTTGTTAATGTAACTTCGCCTAAAAGATCAATGTACATCTTTTCTAGACCACGTGGTCCTAACGAGCTTTTGATAAGATCCGCAATTAATCGCGCTGCAAGTAAATTGTATTTACGAGTCTGTTCTCCTTCACTGCTTCGTACATCTTCACCGAATAAGTGTTCTACTGGATTCACAATCTATCATGATGCATTTAGTAATTATAAAAATGTGTCATTTAGAAATAAAATGATTAAGGAAACATCAGTGTACAGCTTGTAAACAAGTAGAATTGTTCCTGATGATAGTTGTTATAGTGCTAATTAGATCGTTAATTTCATCAATTGAATCTGAAAGTATTCTTACAACTATGCCAGAATCATTTGGCAAAGCAGAACAACTTGCAAGCATCGATCTATTTTTTATAGATGAACTAATTTCATGATCAATTTTTTCATTTTCAACTGATTTGGTAACTATATACACGGTAGAACAAATGGTCTTATTACCAAATAAATACGCAAATTCATTTTTATTCTTTGTTGGTTGCATATTCATTACATCAGAAAAAAGTATCTTACCGTTTACGTCATATGCAGTCAAGCGAAGAAAACAAATATCAAAATCAAATTTTTCTCCAGATGCCAGTCGACCGGCAGATATAATTTCAGAATATATAACGGTCGCAGTTGTTTCAACGATTAGGTTAACTTCCTGATAAAATTTAGATGATTTGTAAGGTATAATTTGATGAGGAATAAATTCCAAATAGGCTCCATTTTGGGCGTAAAGGTTGATGTATTGTGATGCATAGCCCTTTTCTACTTTGTATATTTTTGTAGCGGCCTGAGTGGTAATATGTGACAAAGTATTTTTCCCTGCTATAATGTCAATTTTCAATTTATCACCTTGTAGTATACCACCTGCTGATGACATCAGATAGATATGAGCAGTATTCGGTAATTCGGCATTTGGATACAATGCTTTTTGAACTAACAGTGGTGCTTTTGTTTGTAAATCTTTAATGAAAGTTTTGGAACTGTTATCTGCTGCGAGTTCTATTCGTATAATTCCATTTTTACCGACTGATATTGACTTTGTTCCACTGTACGCTTGAAATACACGAGGAAGTCGATGATTCATTTTAGCGATGGCTCAGTTTTTCTACAGGTTTTCTGTCAAACAATAGATCGTTGATTATGTGTTCTGCTATACGATGTACACCCGCACCAGTCTTACAATTAACAAATTCAAATGGCTTATTTGATCTAATTAATTTTGCATCACGTTCCATTATAGAAAGATCAGCTCCTACGTACTGTGCAAGGTCAATTTTGTTAATTACAAGAAGATCGCAACTTTCAATTCCAAGACCGCCCTTTCGTGGATACTTGTCTCCTCCTGCAACATCTATAATGTAAATGAAGTAGTCTGCAAGTGCAGGACTAAATGTAGTCATGATGTTGTCACCACCACTTTCTATTATTATCAAATCCAAGGAGGGATCTTTTTGTTCGATCTCATCTACAACTGCCAGATTAATAGAGGGGTCTTCACGAATAGCCGTATGTGGACACCCGCCCGTTGCAATTCCTATAATCATGTCTTCTGGCATTACTTTCGACTCGGTTGCTAGTGTTCGCTGCATTCGTTCTGCATCTTCTTTTGATATAACATCATTAGAAATTATACAGCATCTGTAACCCTTTTTACTTAAAATTGGTACAAGCATCTCAATGAGACGCGTCTTTCCAGATCCAACAGGTCCTCCTATTCCTAGCTTAGGGATGGATCTGTTACGATTAGGCATCAAAATAACTGATTAAAATTATGTAATAAACATTCTAGAATCATCATGTTCATGAGCCATTTGTAAAATGTCTGTAAATGGAGTTAGCTGCCAAATGTCATTAATAGTTTTTCGCGGTATAGTTTTGGATAATGTGTTAATATCTTCTGCTAACTGCATAAGAATCCATTGACTATTCAAATGTTGAATGATCCCTAACCTAAGTGCAGCCCCTATTACACTGATACTGTAAGAATAGAGCATCATTCTGACAGCACTTTGTCTTGATATTTGCAGACAATGCGCAGCTATTCCTAGACAAACTGGATATGTACCAACTGCCTGGTTTGATTCTATCTTATTCTGAAACTTTAGAACAAATTTGTTTTTGTTATTAGGAGAAAGCATGTACATTACACAATTCAACATTTGCTGTCCCGATCTAACCGAAGCATTTCTGATCTCTTTTACTAATTTCATTGAGAAAAATCTGTTATCAATGTTAATTATTTTTAAAATATCTTTGTTTTGTGCTGCAACCATAGTTTCTGATAGAACAATACAATCGCATGGTGCTAGTTGAAAGTGTATTTGGTGTCGTATAAATTTCAAAACATCTCTATCAGTTTTGATCTTGCCATGTTTAACAAGAGATTCCAAGCCGCCAGACATACTAAACATGCCTGAGGGGAAAAAAGAATCTGCAAGCTGCATTAGGTGAAATTCGTGACTAGTGTTCATGTACATCCATTCCTTGTTCTGGCTGAAAAATTCGTTCCTCTACTGTTAGTTCCATATGATCCACTGTGTTATGCAATAACCTCCTAAACACATCAACCTCAGAATCTGCCTGTATTGGAAAAGAAATCGTGCCTTTCTCATCAATTGCAATTGGTCTATGCCTATTTCCTATAATGTGACCTATCATTATACATAGCTTGAGCAGATTTTTTGGCTCTTTTTTCTTTATTCTAATGGAGATAACTTTCTCAGGCAACTGTTCAACAATGATAAATTTCTCTGGTGTGGATAATAAAATATCACCATGCTGTAACTTTGTTCCCGATTTGAGTATCAGACCTATGTCTGTTCCTTTGTCAGTTTTTCGCCTTAACCTACTTCGTTCTGTCTCCAGCCGTGAAATTATCAGCTTTTCGTAATTTCCAGTAAAGTGTTTGGATTTCTTCCTTGGCAACTTGTCATGGAAAATATTACCAACAATAGAAGTTACTGTAAGCACACTAGTCAACTTACGACAATGAAATTATGTTTTTCCTAAATACAAGTCAATTATAAATACATGAATTGGTAATACGTGACTATTATGATGCTCACACCCAAAGAGATTGACAAATTGTATATTTTTATGACTGCTGAAATTGCTCGTAAAAGAAAGGCGAGGGGTTTAAAGCTCAACTATACAGAATCTGTAGCTCTAATCGCTGATCATATTGTTGAAGGCGCACGGGATGGCAAGTCTGTTTCTGAGTTAATGCAATCTGGCAGAAAGGTCTTAACAAGAAATGATGTTTTATCAGGTGTCCCTGAGCTTGTAAAAACTGTACAAGTAGAAGCAACTTTTAATGATGGAACTAAACTTGTAACTGTACATGATCCTATTGTGTGATCTGATTTGATCCCAGGAGAATATTTTCTATCCAAAGATCCAGTAATAGCAAACATTGGGCAAAAGAGCTTAAAAATCAAGGTAAGCAACACAGGAGATAGGCCAATTCAGGTTGGTTCTCATACTCATTTTTTTGAGGTAAACAAATTTCTTGCATTTCCACGAGAGAAAGCATATGGATGTCATCTTAACATTCCTGCAGGAACTTCAGTTAGATTTGAACCTGGAGATACAAAAGAAGTTGAACTCACGGAGTATGCTGGTAAGAGAATTGTATATGGTTTTAATGGTCTTGTAAATGGTAAATTAGATCTCAAGAAAAAAGTGGCTCTTAGAAAAGCCAAAGAAAAGGGATTCAAAAATAGGATATAGATGGTTCTAAAAATTCCAAGAAAACAATATGTAGATTTGTATGGACCTACTGTTGGGGATAAAGTCAGGCTTGCAGATACTGACCTTATTATTGAAGTTGAAAAGGACCTGCTAAAGTATGGTGATGAGATTGTGTTTGGCGGAGGTAAAAGTGCGCGTGATGGAATGGGGCAAGCTAGCGGGGTAACTAGTAAGAATGCACTTGATCTGGTAATTACAAATGCTATCGTAATGGATCCAATTCTAGGAATAATCAAAGCGGATATTGGTATCAAAAATGGTTTGATTGC
>Ga0247727_10003064_pt1 | contig 37445 bp, 35 predicted proteins | sample WisWelCaveWW1625_FD_202498 | JGI IMG/M metagenome (GOLD analysis project Ga0247727, IMG submission 202498) | Biofilm microbial communities from Wishing Well Cave, Virginia, United States - WW16-25 | ecosystem: Environmental > Aquatic > Deep subsurface > Groundwater > Cave microbial mat | place...
GGAGCTTCCAGCGCAACCGATGGGCTGCTTGCCGATCTTGGCCGGCAACTTCATCACTTGGCGACCGGGCGATACTCGGCCCTTCATCATCAGGCGATGGGTTAGAAAGGAGAACGCATGGATACTAATAGGATAAAGAGTTTCCTCGGCCAACCGGGCTATGGACCGGCGCCCGAATCGGACCAGAAGGTCCGCGAGTGGTTGGACCAGCACAATCGCAGGTTTCGTCACTTCGTCAACGGCAGCTGGACCGCGGCGAATCCGCATCAACTCGGCGTCGCTCTTTGCCCGGCTACCAAGCAGGTGATGGCCGAGGTGGCTCATGGAACCGAAGAAGATGTTAACCAGGCCGTCTCGGCTGCCCAATTGGCCTTTCCGCGCTGGAGCGCCTCATCGGGGTACGAGCGTGCCAGGTATCTTTACGCCATTGCCCGCGCGCTTCAGAAGAACGCGAGAATGTTCGCGGTGCTGGAATCGCTCAACAACGGGAAAACCATCCGCGAGACCCGCGACATCGACATCCCGCTTGCCATCCGGCACTTCTATTACCACGCCGGCTGGGCGATGCGCCACGAGCGGGAATTTCCCGAGATGGCCCCCGGCGGCGTGGTGGCTCAGATCATTCCCTGGAACTTCCCGCTGCTGATGCTCGCCTGGAAGATCGCTCCGGCGATCGCGGTCGGCAACACGGTGGTGCTGAAGCCATCGGAATACACACCGCTTTCCGCGCTGATGTTCGCCGAGATACTGGAAAAAGAAGTCCGGCTTCCGGCCGGTGTCGTCAATATCGTCACCGGTGATGGAGAAACCGGCAGGTATTTGGTGGATCATCCAGTCCCCTGGAAGATCGCTTTCACCGGTTCGACGGAAGTCGGCCGGCAGATCCGGCAGGCAACCGCCGGCAGCGGCAAGAAGCTGTCGATGGAGCTTGGCGGCAAGTCGCCGTTCGTGGTTTACGAGGATGCGGACCTGGATTCGGCCGTGGAAGGTGTGGTCAATGCCATCTGGTTTAACCAGGGGCAGGTGTGCTGCGCCGGCTCTCGGCTTCTGATCCAGGAAAGTGTCTACTCCCGGTTCATCGAAAAGCTCAAAACGCGGATGAAGAGATTGCGCGCTGGCCACTCGCTCGACAAAGCGGTGGACATCGGCGCCATCAACTCTCAGGCGCAGCTGGAGAAAATCCAGCGGCTGATGCAAGTCGGCAAAGATGAGGGCGCGACTTTCTGGCAGGCCGAGAACTGGTCCTGCGATTCGCCCGGCTATTACTTCCCGCCGACTATCGCCGAAAACGTTTCTCCTGCGGCGACCATCGCCCGGGAAGAGATCTTCGGCCCGGTCGTGGTGGCAATGAGCTTCCGCACTCCGAAAGAGGCGGTAGACCTTGCCAACAACACCCGGTATGGGCTCGCGGCTTCGGTCTGGAGCCAGGACATTGATAAGGCCTTTGACGCCGCGAAGCGGATCAAGGCCGGAACGGTCTGGATCAACGACACCAACCGCTTTGACGCTTCCTCCGGTTTCGGTGGCTATCGCGAAAGCGGTTATGGCCGCGAGGGCGGCAGCGAAGGAGTTCGCGAATACCTTTGCGATACGACGCCGGATTACGTGCCGCCGTTGGTTGATTTCGTACCGAAGGACTACCTGGCGCTACAAAACAAGCATCCGGAAATCGACCGGACCTACCGGTTGTTTATCGGCGGCAAGCTCGCTCGCCCCGACGGCGAGACCAGCTTCCACTACCAGTCGCCCGTAGGCGAGCTGCTGGCGGTTTTGCCGGAAGCCAACCGCAAAGACGTCCGTAATGCCGTGGAAGCCGCTCGAAAAGCGCAGGATGATTGGAGCGAAGCGTCCGCCGATCTCAAGGCGAAGATCCTCTATTTCTTCGCTGAAAATCTGATGGCGCAAAAGGACCGGTTTGCCGAAACGATCGCCCGCGAGGCGCGGAGTTCGCTGCGGAGCGGAGCGCTTGAGGTGGAGATCGCCTGCGAACGGCTGTTTGATTACGCGGCGCTCGCCGACAAGTTCGAAGGCCGGACGCACAATGTGCCGGCGCGAATGCTGGTGGCGGCTTTGAAAGAGCCCATCGGCGTTCTCGGCATCAGAGGGCCGGAAGATTACCCGCTTCTGGGCGCGGTAGCGACGATCGCTCCGGCGATCGTGATGGGCAATACCGTGGTTTACATCGCTGGCGAGACGCCGCTCGCGGCGGTGGAGTTAATCCAGGTGATCCAAAACTCGGACATACCGGCAGGCGTGGTGAATATCCTCACTGCCCGGGAGCCCGATAAGATGATCGTCAAAACGCTGGCGGAGCACGAGGATGTGGACGCCATGTGGCACTTCGGCACCGACGAAGGCGGGAAGACGGTTGAGGCCGGTTCAGTCGGCAACATGAAGCGAACCTGGGTTACTCCGGGACGCTCCATCGATTGGACCAGCGGCAGCAACCGCTCTTTGCTCAAGTTCCTTTACGAAGCGACGCAGGTTAAGAACATCTGGTCGCCCTACGGAGTTTGACCTCCAAAACCCCTCTTTTTAGAGGGGTTTTTATTCTCAACCAGCACTTGACAAGATAATTAAGATAATGTATAATCTGCTCTAGTTCGTATTTAAGGGAGGCGACATGGCGGACAACGAAGGGATGACGCGGATCTTTGCCAAGAGTATCGATGGCCTGTCGGCGCCGCTGACTCTGTCGGTTTGCGTCAATCAGGGCAACGTCTGCGTCGAGATCCCGACCGGCGGAAGCGCCAGCGATCAGGTATCGGCCAAGACTCTTCGGGAAGTTCTGCCGCCGGTGGACGGCGTGTCCATGGCTGCCAAAACCGGCTTCTACACCGTCCGGACCCAGTTCCAAGAGGTCATCGAACTGGTCAATTTCCTGCGCCGCATCGGCTTCCGCTGCAGCGAGCAGGAGAGCCTCAGCGGAAGGTACCAGCGGGTCATCTTCTGGAAGTAAACTTCCAGCCGCTCTCGACAAGAGAGCGGCTTTTTATTTACACTAAATCCGGTCTTTTGAGATCGGAGAGCGTATGAAGAAAAGATTTACCGCGGTCGTGGCCGCGACTCTCTACGTAATTGTAATTCTCGCCGCGAACCGGGTCGGCAATTACGGCCGGGTAATCGGAAGGGAAAGGCCGGATAACGGTGAGCGCGGAAAATACCGCCAGGAGCCGGGTTTCCGCTCGGAGCAGATCGCCAGAATCACTGCCGGTTTGTCGCTCGAAGCCTGGCAAATGGTGGCGGAGCGGCTTTGCGAACTCACGCCGCAGATGCGACATGTTATCGCCTCCGTCAGCTTGAACAGCGATGACCGGCATTACCGCAGCGTCAGCGAGCCGGCGCACTGCCAGCCGGACTACCGCATCTGCATCAAAAACTGGGCGCTGGTGATGTATCCGTTCAGCATCAACCGCGCCGCCGCCCGGGCCTACCTCATCTGGCTTGAGGAGGAGGACGAGAGCGACTTTGAAGCGCGCTGGGCCGAGCTGAAGCTGCCGGCCATTTCCAGCCGGGGCAGTGAGTCGCTTCAGGAACACATCGCCGAATGGTTCGAGCACTTTCACCTCGTCCTCAACAAGAAAGCCACGGCTCGCGAGGCCGACCCAGAACTTTACCGCCAAGCCGCCCGGCTTTTCGTCGAATACCGCTTTATTGATTACGACCAGTACCACCGCTTCGTTACCGAAGTACTGACCCGCTGATTCCCAGCGGGTTTTTTATTGGCAACTATCCCTTAAGGACAAGTAGATAAAAAATTATAATAAATATATGATTAGTTTAATGGCATCTCTTCCAGATGAAAAAAGATTGCATATAGAAAGGGCTGTTGAGCAACTCACCCTAGACACGGGTCTTTCCTATCCGGAAAACGGCCTAATTGAGATTGCGAACCGTTTAGGGGCTGATGTGGTAGAAGCCCCGTTACCACCTTTGAATGACAAAAAGGTAAAGGGTTTTATTAGGTGGTTTAATGACGAGGATAGGGGAAAAAAAGAAAATAAACCATTCACCGCTAGAATTTATCTAAATAAAGATCAATTCTCTGATGCCAGCAATTTCACTCTTGCCCACGAGATCGGCCATTTCATTTTACACAAAGGATCAACTAGTTTTAGAGTTGATTTACAGGACTATTCCGAGGCAGGCGATCCGCAAAACCAAGAAACTGAAGCTAATTTTTTTGCCGGAACCTTATTAATGCCAAAAGATAAATTGTTGAGGGCGATTGGAGATGCTAAAAACTTGCAGGAGGTGGCGGATGCATTCGCAGTTTCTAAACCAGCTGTTGTGGCAAGATTGAAATGGCTTCATCTAAAGATTTCCTAACTATGGAACAAAGCAAGCCGGATCAAAAAGAAGCTGACTACGTTAGCCAAGCCAGCAAAATTCCCAGTACGCCAGCGGACGAAGAACCAACAAAACCAATGGAGGAGTTGTCTGCCCAGAGGAGCGGACAACGAGACCGTCTTTTCAAGTTTGCTATCCGTATGAGTGTGGCCTCCCTGCTTTTCTTAATTATCCTAGTAATTGGGCAAGTGGTATTAAGGATAATCATTAACCCGGAGTTTGAAATAATCAGCGACACGGGGCTACAAATAATTTCTGTATCAATTTTCGGACAGATAATCGGGGTTATATATGTTATTGCAAAGTCCCTGTGGGGTAACTATGAAATAGAAATGCATAATGGAAAAAAGTAATTTTTACGATCTCCTAGACCGAGCTATATCCGTTCCACCATTGCCGAGAAAATCGGGGAAGGCGAAGTCCGCCGGTTATACCGGAAAACAAACTCGTTCACGTAAGAGCCGAGGTGCTTCGGCGAAACGTAGTGGTGCGTCCCGGAAATAGATCGCTTGATCTGCGACCAAAACCCCTCAATGCTGTTGGTGTGAGCGTCGCCCCGGACGAACTCCTTCCGCCAATGGTTTACCGCCTCGTGCTTGTAGCCGAGCTTCTTGGTTTTCGTATACACTCCGAATTTGTCGGACATAATCTTTGAGCCGGGCTTAATGCTCTTTTTTATCTCGTTCAATATCAGGTGCGTTTCCCGGAGCAACGGCTTAGCTTTTACCTTACCGCCCCGTTCCACCATACCGAATACTGGCGTCTTTCCTTTGCCTCCGTATCCGCCTTTGCGGTATCCGCCCATATAGGTTTCGTCCACTTCCACAGTACCGCTTAACATATCGCCATTGGTCATCAACGATCTGATCTGCTTCGCCATTCTCCAGGCGGTTTTATAGGTTACGCCAAGCTGTCGTTGGAGTTCTTTGGCCGCTACGCCATTCCGAGAAGCGGAGAACAGGTAAATTGCATAGAACCACAAGGTAAGCGGGGTAGAGCTATGCTCAAAGATAGTCCCTTTAATCGGGTGTATCTGCTTGCCCTTGCTGTTGGCATAGCATTTCCGGCCTTGTACGAAATAGTACCCTTTGAGATTCGGATATTTCTTGTGGAATACATATTCCAAGCACGCCCTTTCGTCCGGGAACTGCTGACGGAAGTCCTTTATTGAGTAATTCATAAAGGAAGTGTAGCAAATGGCTTACTTGCTGTCAAGGGATAGTTGCCTTTTTATTACGATTGACAAAGTTTTCCGATGCCATTATAATGGGTTTGTAAACGATTGGTCGCTCGAGCAGCGGCCAAATTTTATAAATAGATCGAAATAACAAAAATGTTTGACCTAAAAATACTTAAACGGGCAGTCGAGCAGATTGCCGAAGAAAAGGGCATTGATGCCGCGAAAATTTTGGAGGCCATCGAGTCGTCCATCGCCGCCGCCTATAAAAAGGAATACGGCCAGCGTGGAGAGATCGTGAAATCCAAGTTTGATATGAAGACCGGGGCGCTAAAATTCTGGCAGGTGAAAACCGTCGTGGACGAAACTACGGTTCGAATCGTTGAGGAAGGCGAAGAGGAGGAAGCCGCGGCCCAGGAAGCCGCCAAGCCAATGGAAGGCGCGGAAGGCGAAGCTGTTTTGCCCCGTTATAACTCGGATCGGCACCTGTTTCTCGAGGAGGCGAAAAAGATAAAAAACGACGCCAAGGTCGGCGACGAGCTGGAATTTCCTCTGGAAACTCACGAGGATTTCGGCCGCATAGCCGCCCAGACGGCCAAGCAGGTCATTCTTCAACGCCTGCGCGAAGCCGAGCGCGACTCGGTCTTAGCCGAATTCAAGAGCAAAGAAGGCGATATCGTCAGCGGTCTCGTCCAGCGTTTTGACCGCGGTAATGTCTACATAGACCTCGGTCGGACCACCGGCGTGATGTTTTATAACGAATCCATTCCGGGTGAGCACTACCGCCCCGGAGAGCGAATGAGGTTTTTCGTGGTGGCGGTTCAGGCGGATACCAAGATGCCGGGCATTATTCTTTCCCGCGCGCATCCGAAATTCGTTAGTAAACTTTTTGCCCTGGAAGTGCCTGAGATCAACGATGGCGTGATCGAGATCAAGTTCATCGCACGCGAACCAGGCAGCCGCACCAAAATAGCGGTGGTTTCCAAAGCCGAAGGCGTGGATCCGGTCGGGTCTTGCGTCGGGCAGCGCGGTACCCGCGTGATGGCGGTCTCCAACGAGCTTGGCCAAGAGAAGCTGGATATCGTGGAATATTCCGAGGACCCCGCAAAATTCATCGCCAGCGCCCTTTCGCCGGCCAAAGTGAACTCGGTGGAAATTTCGGCCCGGCGGGAAGCCCGCGTTTACATTCCCGAAGATCAGCTGAGTTTGGCGATCGGCAAGGGCGGGCAGAACGTTCGCCTGGCCGCCAAACTTACCGGTTGGAAGATCGACGTCCGTTCGGCTTCCAAGCCCGAAGATGCCCAAGAAGGCGGAGTGGCTGAATCGGCTCCGACCGAAGCCGCTGGAACCGAAACGCCCAAAGCGGAAGAGCAAAAGTAAATGAACATCTACTATCTAGTATTCGTTCCGGCCGCGCTCGCCATTGGTTACAGCGCTTACATAATGCTTTGGCTGAAAAAGCAGCCGGCGGGCAATGAAAAGATGAGGGAGATCTCCCGCGCCATTCAGGTGGGCTCCTCTGCTTATCTTAACCGGCAGTACAAGACGATCGCTATAGTCGGGCTCCCGATCCTGGTGATTTTGCATCTGACTCTCGGTTGGGTGACGGCGCTCGGATTTTTGATCGGCGCGCTTGCTTCGGCTCTCGCCGGCTATATCGGCATGAGTGTGGCGGTGCGTTCCAATGCCAAAACCGCTGACATGGCTTCCCGCGGCCTCGCGCTGGCGCTCTCACTCGCTTTTAAAGCCGGCTCCGTTACCGGCTACTTTGTAGTGGCGCTCGGCTTATTGGCCGTGGCCGGGTTTTATCTCGCCACCGGGGAAGTCAAAGCGTTGATCGGCCTCGGATTTGGCGCGAGCTTGATCTCCATTTTCGCCCGCTTGGGTGGCGGCATTTTCACCAAAGCCGCTGATGTCGGCACCGACCTCGTCGGCAAAGTGGAGGCCGGCATTCCGGAAGACGACCCGCGGAATCCGGGCGTCATTGCCGACAACGTGGGTGACAATGTGGGCGATTGTGCCGGTATGGCTGCCGATCTTTTTGAAACTTATGCCGTTACTCTGACGGCCGCGATGCTCATCGGTGCTCTGACGCTCACCGGCGGCCAACTGACTTTTCCGCTGGTGCTCGGCGGCCTCGCCATTGTCGCTTCCATCGTCGGCGGATTTTTTGCCAAACTCGGCAAGAACCGCTCTATCATGGGCGCGCTCTACAAAGCGCTCGCGGCCGCTCTGGTCATTTCCGCCGCCTTGTTCTACTGGGCATCCAACGTTTTCTTTCCGGAGAATTATTTGAATATTTTCGCCGCGACTCTCATCGGCCTGGCGGTTACCGTGCTGATGGTGCTGATAACGGATTACTACACGGCCAAAAAATATCGGCCGGTTAAGTCCATCGCCGAGGCGTCCAAGTCCGGCCATGGCACGAACATCATAATGGGTCTTGCCGTCGGTATGGAATCCACCGCTTTGCCGATCGTTGTGATCGTCGCCGGTATTTTGGGCGCCTACGCGTTCGCCGGTCTTTACGGTATCGCGCTCGCGGCCACTGCCATGCTTTCGGTAGCCGGAATCGTGGTTGCTATTGACTCTTTCGGTCCGATTACCGATAACGCCGGCGGCATTGCCGAGATGTCTGGCGCGCCCAAAGATGTCCGGGATGTGACCGACGCTTTGGACGCGGTCGGCAACACTACCAAAGCCGTCACCAAGGGTTACGCCATTGCTTCGGCAGGACTCGCGGCGCTCGCGCTTTTTGCCGACTATGTCCACGGTGCCGGCAATCTCGCTTTCCGCTTGGACAACCCATATATTTTAGTCGGTTTGTTCCTCGGCGCGGCGATTCCGTTTCTCTTCGGCTCCATTGCCATGAAAGCCGTCGGCGAGGCGGCCGGCGCCGTGGTTGAGGAAATCCGCCGCCAGTTCCGTGAGATCAAAGGAATCATGGAAGGCACCGCCAAACCCGACTATGGGCGGGCGGTGGATATTGTGACCAAGGCGGCTTTAAGAAAAATGATCGTCCCGGCAATCCTGCCGATCGCCGCGGTGCTCGCCGTCGGATTTTTGCTCGGCGCCGAAGCGCTCGGTGGCCTATTGATAGGTACGATCGTTTCGGGACTTTTCGTAGCGCTCTCCATGACCTCGGGCGGCGCGGCTTGGGACAACGCCAAAAAATATATTGAAGCGGCCGGCGCCAAGGGCACCGACTGGCACAAAGCCGCGGTCACCGGCGACACGGTAGGAGATCCCTACAAAGATACCGCCGGGCCCGCCATCAATCCGCTTATCAAGGTAATTAATATTGTGGCTCTTCTAATAGTCGGCCTGCTCTAACCGTATTTGACAAAACCATATTTTCTGATATAATTATCGTAGTTTTTTGATTAGAGGGAGGTGCTTATGCCGTGGTGGCTCTGGCTTATTGTCGCCTGGCTTGTCCTATCGTTCCCCATCGCCGTCGGCGTGGGCAAGATGCTCAAGCGGAGACGAGAGGAGGAGGAACGCCGCCAGCGAATCGCTGAGGCGATCCGCCTGACCAACATGGGCGATCTCGAGGACTTTTGAATGAACTGCCCGTCGGCTGACGGGCAGTTTTTTTATTTGTGTTTTTGGCTAGAAAATGATTAAATATATCGCAAATGAAATCCAGCTTTAAGAAATTGCCCGGCTCGCGCGTGGAGCTTGAAGTTAATTTGGAGCAAAAAGAGTTCTTGCCCTACTACCAGGCGGCTTACGATGAGGCGCTAAAAAACATCCACCTGAAGGGCTTCAGGCCTGGAACGGCGCCGCGCGATATCGCGGACGCGGCCGTGGATAAGGAAAAAGTTTTCAACGAGGCGGCTAAGGAGGCCATCCGCTGGTCGCTCGACGAGATAACCAAAGACAATGAGTGGACGCTGATCGACGCGCCGCAAGTGGAAGTGGAGGATTCCAAAGATCTGGGCATTACCTACAAAGCCCGCTTCGCGGTGTTTCCGGAAATCAAGCTTGGCAATTATAAAAAGATCGCCAAGCGCGTGCTAGCCGAGAAAAAAGAGCAAATCGTAGAACCGAAAGAGATTGATGAAGCGCTGGATTGGATCAGGAAATCCCGCAAGACCGGCGAGCAACTGCCGGAAATCAACGACGAATTAGCCAAAAGCTTGGGCAAGTTTCAAAACGTGGACGAGCTCCGAAAGAGCATCGGCGACGGCGTGAAGATGGAAAAAGAATACAAAGAGCAAGATCGCCTCCGCATTAAGATGATGGAAGAGATCGTCAAAGATTCGGAGATCGATCTACCGGAAGTAATGGTTGAGAAAACCCATCAGGGCTTGAACAAGCAGTATGCTCCGGCGCTGAAAGCGGCCGGGAAATCGGAGGAAGAGATCGGCAAACAACTCCACGAGCGGGCTCGCAGCAATGTCGCCACCAACCTGGTGCTTTATAGGATCGCCCAGACAGAGAAATTGGAGCCGACACCCGAAGAAGTTGAAGCAAGAGAAGGGCGCGAACACTTCGGCCAAAAACTTGATGAACGCTCTCATTACCAGTATATTTATGGTGTGATCCAGAACGAAAAGGTCTTTGCGTTCCTGGAGTCACAAAAGTAAAAATATGGAAAACGAATACTTTATCCCGACGGTTGTTGAACGCGTTCCCGGTGGGGAGCGGGCTTACGATATTTACTCCCGCCTGTTAAAGGAGCGGATCGTTTTCCTTAGCGGCCCGATTACCGACACGCTTGCCAACATTGTCATCGCCCAGTTATTGCATCTTGAGCACGAGGACTCCAAAAAAGACATCAAGCTTTACATTAATAGCCCGGGCGGCTCGGTGGCGGCCGGCATGGCTATTTATGACGCGATGCAGTACGTGAAACCGGATATTACTACGGTCTGTGTCGGCATGGCCGCTTCCATGGGCGCGGTGCTATTGGCCGCCGGCAAGAAAGGTAAGCGCATCGCTCTGCCGAACTCCGAGATCATGCTCCACCAGGTGATGGGCGGCGCCGAAGGGCAAGCGGTGGAAGTGGAAATCGCGGCCAAGCATATCTTGAAGATCAAAGACCGTCTGAACCAGCTTTTGGCGAAGCACAGCGGGCAATCGCTTTCCAAGATAGAAAAGGACACCGACCGCGACTTCTTCATGAGCGCGGAGGAAGCCAAGGCCTACGGCATCGTTGACGAAATAATCAAAGGCAAGCGGTAAAGCAGCTGCCCACTTGATTTATCTGTGAAATTGTGGTATCCTTTGGCTGCCAATTAGGCAGACGTACTTTGAGGCAGTTCTATATTATCTGGTCAGAAAGGAGGAAAGGTGGCCAGGCTTATGTGTCTGCGGGAGGCGAGTCAGCTATTCTTGTCCCATTTTTCCGATCCGGAGATCCGTCGGCTGATCGAATTTTTGGAGAGAGCGGGAGTGCCCCGGTCACAGATGCGGCCGAATTTCCCAACACTCGGCATCTTCCAAAACCTAAGCAAGCTGCTTTTCGGAACAAAAGAAATCAGATCCGGCTTGTTTTCTACGGGACTCCGCTGGGACCTCGACCCGCTGATAAGGGAGATTCCACGGATCAAAAAGATGGCGGCGGAAGGGGTTTTGGCGACAAAACCAGAACCGGCTGCCGAGCCGGCAACACCACCGCTGTCCCGTCCAGAGCAGGCGGCGCCAAACTGCACGAAACTAAACAGGCAGGAGGAGAGAAAGCGGGTTGCCAAGCTTCGCGCGGAGACGATGCCCGCCTGTCCGGCGGGACTGAAGATCGTCCGCGACGATATCGGGGAGGTGCTCGTTTCCCAACATGCCTGGGGCAGGTTTTTCCAGCGCTACAGTAGGCAGGTGGGTCTCAAATATCCCGGCTGGTACGCCCCCGAGTTCTTTGCCCGGAAGCTGCAGGAATCGTTCGCCGCCGCGCGAAAGTCATCGGCCAGTATCGAGATGCTGATTACCAACATCGAGAAGGGGCGCGACCCACGGCGCTACCGCTATTTCCGCGACAGCAGATTGGGCCTGCGCTTCGTGGTATCGATCGATAGACATCTGGTTACCATAGCCCTCCGCGGCTCCTAAGGGAGCCGCTTTTTTATTTATTTCGGTAGATGTAAAATTAAGCCAATGACTGAAAAGCTTTTAACCCGCGGCGTCGAAGAGGTGATTGTCAAAGAGCACCTCGAGGCCGCCCTGAAATCCGGCAAAAAGTTGCGGGTGAAGTTCGGCATTGACCCGACCGCGCCCGACCTTCACCTCGGCCACACCGTGCCGCTCCGGAAACTCCGGGAGTTCCAGGACGCCGGTCACCAGGCGGTTCTGATAATCGGCGATTTTACCGCGATGATAGGAGATCCATCCGGGCGCTCGGCCGAACGGAAGCCGCTGACCGAACAAGAAGTTAAGGCCAATTTGAAAAAATATCTCAAACAAGCCGGGAAAATTATCAACGTCAAAAAAGCCGAGGTTAAATACAATTCCAAATGGTTCCTGAAAAAAGGGCTTGGCCTCGTGATGGAGGTGGCTACCTCGGGAACGTTGAACCAGATGCTTCAGCGTGAAGATTTCAAAAAAAGAGTTGAGAGCGGCAACAGCGTCACTTTGAAAGAAGCCATTTACCCGCTGTTGCAAGGATATGATTCTGTTGAGGTGAAGTCGGATCTGGAAATAGGAGGTACCGACCAGAAGTTCAATTTGCTGACCGGCCGGCAAGTCCAAAAACATTTTGGCATGCCGGAGCAGGACATCGTGATGCTGTCGCTCCTTGAGGGCACCGACGGCGTTAAAAAGATGTCCAAGAGCGCCGGTAATTACATCGCCATTGATGCCGAGCCGGATGATATGTTCGGCAAAATTATGTCCGTTCCGGACAACCTCATAGGCAAGTACTACACGCTCCTTACCGACGAAGAACGCAAAATTTCCGGGCCGCGCGAGGCGAAACTGGAGCTTGCCCGGATCATTGTTTCTATATATCACGGCGCCAAAGCGGGCAAGGCGGCGAAAGAAAATTTTATCAAAGTTTTTTCCCAGCACGAAAAGCCGGAGGAACGGCCAATGGTCAAAGGGGCCGCGGGCCTGCAGATCGTTGAGGGCATCCTCAAAGCCGGAGCAGCCGCGAGTAAAAGCGAGGCGCGGCGGCTTGTCGAGCAGGGAGGAGTGGAAATAAACGAACAGAAGGTCACCGACCCGAACGCGAAAATTCCGGCGGGAGCAACGGTGAAGGTCGGAAAGAGGCATTACTTTGACACCTAAACCGTCAGGATCTATATTGAGTACAATGAAATTCGAAATGCCAATTGAATCAGTAAAAGAATATTCTCCCGAACAGCAGGAATTGATCAAGGAGCAGCTCGGCATAGCAGAATTAGAAGAACTCGACTCGCTTCTTCAAGGCACCGCGGAGTCCGAAGACCTAAACGACCAGGAGTTCTACAAGTATCTAGCAGAAGCCCTTCAGGACTTCCGCCACGAAGAATTATAGAAAAGCCCCGAAGAGGGGCTTTTCTAATGGCGGTTTTGGTGCCATAATCTTTGCAGTTTTTTGACAGGAGACGGCCATGCGAAAGCTCTGGAAGTTTGGGCTAATTTGCCTTGTCGTTTTCGCGCTTGGCATTGCGGGGTCGCCGCTGCTGTTCAAAGCCAGACCCGCCGACCGGCTGCCCACCGTTATTCTCGAGGGTGGTCCGATGGTTCAGTACGGAGACACCGGCGGCGAAACTGCCATGGTCATCGCCTGGCGCACTTCCAAGCCTTGTCGCAGCAAGGTCGTCTGGCGGTCGGCCGATAAGCCGCCGGAGCCGACTTTTACGGTTGAGGATTGGACTCCAAAAACCCGGCACGCGTTGACCATCGAAGGCCTCGAATGCGGAAAGTTTTACTACTACACGGTTTATTCCGGGTACGAATATCTTGGCGATGGGTCCTTCTGGACCGCCTGCCAGGACTATCGGAAATTCTCTTTCGCCGTTTTCGGCGATTCCGGTTCGGGCACTGAAGATCAGCACCGAGTTGCCCGGCAAATCGCGGCCAACAGCCCCGAACTGATCCTCCACACCGGCGACCTCATCTATTCCGACGGTGCCGATGAGGACTACCCGGAGAAGTTTTACAAGCCGTACCGCGATTTGATCGACCATATTCCATTTTTCCCGAGTTTGGGGAACCATGATTGCCGCACCGCCAATGGCAAGCCGTGGCTGGAAAATTTCCATCTGCCCGGCAACGAGCGCTACTATAGCTTCGACTACGGCGACGCCCACTTCGTGGCTCTGGATTCGGTAAAAATCACGGACGAACAAACGCGCTGGCTCGAGGAAGACCTCGCCAAAACCAAGAAACTCTGGAAGTTCGTCTATTTCCATCACCCGCCGTTCACCGTCGTCGAAAAGCGGGTCGGTACTGAAAATCCGAACCACCCTTGGGTGAAGCTTTTCGAGCAGTACCAGGTGGACATCGTCTTTTGCGGTCACGACCACTTGTACGCCCGGTTCAAACCGATCGACGGAGTGGTCTACATTGTGGAAGGTGTCGGCGGCAAGAGCTTGTACGAGAAGGTTGACGACCCGCGGGTTGCCTTTTCGGAGAATCACCGATATGGATTCGGCTGGGTGGATATTAGCGACAAGACCCTCCGCTTCCGCCACTACTACAGCGAGCTGGAATGGTCCGACGAGCTGGTCATCAAAAAGTAATCCGTCATTAGCCGCAACCGAAGGGGTGCGGCTTTTTTATTTCCGGATTTTGACAAAATGCCGAAAGTAAGCAAAAATGACCTAAAAGCTGTTCATGAAAAAGTTGCTGAAAATAGTGTTTGTGGTGGTGGTGATTTTGGGCTTGATGGCGAGCTACATATTTTTGGGTGCGCCGGTTCCCAACCAGCAGCAGGCCAGCACCGAGGAAACTGTCAGCTTTGAGGGTCCGGACGGTGCGCCGTTTGTCAGCGGCCCGGATAGTTTGCCGCCTGGCAACTAGCACTACGTAAGGAGTGCTAACTGCGGGAGTAGTTCAGCAGCAGAACGCTTCCTTGCCAAGGAAGAGGTCGCGGGTGCGAATCCCGTCTCCCGCTCAGACAAGTCAATAGTTGTTATAATTAAATTATGAAATCTTTATCCTCCAACATCTTTTGGGCAATTGTTTTCCTGATGCTGATCGCGGTTACTTTTTCCACGCTTTTGCGCCCGGGCGAGGAGATCGGCCGGCTCACCATCAATGAACTGGTGGCCAAGATCAACCTGGGTGAAGTGGAAAAAATCACCGTCAGCGGGAATGACTTGTCGGTAGTGCTCAAAGGCGGCGCCAAAGCGGCGGCGCGCAAGGAGAATGAAGCGGGCCTGACCGAAACCCTGAAGAATTTCGGCGTCGATCAAAAAGCGCTCCAACAAGTGGCTCTGGATGTGCAGGACGAATCAGGATTGCGTTTCTGGCTGGGTATTTTGATACCGACTCTGCTGCCGCTGCTGATCATCGGCGCGATGTTTTGGTTCATTTACCGGCAGGCGAAAGGCGGCGCTTCGCAGGCCTTCACCTTCGGCCGCGCCAACCTCCGGCTTTTCAGCGCCTTCAAAGATCGAATCACTTTCAAAGACGTTGCCGGTCTTAAAGAAGCCAAGCAGGAGCTTGAGGAGGTTGTGGATTTTCTCAAAAATCCGAAAAAATACCTGGAAATCGGAGCGCGAATTCCGCGCGGCGTTTTACTTATGGGGCCGCCGGGAACCGGCAAGACCCTGCTGGCCCGCGCGGTGGCCGGCGAAGCGGGCGCGCCGTTTTTCCACATCTCCGCCTCCGAATTCGTGGAAATGTTTGTCGGAGTCGGCGCGTCCAGAACTCGCGACGCTTTCTCCACCGCCAAAAAAGCGGCGCCCTCAATATTATTTATTGATGAAATCGACGCCGTCGGCCGCGAAAGGGGAGCGGGTCTTGGCGGTGGGCACGACGAGCGAGAACAGACCCTCAACCAGATCCTGGTGGAGATGGACGGCTTTGAGCGGGATACAAGGGTGATTGTGCTTGCCGCTACCAACCGGCCGGACATTTTAGACCGGGCACTGCTTCGTCCCGGCCGTTTCGACCGGCGGGTGGTTTTGGATCTGCCCGACATCAAAGACCGGGAAGATATTCTGAAGATCCACGCGCGAGGCAAAGCGCTCGATAAAAACGTCAATTTGCGCACCGTCGCCGTCCGCACCCCTGGGTTTTCCGGAGCCGACATCGCCAATTTAATGAACGAAGGCGCAATTTTTGCCGCCCGCCACAACCGCAAATTGGTCAGCCAGGAGGATCTGCTGGAATCGATAGAAAAAGTCATTCTTGGTCCGGAGAGGAGAGGGCGGGCCATATCCGAAAAAGAGAAGAAAATGACTGCCTACCACGAAGCGGGACACGCGCTGGTAGCGGCGAGTTTGAAAGACGCCGACCCGGTTCATAAAGTGTCCATTGTCAGCCGCGGTTCGGCCGGCGGTTACACTCTCAAGCTGCCGATCGAGGAGGTGCGGCTCAAAACGCGTTCGCAGTTTATGGCGGAATTGGCGGCGATGCTCGGCGGCTATGTTTCCGAAAAGGAGGTATTTGGAGATGTCAGCACCGGAGCTTCCAACGATCTTAAGGAAGCATCGGAGCTGGCCCGCAAACTAGTGACCAAATACGGCATGAGTGAAAAGCTCGGGCCGATGACCTTCGGTAAGACGGAAGAACTCATCTTTTTGGGGAAAGAAATGACCTCCGAGAGGAACTATTCCGAAAAAGTGGCGTCCGAGATAGACGAAGAGGTTAGCGGCTTTATCAAACGCGCCAACGAAACTGCCAAAAAAATCATCGGTGCGCGGAAAAAAGCTTTGGACGCGGTCGCCAAATCCCTCTTGGAGAAAGAGACACTGGAACAGGAGGATTTTTACGCGGTTTTGAAGCCCTTTAAATTAAAGCCACTGGGAGTATAATCAGCGGCGGGGGGTGCGTAGCTCAATGGTTAGAGCAGTCGTCTTATACACGACCGGTTCCTGGTTCGAATCCAGGCGCACCCACAACTTGACAAAATAGCTACTTTTGTGGTAGTATTAGCTCCGAACTTTAGGAGGCTTTATGAACAAAAGAAGGGAAGTCGAGCTTTCGCTCGAGCCGAACTCGGAGTGGCCTCGGCAGAGATACCAGCTGGTGAGAAAGCTGATGGACAAGGAAACGGAGCATCTGGCCCGCGAGCTCTTCGACGCGCTGGGGTTCAACCCCGACGGCGAGTGGGAAGATCTCTTGCCCTCCGCTCTCGAGGCCGAGAAGATTCTCGCCGCCGCGACGGTGACGGCGCAGGAAATTCGCCTCGCCCCGCGTACCGCGCTCTCGGCCTAACCAGACCCCCGAACCCCCGACACAACGTCGGGGGTTTTTCTTTTGAAAAATTTGGTATAATATATGCAATCAATGCTTGCTCTGGCAACCGAACTTAAAAAAATAAAAGGGATAAGCGAAAAGTTTTTAACCAAACTTGAGAAGCTTGGCATTAATACCGTCCGAGATCTGCTCTGGCACTTCCCGTTCCGCTACGACGATTTTTCCAGCGTCGTCAAAATCGCCGACTTGAAACCCAACCAGGCGGCCACCGTCCGCGGCATCGTCAAAAAAGTTTCTCAGCGCCGCTCTTGGAGGCGCAAGTTCGTTATTGTCGAAGCGCTGATAGCTGACGAAACCGGCGGCATCAAAGCCATTTGGTTCAACCAGCCGTACATTGTTAAAGTTCTCCGGCAAGGTTCGCGGGTCAATTTTGCCGGTAAGGTGGTTTTTTCCAATGACGAGTTGGTGATGCAGAGCCCGGCTTACGAACTTGTTGGCATCACCACCCAAGCCAAACATACCGCCGGTCTCATTCCCATTTATTCGGAGACCCGCGGCCTAACTTCCAAAGGGATCCGCTTTTTAGTCGCGGCTATCCTCAAAATTTTCCCGCCGTTGTCCGATTTTGTTCCGCAAGGCGTCTTGGCAGCGAACGAGCTGCCTGATCTGATGACGGCGCTCCGGCAAATCCACTTTCCGGCCAACCTTGGCCAGGCGGAGCAGGCGAGGCGCCGTTTTGCTTTCGCCGAGCTGTTCTTGCTTCAGCTGACCAATCTGCAAAACCGCATCCGGCTTGCCAAAGAAAAAGCGCCGCCGCTCCAAATAGACGAAGAGTGGCTAAAATCACTCAAAGCAAAACTTCCGTTTGAACTCACCGAAGCGCAGGACAGGAGCTTGGGGGAGATTTTAGGCGATCTCGGTAAAGCCCAGCCGATGAACCGGCTTTTGCAGGGCGATGTGGGTTCCGGGAAAACCGTGGTGGCGGCCATCGCGGCGCTCGCGGCCGCCAAAAACAATAAGCAGACGGCGTTTATGGCGCCCACGGAGGTGCTCGCGCGCCAGCACTACAAGACCCTGACCAAGATGTTCCGCAATTTGCCCGTCGGCATCGGGATGGTGACGGGCAGCGAAGCGCGCGCGTTTTACGGCGATGATCTGGAAGGCAAGGTCAGCCGCGCCAAGCTCTTGGGGGAAGTCTTGACGGGGAAGGTCAATCTGGTGATCGGCACTCACGCCCTGATCGCCGACGGCAAAAATAAGAAACCGCTGGAGTTCCGCGATCTCGCGCTCGCCATCATAGACGAACAGCACCGCTTTGGCGTGGAACAGCGAGCGGCGTTGGTGAAACAAGAAAAAGAGCCGGGACAAGAAACTACCGTTCACTTTTTATCAATGAGCGCTACTCCGATCCCGCGCACGCTTTCGCTGACAATTTTCGGCGACCTGGACCTCTCCATTATCGATGAATTGCCGAGCGGCAGGAAGGAAATTATCACCAAGATCGTTGAACCGCAGAACCGCCAGAAGGCCTACGAATTTATCCGCCAGCAGGTAAAGGGCGGGCGGCAGGTATTCGTCATTTGCCCGAGGATCAGCGCTTCCGAAAACCATGAATCGGAAGAGCAGCCGGCCAGCAAGCGCAAGGATTTGTGGGCGGAGGTAAAGAATGTCACCGAGGAGTACGAGCGGCTTTCCAAAGGCGTTTTCCCGGATCTGCGGGTAGCGATGCTACACGGGAAACTAAAGAGCGTGGAAAAGGCGCAAATCATGTCCGATTTCGCCGGCGGCCGGGCGGACATTCTAATTTCCACATCGGTTGTGGAGGTTGGCGTGGATGTGCAGAATGCGTCCATTATGATGATCGAGGGCGCGGACCGGTTTGGCCTTTCCCAGTTATATCAGTTCCGGGGCCGAGTCGGCCGGAGTGAGCATCAGTCCTACTGCCTGCTTTTTACCGACTCCGAAGCAGAATCAACACTCAGTCGCCTGAACGCCCTTTTAACCGCCAAAAACGGCTTTGAGCTCGCCGAAAAGGATCTTGCTATTCGCGGCCCTGGCGAATTTATCGGTGATAAACAAACCGGCATGCCAGACCTTGCCATGCGGGCGCTGAACAATATGGAATTAGTGAAAGCCTCGCGCGAAAGCGCCGCGCCCATTTTGAAAAAAGATCCCGAACTCAAGGCCCATCCGCTACTACGGGCGCAGCTGGAAAACTTCAAGAAGCAGATTCATCTGGAATAAAAGGCGAGCGAGTCTTGGGCGTGACCCAAAAGCCGAGCTTGAATTTCCCGCCGAGCATCAGCCGGGTTTGCGCCTCTATCGCCGGAAACGAACCGAAGAGAATGAGAGTAATGGGTGTCAATATCCACTGGAACAGATACCAAAAATAGTGATAGGGCTTGAACCACCCGGGTTTTTTCGGCAGCAGCACGACGGATAGGATTGCCGAAGTGACGATGCCGATGCTGGCCACCGTCATAATGAAGCGGGTGGTCTCCGGCAGACTATACGAAAGAAGCGAATTTTGGAAATCCGGCCCGCCCAGGATTAGCGGCATCCAGCCGAGCGCGAAAATAATTATGGAATTGGTCGCCCACGAGTGGAACCCCTCTAGCTGATTGAGCAGCCAGCCGATTTTTTGCCGGAGCGGCATCAACTTATTTTTCCAAAAACCGCGGAGAATATAGCCGACGTTTTCCGCGCCATAAGCCCAGCGGCGTTGCTGTTTATATAGATTTTTCATCGTCTGCCAGAAAGACGGAGCGACGTTCGCATCCATGGAGACCGGGTACAAAAGCGGCACCACCCGCCAATCTCCGTTGTAGTGGAGCAGGCATTGCCAGAAAATGCGGGAATCCTCGGAGACGGCATCCTTATGCCAATATCCGACTTCCACCAGTGCTTTGAAAGGCATTGAATGGGAGGAAAAAGTCACCAGCCTGTCAGCGCGGGATTGGAGCACCATCTGCCAGAAAGTGGAGGTGAAGGCGACCACCCGGGCGAGCGCCGAAGTTTGATAGATATTGTTGGTGAAAAAGGGAACTGGCTGGAAGCTGGAGCGCTGCGGCTTTTCGCAAGCGAGGAAATTATATGTCAGACAGCCGAAATAATCGGGAAATATCTGGGTATCAGCATCAAAAACCGAAACCAGCACGTTTTCATAGGGGATTTTCAGCCCGTCGATGATTTTGCGCGCTTCCGCGGCCGCCCAGGCGCTGTTGGATCCCTTTCCGGGCAGTTCTCCCGGCAGGTCTTTGGGATGCCGGGTCACCAGCAGACGAGAAAATTCGCTTTCATATTCGGCTTTGATACGCTCGGCGGCAGCATTGGCGGTCGGGCCGGCGCGCTCTTCGGTCGCCAGTACCACCATCATCTTATCCTTCGGATACCGATTGCTTTTTAAACTTTCAAAAGTATCGTGGACCAGCTCGTACGGCTCGTCGTACATCGGGAGGATCACCAAATGATAAATTTTTTCCCACGGCTTGCCGGCCAGCTTGGCCATCCAGTCGGTTTTGAGATTCTCTTTCATCTTTAGATAACTGGAATGGAGATTCAGGGACAGGTAGATCGTCCGGAGGAGCCAGTAGGTGTCAAAAAGAATAATAAAAACGGCCACCACGGAAGGCAGCTGCCAGGAGAGAAGCACGATCAAGGAAAGCGTCAGCCAGATCAAGGCGCCGGGTACGGCGTCAAAATATCGCCTCATTTGGAACCTATCTTATTACAGGGACAGGTAATTGTCCAAAGAATAAGCGCCACCGCCGTTGGTCGCGAGAAAGATCGCGGCCGCGAGCAGAATCAAGTCAATTTCGTATCCGCTGACGAGTTTATGGCCGCTACGCAATCTCCAAAGTAGCGCCACGGTCATGCTGATCGTCAGAAGCGCTCCAGCGATTTGCGCGCCGAAGCCAGCCATTACCGCCAGCGCACCGAAAGTTTCCACGAAAGCGACAACTGGCGCCCAGAACATGCCCGGCTTGATGCCGATGGACTCAAACCAACCGGTGGTACCGCGGATATTTTTCAGCTTCGACAAGCCATGCGCCAGGAAGATAATTCCGAACGCGACCCGCAATGCCAACAAACCCCACCCTCCAAAAGACGATAAAGCATTGAATATAGCCATAATTAGAATTATATCACTTCTACTTTACTATATTGGTATAATCATAATATAATCTTCAGGCGTTAATATTGCTCCTATCGTCTAGCCTGGTCTAGGACGCCTCCCTTTCACGGAGGAAACATGGGTTCGAATCCCATTGGGAGCACAGACCGCTTGACAAAACAGTATAAATACGCTATAACTTAGCCAGATCATTGATGGCGAGCCTGGGGATCTAGCCGTTGTTCTCAACGAGCGTTGAGACGGATAGATTGAGGGGCCGCTATAGGAGGTTATATGGCTAAGAAAGTAGCGACAGTTTCAGGCGCCGGGCAGTTTCTGGATTTCATGATCCATCTTGCCAGTGCGGTCAAGCGCAAAGGCGGCGACCTTGGCAAGTACGTGGAGGAGGCGGTTCAGGACGGTGGCAACCAGGAAGCGTTCGAAAAGCTCGCAGAGCTGATCGTCGGCACCAAGGAGTCCGCGGCCACCATCCTCAAGGTAGTCGTGGACTACGGGAAATCCCTGGCCGAGATGATCGCCGCCGGCAAGTACGACGGCTACATCAACTCGGACATTACCGAGAAGCACTTCCCGATCCCCAAGATCCCGGCCGGTCTCCCGACCAAATTTGAGCTCAACCTGGAGCTGGTTCATTTCAACAGGGTTATAACCAGCAATCAGGTTCTGGACGAGCTCAGAAAGCAACGCCTGCGACCCGCCACCTTACTAGAACTCCTCGCCTTAGGGGCAACCTACCCCGAAAAGCAGAGGGAGTTCCCCATCGTAGCCCTCGGTTCTGTCTGGCGTTACCTGAATGGCGATCGGTACGTTCCGTATCTCTGGAGTAACGCCGACGGGCGGGACCTGCGCCTGGATTGGTTCGTGCGCGATTGGGACGAGGACTATCGGTTCCTGGCTGTTCGCGAGTCCTAGACACTTGGACACTTGATGCCCCAAAGTGCCAGCAACTTTGGGGCATTTTTATTTTCTATAATTTGGCATATCATCATAAAAATGCAAATTCTTGCGATAGAAACCAGCTGTGACGAAACCTCGGTTGCTTTGGTGGAGGGGAGGGGCGGGCTCAAGAACCCGCGATTTAAAGTCCTCAAAAATATCGTCTCCTCGCAGATAGAAGTTCACCGTCCGTTCGGCGGTGTGGTCCCGATGCTCGCCAAGCGAGAGCATCTTCACAATCTTCCGAAAATTTGGAAAGCGCTCGCGAAACAAAAGCCGACGTTTGATGCCATCGCCGTTACCGTCGGCCCCGGCTTGCCGCCCGCACTCTGGGCCGGCATCGAGTTTGCCAAGGACCTCGCCAAAAAATTGAAAAAGCCGCTCATCGGCGCGAACCACATGGAGGGCCACCTCTATTCCACCTGGCTGAGCTTGAAACCGAAGCAAAAAATCGCTTTTCCGGCCGTGGCGCTGGTAGTGAGCGGCGGCCACACCATCCTTCTCGCTATGCAATCCCTGACCAAGTGGAAAAAGCTGGGCGAAACCCGCGATGACGCGGCCGGTGAGGCCTTTGACAAGGTGGCGCGTCTCATCGGACTGCCTTACCCCGGCGGTCCCGAGATAGAGAAACTGGCCAAGAAAGGCAACCCCAAAGCGGTCAATTTCCCGCGACCGATGCTCCGCGAGAAAAACTATGATTTCAGCTTCTCGGGCCTGAAAACCGCGGTTTTGTATCACGTGCGCGACAATCCCAAAACCTCAAAAAAAGACCTCGCCGCTTCTTTCCAGCAGGCGGTTCTGGACGTCCTGGTCGGGAAAACCACCCGCGCGGCCGGGGATTATAAAGCCAAGACCATTTTGCTTTCCGGAGGGGTTTCCGCGAATAAAGCGTTGCGGGCGGCGCTGGAAAAAGCCGCTGCCGCGCGGGGCAGGAAATTTTCCGTGCCGGATTTTGAGTTCAACACCGACAACGCGGCGATGATCGCCGCCGCCGCTTATATTCAGAAGTTGAGAAAGAAGAAGCTGCGCTTCGCGGCCCAGCCGAACCTCAATCTTTGATATAAGCGCGCGTTAGCAGGGTGCCAAAATTTATTTTGGTGCCCTGTGGATAACTTTGTTTGCGCTGGCGGATCGACTTGTTATTATTGAATCAGTCCTTTGAGACCTTAATAGAAAACACTCTGCCCTCTAGGCAGAGACAAAAGCGAACACAGAGTTCGCAACCTTTTTCTTACTTTAGGGGTAACCGCTGGTTACCCCTCTTTTTTTTCTCAAAACTTTGATATATATTGTGATTAGTTTTTTAAAAGGGAGGTGGCTAGTGTTTGAAGAGAAAATCACCCAGTTGAGGAAATGTGCCGAAATTGCCGGCGTCTCGCGGGAAATCGTCGGCGAGTTGAGCATTCCAAAAGCCCGCTATGAACTGAAGGTGCGGGCGCGTACCAAATCCGGCAATCAAAATTTCCGGCTGATGGGAGTTTTGCACTGCAACCCGCATTCCACCGGAGCCCGCCCCTATAAAGGCGGGTTGCGCTACCACCGGAATGTGTCGCTCGATCTCTTAAGCGCGCTGGCGCTGGACATGACCGAAAAGTGCGCGCTCGCGGAGCTGCCTTTCGGCGGGGCGAAATTCGGCCTGGTTATCGATCCGGCGGCCTACACCGAAGACGAGCTGCGGACCATTACCGAACGGGCAACCGAGCTGATGATGCGCAACAATCTTCTCCACCCGGACATTTACGTCCCCGGTCCGGACATCGGCACGAACGCGAACACGATGTTCTGGATCTACAACACAGTGGCCGAGTGGAACGTGCTTGCCCGGATTCCCAACGTCCCGGCGGTGGTTACCGGAAAGCCGCTCGAATACGACGGCTGCCCCGGCCGCGATGACGCGACCGCCCGCGGCCTCCTGATCCTTCTTTCGGAACATCTCAAGCTGGCCGACCTGGGCGGCAAATCAGTGGCGATCCAGGGGTTTGGGAATGTCGGCATGAACCTCGCGAAATTGATTGCCAGCGACTTCTACCTTTTCCGGGTGGTGGCGGTCAGCGATGAGCGCGGCGCCATCTACAATCCGGAAGGACTGGATGTGAAGGAAGTCGTCGCGCACTACGAAGCCAATAAGACTCTGGTTGGCTACCGCGACAACCGATACGCGCTTCCCGATCCTGACGAGCTGCTTTATCTGCCGGTGGAGTTCCTCATCCCGGCGGCCATTGAGAACCAGATCCGAAAAGACAACGTCGGCAAGGTAAGAGCGCGGATGGTGATCGAAGCGGCCAACGAAGCGGTGACGCCCGAGGCGCAGGAAGCTCTCCGCGAGCAGGGAGTGGAATTCATCCCGGGCATTGCGGCCAACGCGGGCGGCGTGACTGTTTCCTATATCGAGTGGAGCCGCAACCGCGGGCTCCGGCGCCACAACGTGAATTTGGCCGACGATCTTCAGCAGGTCCACAAGGACTTGAAAAAGATCATGACCAACATCATTGGCCAGATGTGGACTTACCGGAAAGAACACCCGAATCGCACGCTGGCCGAAGCGGCGCACGTGCTGGCCCTCGAGAACATCGCCCGCCGTCTTCGGACCAAGCACGGCATCGGATAAAATAAATAACCCACCGTTTCGGTGGGTTTTCTTTTGAAGCGGAGCTACTATAATATTAAGTCAATGGAAAACGAGTTTCCCTCCGCCTACGACCCCAAGAGCGCCGAAGAAAAGATCTACAAGCTCTGGGAGGATTCCGGCTACTTTAATCCCGACAACCTGAAGGGCGCGAAAAAATCCTATGCCATTCATCTGCCGCCGCCCAACGTCACTGGCTCGCTTCATATGGGCCACGCGCTGAATGCCGCCATCAGCGATATTTTGATCCGCTATCACCGGATGCGCGGCTATAAGACCGTCTGGTTTCCCGGCACCGATCACGCCGGCATTGCCACGCAAAATGTCGTGGAGAAGCAGTTGAAAAAAGATGGCGTTAGCCGCCGGGACTTGGGCCGGGAGAAATTTATTGAGAAAGTTTGGGAGTGGAAGAACAAATACGGCGGCATTATCATCCAGCAGTTGAAAAAACTCGGCGCTTCCTGCGACTGGTCGCGCCTTCGTTTCACCATGGATGACGATTACGCCGCACAGGTAAAAGAGGCGTTCCAGCATTACTACGAGAAAGGGCTGATCTACCGCGGCAAACGGCTGATCAGCTGGTGCACCGCTTGCCAGACGAGCTTATCCGACTTGGAAATTGAATATAAAGAAGAAAAAGGCAAGCTTTGGTATATCCAGTACCCGATCGCTGACCGCAAGGGACATGTTGTTGTTGCTACCACCCGGCCGGAAACGATGCTGGGCGATGCCGCCGTGGCGGTGAATCCCAAAGACAAGCGGTACGAAGATCTGGTCGGTAAAAAAGTTTTACTGCCGCTCCGGAACCGGGAGATACCGGTTATCGCCGATGAAGCCGTGGACATGACTTTCGGCACCGGCGCCGTGAAAGTGACCCCGGCGCACGACCAGACGGACAACGAGATCGGCGAGCGGCACAAGCTGCCGGTCTACGAGATCATCGACGAGCGCGGCCGGATGACCGCCGAGGCCGGCAAAGATTTTGAGGGACTGAAAGTAGCCGAAGCCCGGGAGAAGGTTTCGGCGGCGCTCGAAAAGCTTGGCTTGATCGAGAAAAAGGAAGACATCACGCACAACGTCGCCATCTGCTACCGCTCGGGTACGGTGCTCGAGCCGCTCCTAAGCAACCAGTGGTTTTTGAAGATGGACAAACTTGCCGAGGTGGCTCTGAAAGCGGTCAAATCCGGGAAAGCGCAGATCATTCCGGAGAATTTCGAGAAACCCTACTTCGCCTGGCTGGAGAACATCCGCGACTGGTGCATCTCGCGTCAGATTTGGTGGGGCCATCGATTGCCGGTCTGGTTTCACGAGCCGAAATGCGTTCCCAAAGACCACTCCGAAGCCGACATGGAAAAATGCGAAGATATGATTGTTGCCGCGGAAAAACCCGAGTGCCAACATTGCAATGCCCAATACGTCCAATCGGAAGATGTGCTGGATACCTGGTTCTCCTCGGCTCTTTGGCCGTTTGCCGGGCTGTCCGAGCAGGATCTTAAAGATTTCTATCCATCGGACGTTCTTATAACCGCCCGCGACATCATTAATCTCTGGGTGGCGCGGATGATCTTTTCCGGATTGGAGTTTAGAAAAGCCGTGCCGTTCCCGGAAACGTTGATCCACGCGACGATTTTGACCAAAGAAGGGAAGCGGATGTCCAAGAGTTTGGGCACCGGCATTGACCCGCTGGGGCTGATAGAAAAATACGGCGCCGACGCGATCCGCTTCGGGATCATCTGGCAGGCGATGGGTACCCAGGACATCCATTGGGACGAAACGGCGGTTCAGGCGGGTAAAAAATTCGCGAACAAACTCTGGAATATCGCGCGCTTCATTCAGGGGAAGGCCGGCGGCAGCGAAGCGAAGAAAGCGAAAGTAATCGATTCCGCGGATAAAGAAATTTTGGCGAAGCTGGAAAAGCTTGAGGAGAGCGTGGGCGCGAAAATGAAGACCTACGAACTCGGCCAGGCTCTTCACGAGATCTATGATTTTGTTTGGCACGAAGTCGCGGATAAATATATTGAGCTTTCCAAGAAGCGGGAGGACGAAAATGTTAAGATGGTAATGAGGCGGCTGCTGCTTTCTTCGCTGAAAATTCTCCACCCGTTTATGCCGTTTATCACCGAAGAGATCTATCAACGGATGTTTTCGGAAAATCAGCGGCTGCTGATGACCGAGCAATGCTGACCATTCTTCTCCTGATATTAGGCATGATGCCGGGCGTGGCGTGGCTGATTTTTTATCTCCACGAGGACATTGAGCATCCCGAGCCGAAGCGGCTTATCTTTTACACGTTTCTCGCCGGGGCGCTGATCACCGTTTTCGTTCTTCAGTTTCAGGTCTTCGTCAACAATTGGGCCCTGGCCCGCGGTTATGAACCATATAGTTTCGTGTCTTTCTTGCTCCTCGGCGGCGTCGAAGAACTCTTCAAGTTCCTGGCGGTGTATTTGGCGGTCAGCCGCCGGAAGGAATTTGATGAGCCGGTGGATGCGATGGTCTACATGATCGTCGCGGCGCTCGGCTTCGCCACCGTGGAGAACGTCGCTTCGGTTTTCCAGTCCAGCGCCGCACTTTATCCGAGTCCCGGGCCGCTGGAGACCACGATCCTCCGTTTTGTGGGCGCGACTTTGCTGCACACTCTTGCTTCGGGAGTGGTCGGCTACTACTGGGGTAAAGCGCTGGCCAAGCACGGCCACTACTCCGGCCTGATCATCAAAGGGTTGTTGATAGCCGCTTTATTGCACGCCATTTTTAACTACCTTATAATTAAATCAGAACCGATAGCTTTACCGCTCATTTTCCTGGTGTTCGTAGCGCTTTTTATCTTTAAAGATTTTGAAAAATTGAAGCATCCCAAGGAAAACAATATTATTTAATACAACATGAACGAGGAAGAACTCCAAAACCCGGATTCCGAAGTTTCACCTGAGGCTGAACCTGAAGCTGAAGGAGATTTTGAACTGGCCAAAACCGGCGGCGCTGTCCGCGAAAAGAAGCTCCGCCCGGAAGAGGATTATTACGATGAAGGGGAGGGCCAGATGACCATCGACCTTTACCAGTCGCCGGACGAGATAGTTTTGGAGTCGCCGATCGCCGGTGTGAAACCGGAGGATCTGGACATCTCCATCACCAGCGAATCGGTGACCATCAAAGGCAGTCGCGGAAAAGAAAGAAAAATTAAAGACGAGGACTACTTCTACCAGGAGTGCTACTGGGGTCGCTTTTCGCGGTCCATCATTTTGCCTCAGGAGGTAGACGCGGAAAAAGCGGAGGCCTCCATTAAAAACGGAGTTTTAACTATCAAGCTTCCCAAGCTCAACCGACAGCGCTCCAAAAAACTGCGCGTCCAATCAAGCGAATAATTGACTTTTGCCTAAAAAATTGTTAAGATCTCGGTAGATTTTTGATTTTGAAATAAGGACTTGAAGTAAGGAGGCTAGCCATGCCAGACATCGGCCTCTCCCTTTTGGGTGGCGGCTGTGCCGCCGCTTATCAGGTCGGATTACCGACTTGCCTTTTAGCGCGCGGCAAAAAGCCCAAAAAGATCCAAGGGGTTTCGGCGGGAGCGATAAATGCCGCTAAACTCGTGGAAAAATGGAATCCGGATGATCTGAACAAGGTTTGGCTCAAATTTGAAGAAAATGGTCCGGAGTACGTTTTCCAAAGCCATCTGCTCACTACCCTGCTGAAGAAATTAGATTTTTGTTACGCAAGGGAAGGTTTGGAAAATATCATCCGCGAAAATATCGACATGAACGCGGTATTGGCCTCGGACATTGAGCTTGAGGTTGTAGTCTGGAATCGCAAAGAGCGTCGAACAGAGATCTTTGCGAACAAGCCTCTGTCCGGTTTTGACGCCGAAGGTTCCGGCAAGAAGGATATCATTCGCCATGTAGTGACCGATCCCGAGATCATGCATCGGGCGGTGTTGGCTTCCGCCAGCCTGTCAGGCCTTTTCCCGTCGGTGCAGATCTTTCCGGGTGGCCATTACTATTCCGATGGTTGCTGGATGGAGCTTGAGACCTTTGCTGATTCCTGCGACGTCATTTTCCTGCTGAACAATGACCAGGTCACCATAAGTGACGATGCGGATGACGGTCGTACTAGAAAAGTTTTCCGTCAGCTGTTTTCCAGCTTCCGTCATACCTTGGACGAGCTTGTTGACGTCAAAATCAAGCTATTCCAGGAGCAGCATAAGGATTTTAATACCAAGATCGATTCCCCGATCGACCTCTTAAAGCGGCTGCTTCGGAAGGTAACGGATTCTGCCAAACATCTGGTAGTGCTCAGCCCATTTTACGATATCAAGAGTCTGCAGTTGGATAAATTCAGCAAATCCAATGCGGATATCACTAAAGCGATCACCCAGAGCATTGGCCAAGCCCAAAAAACCTTGGACGAACTCAATCTGTGAACCCCCGTTAGGTTACGGGGGTTTTTTATTGCGGGACTTGCTGGTAAAATTATTTTTATGACCAACGAGTACTACACCGAAGGCGTCGTGCTGGACAAAGAGCCGATCGGGGAAGCCGACCTTCAAATCGCTTTATATACTCGTGATTTGGGCAAGGTGGTAGCGAGAGCGGTAAGCGCGCGCAAGATTTCTTCCAAACTTGCCAGTCACCTCGAGCCGCTGAATTTCGCCGCCGTTCGCATCGTTCAAAAAAATCGTTTTCAAATCGTGGACGCCTTAAAAACCGGCGCGCTTTCCAAAAACCTAGACACGGTTGCCGTCCTCCGGCTCGTCAAGGAATTGTCCGCGGAGGGCCAGCCGGACCTGGCGCTCTGGGAACTCATCAAATCGGAACAGCTTGTCGGCGGCGAGGTGCTGAAAGTGCTGGGTTTCGATAAGCGTTTCGCGGTTTGCGAGAATTGCGGCACCAAAAACCCCACCCACTTTCTGGTGAAACAGCTTGAATACTTCTGCTCGCCCTGCTTTCTCAAATCTGGAAGACCGGCGAGTTTCGCGCTAGAATAGCGGTGTTCTCTGAAGAGTTATCTTCCTGAATTGATAAGAGCAATTTTGCTTCAAATCCGCGACGCGAGGGCGCCGCAATAGACTCTATTACAAGCCCGAGCAACAAAGGAGTTGAGTAAAATTGCCTTACCCCAAAGGGGAGCTATAAATTTTTGGTCAGCTACTTCGTTGCTCCTCCTCGGCGTAGAGTCTACGCCTTCGTCGTCGCGCCTTGTATCTGGCTCAAAATTTATGCTTCAATTTAGTAAAGACATCTCTTCAGAGAACACCACATGAGCATACGGTCGCGCGTTATAACTATTTTTGCCGTTTTAATCATCCTCGGCGGCGTCATGCTAGGATTTCTTGTTTACCAAGCCAGCCGCTCCCGCGGGATCGAACTGCAATTTTCGGCTCCGGAAAAGGTTACCATCGGCGTGCCTTTTGATTTCCGGATCAACATCGCCAACAGCTCGCAAAATGTTTTTGAAGAGGTGCGGCTCTCCGTCAATCTGCCCGAAGGGCTCGCTTTCCTGGGCTCGCCCGCTTCCAAGACCGTTGATTTCAAGGAGCTGGGAACGGTCAGCGCCGGCGGCGTCAACCAGCAGATCTACAAACTGATCGCGCTGAACGGCGAAAATACTTTCAAGCGGATAACGGCCAGCGTCAGCTATCTTTCCGGGTCGCTTAGCTCGCGGTTCCAGGAAGAATCTTCTTTTGATCTGTCGGTTGGCAGTTACGGTCTGACTCTGGACATCGCGGCGCCGCAGAAGATTTTCAGCGGAGAGGCCTTTGACGCCGAGATCAGCTATAAGAACGTTTCCGATATCGATTACAGCGATCTTAAGCTCAAAATGGAATACCCGCCGACCTTCACTTTGATCAAGTCCGCCCTGATTCCAGACGTGGGCAACAACGTTTGGGTTTTGGGAGGCCTGCGGAAAGGCTCGGAAAATAAGTTCAAGATCAATGGCAACATCATCGGGCCGGAGGGCGCGTTTTTCGATCTCAAAGCCACCATTGAAGCCAGCTTCCTCGGCCAGAGCTATCCGATCTCCGCCAATTCGGCGACTTTATCCATCGCCACCTCGCCGCTCTCGCTGGGGATCTTACTCAATGAGGACCCGGAGTATATTGCCCGGACCAACGATGAGCTTCACTACACCCTTTCTTACGTGAACAACACCGATGTCGGTTTGCGGGATGTGATCATCCGGGCCCAGCTCATCGGGACGATGTTCGATTTTACCCAGCTCTCCAGCGACGCGAGCTTCCGTTCCACCGACAACACGCTTACCTGGAACGCTTCCAACGTCCCGGAACTGGGCACGCTTTCTCCGGGGGAGTCCGGCACGGTAAACTTCAGCTTAAAGACCAAAATGGCTTACCCGATCAAGCGGTTGAGCGATAAGAACTTCACGCTCAAAGTCAGGGGCACGATCGAATCGCCGACGGTGCCGCACTTTGTGCAGGCGGAGAAGACCTTCAGCGTGGCGAACCTCGAAACCAAAGTCGCCGGTCAGGTGGATATGGACGCCAAGGTGCTGTTCCGCGACGCCGCTTCCGGGATCATCAACAAAGGGCCGTTCCCGCCGCGGGTCAATCAACCCACCCAGTACACGGTTCATTGGTTGATAACCGATTACGGCACCGACGTGAAAGAAGTGGAAGTCAAGGCATTTCTTGCCGGCAATGTGCGGTTTACCGGCGCGGCCAAATCCAGCGCCGGGACATCCGTGCCGACTTATAACGAGCGGACGCAGGAAATGGTTTGGACGATCGCCAGGGTGCCGGCGACCACCGGCGTGATTTCGCGGGCGCTGGAAGCGACTTTCCAGATCGTCGCTACTCCGTCATCATCGGACCTCGGAGGTTTTATGCCGCTGATTCAGGAGACCGCCATCAAAGCGATCGACGAATTCACCAATCTTGAATTAACCGACAAAGATTTTCCGGTGAACACGTCCTTGCCCGACGATCCGACGGTTACTTCCGGACAAGGCGTGGTGGTAAATTAAAGCCATGGATTTAATGGAAAAAATAATCAATTTGTCCAAGCGCCGCGGCTTTATTTTTCCGGGCTCGGAGATTTACGGCGGCCTCGCCAATTCCTGGGACTACGGCCCGCTGGGCGCGGAGCTGAAGAAGAATATCAAGGACGAGTGGTGGAACCGGTTCGTCCGGAAGCGCACCGATATGGTCGGCCTGGACGCCGCGCTGATGATGAACCCGAAGGTCTGGGAGGCGAGCGGCCACGTGGCCGGCTTCTCCGACCCGCTGGTGGAATGCAAAAAATGCCATAACCGCTACCGGGCCGACCAGGTTGACCCGAAAGGCGCCTGCCCGAACTGCGGGAGCAAGGGCAGCTTTACCGAGGCCAAGCAATTCAATCTGATGTTCAAGACCTTCATTGGCCCCGCCGAAGAAAAAGCCGATGCTGTTTATCTGCGGCCCGAGCTTGCCCAGGCGATGTTTGTTAATTTCAAAAATGTTTTGGAAACCACGAGAAAGCGGTTGCCTTTCGGCATCGCCTCGCAGGGCCGGGTTTTCCGCAATGAAATAACGCCCGGCAATTATATTTTCCGTACCCGGGAGTTTGATCTGATGGAGTTTGAATATTTTGTACATCCGAAAGAGTGGGAAAAGCATTTTGAAAAGTGGCTCAAAGAAATGAAAAAATGGCTGAAAGATCTCGGCGTTTCCGAAAAGAAACTGCATTTCGTGGACGTTCCGGAAGGGGAGCGGGCGCATTACTCCAAGCGCACCGTGGACATTGAGTACGCATATCCCTTCGGCCAAAAAGAGCTTTACGGCCTCGCGTACCGCGGCGACTTCGACCTTGCTCAGCACGAAAAGGCGAGCGGCCAGGATTTGAAGTACACCGACCCGGAAGATCCTAAAGAAAAATTCTTGCCGCACGTCATCGAGCCGACCTTCGGCCTGGACCGGTCCGTTCTCGTGGCGATGCTTGAGGCCTATCAGGAAGAGCAGGCGCCGACTGGCGAGGGTGGCGAAGAGCTGCGCGTCGTTATGAAGTTTCCCAAGTGGCTTGCGCCGGTCAAAGTAGCGGTCTTGCCGCTCTCCAAGAAGCCGGAGCTTTCCAAAATCGCCAAACCGATTTATGAAGAGCTTTCGGAAGGATTTGTTTGCGAGTATGACGAAACCCAATCCATCGGTAAGCGCTATCGCCGCCAGGACGAGATTGGCACGCCTTATTGCATTACCGTGGATTTTGACACCATCAAAGACAAGGCGGTTACCGTTCGCGACCGCGACACGATGAAGCAGAAGCGGGTGAAGATTGCCAAGCTGGCGGAACACCTCGCGGAGCTGCTCGAGAAATAAGATGGATTTTCAAAAGAAAACCCTGAAGAACGGCCTGCGCGTTATTTTGGTTCCGGAAAAAGACAGCCCGGCAACGACAGTACTGGTGCTGGTGGAGGCCGGCTCCAAGTACGAGACCAAAGACATCAACGGCGTTTCCCATTTCTTGGAGCATATGTGTTTTAAAGGAACGGAGAAGCGTCCGCGGGCGATTGACATTGCCGGGGAGTTGGACCGCATCGGCGCCTCCTACAACGCTTTTACCTCGCAGGAGTGGACCGGGTATTTTGCCAAAGCCCAGGCGAAACACAACGACACGATTTTGGACGTGGTTTGCGACCTCTACCTCAACCCGACCTTGCCGCCGGCGGAGATAGAAAAGGAAAAGGGAGTGGTAATTGAGGAGTTGAATATGTACGAGGACACCCCCCAGCGGAAGGTCCAGGATCTGTTTCTGGAGCTGCTTTACGGCGATCAGCCGGCGGGATGGGATGTCGGCGGGCGCAAAGAAACCGTGCAGGCATTGGACCGCGATAAAATCGTGGATTACCGGAGCAGGCAATATGTAGCCAAGGCCACCGTCGTGGTGGTAGCCGGCAATTTTGAACCCGACCAGATGCTCGCCCGGGTAGAGAAATGTTTTGCCAATATCAGCACCGAGAAAAAATTCGGAAAGATCAAAACCATTGAGACACAAACCAAGCCGGAGGTGATGGTTAAGTACAAAGAATCCGACCAAACCCACCTCGTGCTCGGCACCCGGGCTTTTGATCTTTTTGACCCTCGGAAATACGCGATTGAGGTTTTGGCGGACTTGCTGGGCGGGGGAATGAGCTCTCGCCTTTTCCAAAAAGTGCGGGAGGAGCTAGGCGCCGCTTATTACGTGCGCGCCGGAGCCGATCTTCTGACCGACCACGGACTTTTTGCCGTTTCCGCCGGCGTGGACCACCGGAAATTGGAGCTGGTCATAAAAGCCATCTTGGAGGAGCTGGATCGCATGGCCAAAGGCGACCTTAGCGAAAAAGAACTCGCCGACGCCAAAGACCACCTGACCGGCAAACTGATGCTGGGCCTGGAAACTTCGGATGAGCTCGCGATGTTTTACGGCGGGCAGGAGATCTTAGAGCGGGAGATGAAGAGGCCCGAGGAAGTTACCAGGGCCATCGGGAAGGTCAAAAAGTCCGAAGTGGTGACCGTTGCCAAAGACCTGTTTAAGGACACTAAGCTCAACTTGTCCCTGATAGGGCCCTACAAAGACAAGGCGGTATTTGAAAAAATACTGCACTTCTGATTTAATATAGTTGATGCCAGATAAAGGTTTTGAAATAAGCTGGGCCAGCTTGTGGCGGATTTTGTTTATGCTGACGCTGGCGGCGATTTTGTTCATCGCCCGGGAAATTTTGGTGGCGATTTTTTTGGCGATCGTGATTTCTTCGGCCTTGGATCCGATCGTCACCTGGCTGGAGAAGCGAAAGATCCCGCGCTTGCTGGGCACCCTCGCCATCTTCATCGCCCTTATCTTTTTGATCGCCATGGTCGCCTACGCCGTGATCCCGGTCGCGCTTTCGGAATTCAGCAATTTCCTGGGCAGTTTGGGTAAATATTCCGGAACCGTTTTTGACTTTATTGATACTTCCGGATTGATAGAATCGATCAACAAGACGCTCGGGAAGGTCACCAACCTGCTCTTGAGCGGCAGTACTTCGCTTTTTGAGGTGGGAACGCGCTTTTTGGGCGGTCTGACGGCGGCACTCTCGGTTTTTGTGCTCTCTTTCTACCTTACGGTGGGCAAAGACGGCGTGGAAAAGTTTTTAGTTACGGTGATGCCTTCGGCTTACGAGCCGAAAGTGCTGGATCTCTACGGACGGATCAAGCGCAAAATGGGCAACTGGCTGGCCGGGCAGGTGCTATTAAGCGTCGGCATCGGCCTCCTGACTTTTATCGGCCTTTCCATCCTCGGGGTGAAATACGCGCTGCTCTTGGGCATCGTCGCCGCTATTTTCGAGCTTGTCCCTTATGTCGGTCCGATCTTCAGCGGTAGCGTGGCTGTCTTGGTCGGCCTGACCAACTCCGTTTCCCTGGCTTTCTACGTGCTGATCCTCTTTATCATCATTCAGCAGCTCGAGAACAACGTGCTGGTGCCGGCGGTTAACAAGCTGACTACCGATCTCCAGCCGGTGGTGATTTTGATAGCCATCCTTATCGGCGCGCAGGTTTTCGGCATTATTGGATTGATCCTCGCCGTTCCGGCGGCTGTGCTCTTGCAGGAGCTGATCAATGACTGGTCGGCGACCAAAGCACGGCGGCGTGGACTCGGGCTCTAAAAAGCTTTAAGATAGCCACATCAACAAGTTTTATATTACAACGTCGATACCTTACGTTAATTCCGCGCCGCACCTCGGGAATGTTTTGGATTCGGTCTACGCGGATGTCCTTGCGCGCTACCATCACCAGCGCGGTTTTGACGTGCATTTTTTGACCGGCACCGACGAGCACGGCGCCAAGATCGTCCGGAGCGCCGAGGCGGCCGGCAAGACCCCGAAGGAATTCGTTGACGAAAATGCCGCCAAGTTTCGGGCACTGAAAGAGGTTTTGAATCTTTCTTGGGACGATTTTATCCGCACTTCCGACAAAGAGCGGCATTGGCCAGGAGCGGAGAAGCTCTGGAAAAAACTCTCGGACGCCGGTGATTTATATAAAAAGATCTATAAAGGCCTCTACTGCGTCGGCCATGAGGCGTTTGTTACCGAAAAAGATCTGGTCCGACCAGAGTCGGACTCCGACGCTAAGGTCGGAGATAACTGGATTTGCAAAGACCATCAAAAAGCGCCGGAACCAATAGAAGAAGAAAACTGGTTCTTCAAACTTTCCAGGCATTCCAAAGCAATCCAAAAGGCGATAAAGAACGACGAGCTGCGGATCGCGCCGGAGAGCCGCCGGCACGAGATCCTCGCCTTTATTGAAGGCGGCCTCGAGGACGTTAGCTTTTCCCGCCCGGCGAAAGATTTGACCTGGGGCGTACCGGTACCGGGCGATCCGACCCAGACGATGTATGTCTGGGCGGACGCGCTGGTCAATTATATTTCCGCGCTCGGATATGGAGGAAAAGACGAGAAATTGTTCGAAAAATATTGGCCGGCGGATATTCAGGTCATCGGCAAAGATAATCTGCGTTTCCATGCGGCGATTTGGCCGGGCATGCTGCTGTCGGCCGGTCTTGATTTGCCCAAAACCCTCTTTGTGCACGGCTTTTTGACCGTGGATGGGCAAAAGATTTCCAAAACCGTCGGAAATATTATTGACCCGGTGGAGCTGGTTAAAAAATACGGCGCCGACGCCGTGCGTTATTATCTTTTGCGGGAAATCTCGTCGTTTGAGGACGGCGATTTTAGCTACGAAAAATTTGAAGCACTTTATAACGGCGACCTCGCCAACGGGCTTGGCAATTTCGCCGCCCGCACGCTGACGCTCGGGGAGAAGATCAGCGGATTAGCGGCCGATCTGGCAAAGGACATCGAACCGGCGGTGGCGGCCAAGATTGAATCGGTCAAAAAGTCGTTTGAGGAAAAAATTCAGGAGTTCAAGTTTCACGAGGCCTCGGCCGCGGCGTGGGAACTTGTCCATTTCGGGGACGCCTACATTAACGAGAAGAAACCTTGGGAAACCGGCGACAGAAAAGCGATTTTCAATTGTGTCGTTATTTTGGATAACATCGCGGCGCTCGTCCAGCCGCTTTTGCCGGGAACAGCCAAAAAAATTACCGAAAGCATCCAATGGGAGGGCAATGCCTTGAAGATTGAAAAAGCTGAAGTTTTGTTTCCGCGTTTGACAAAATAAGCTTAATTATGTTATAATTGTGGACAGATCGTTGATGGCAGGCTCTATGTTCTTGCCCGTTGCAAGGATAAGGAGCAAGCCGCAAGGAGGTTTGTATGGCTCGCAAAAAGAGCGAGTTTCTGGGGTCGTTCGGCAAAGCGTTTCAGGTCTTCAAGGCTTTGACCGATGAGGTGCTCAACCTCGGCGGCGACGACGAGGACCTGCGGCGGCTCGAGAGCAACGGAGATCTCCGGCGTAAGCTCGCCGAGCTGATCGTCGGCACCACCAAGGAAGCGGCCACCATCCTCAAGGTAGTCGTGGACTACGGGAAATCCCTGGCCGAGATGATCGCCGCCGGCAAGTACGACGGCTACATCAACCCGGACATCACCGAGAAGCACTTCCCGATCCCCAAGATCCCGGCCGGTCTCCCGACCAAAGTTGAGCTCAACCTGAAGCTGGTTCATTTCAACAAGGTAATGACCAGTGACCAGGTTCTAGCCGAGCTCAAAAAGCAGGGTTTGCGACCCGCCACCCTACCGGAACTCCTCGCCTTTGGAGCCGCGTATCCGGACAAACAGAGGGAGTTCCCCATCGTGGCTCTCGGCTCTGTCTGGCGTGGCCCGAGTGGCGATCGGAGCGTTCCGGGTCTCTGGGGTTGCGCCGGCGGGCGGGGCCTGGACCTGGGTTGGTTCGGGGGCGACTGGGGCGGGTACTATCGGTTCCTGGTCGTTCGCGAGTCCCGCCAGTAGGCGGGCAGGCCTAGACCGTTGGTCCGTTGGACTCAAGCCCCGCAAAGCAATGCTTTGCGGGGCTTTTCTTTTTTAAAAATAAGAAG